>Ga0058696_1000929_pt1 | contig 11873 bp, 9 predicted proteins | sample AgamicMgSfrz_FD_55077 | JGI IMG/M metagenome (GOLD analysis project Ga0058696, IMG submission 55077) | Agave microbial communities from Guanajuato, Mexico - Mg.Sf.rz | ecosystem: Host-associated > Plants > Phyllosphere > Phylloplane/Leaf | place: Guanajuato, Mexico | collected 2012-05-30 | reverse complement strand
CGAATCCATCAGCGTGCCGTCCCAGTCGAAGACGATCAGGTCAAATTGCTGTCGAGCCATGCGGTTCAGGCGGTATCGCGCAATGCGCTGAGTTGATCGAGAAAGCGCCGGCATTCGGCCGGCAGCGGCGCATCGAACTGCAGCGCCTCGCCGGTCAGCGGATGCGCGAGCTTGAGGCGGTGCGCATGCAGGAACATCCGTTTGAGCGACGGCTGCGCATTCGCGCGCGCCAGCGCCTTGTTCAGTGCGAAATCGCCGTATTTGGCGTCGCCGGCGATCGGCAGGCCGAGATGGGCGAGGTGCACTCGGATCTGATGGGTCCGACCCGTTTTGAGTTCCGCTTCGACGAGCACATAGTCGGGCCACCGATCGACGAGATTGAACACCGTATGCGACGCCAGCCCGTCGTCCTGCACGCGCACGCGGCGCTCCCCTTCCGGGGTCGAATACTTGAACAGCGGCGCCTTCACCGCGCGGCGCCGGCCCCAGTCGGGCTGCCATTCGCCGTGCGCGCACGCGAAGTAGCGCTTGTCCATCCGGTTCTCGCGGATCTGCTCGTGCAGGCCCACGAGCGCCGTGCGCTTCTTCGCGAGCATCAGGATCCCGGACGTCTCGCGGTCGAGCCGGTGCACCAGTTCGAGGAATTTCGCGCGCGGGCGCGCCTGCCGCATCTGCTCGATCACGCCGAACGCGACGCCGCTGCCGCCATGGACCGCGACCCCGGCCGGCTTGTCGATGACGAGCATCGCATCGTCCTCGTACAGCACGTCGAAATTCGCGGGCGGCACGACCGGCGTGTCGGCGCGCGCGAGGTCGGCCGCCGCCACGCGCACCGGCGGCACGCGGACGAGGTCGCCCAGTTCGAGGCGGTACTGCGCGTCGATCCGGCCCTTGTTGACCCGTACTTCGCCGCTGCGCAGGATCCGGTAAATATGGCTTTTCGGCACGCCTTTACAGACGCGCAACAGGAAATTGTCGATGCGCTGACCGGCCGAGTTTTCGTCGATCTCGATCATCGATACCTGGCCGCTTGCGACCGAATTCTGGGATATTTTGCCTAACTCATTCATACTGAATATAATTTTGCCCAGCCTGACGTTGTGGGTGGCCTGTTCGGCCGGCCCCGGCTGAATCGGGCAAGGCGCAAGCGCAAACTGCTATTTTACTTGCGCCGGGGGTCCGCTGCTCACCCCTAATCAAAGAGAAGCAGCAAGTTGCACGCACGGCGCCGCCCGTCGGCAAGGATCGCGCCCACAGGCGGATTCGGTCGGCAAGGCGCCGCGGTAACGGAAAGTTGGTTGAAAAGAATTTGATCGGCAGCCCGACGGCGCGAAGTGCGTCCGCAGGCTGCCGGTTGCGAAAATTACGGCGTTGCGCCCGATTTGGCCCCGCGAAGCGTGCGGGGCTTGGCGACGTCAAACCAGGGAAGTACACCCCAAGCGGGAAAGTCGGGCTGGATTCGATACTCCCCGCTGCGGCCCAAGCCGCAGCATCTGCCGCCCGTCGGCGCGCGCGACGCATTGCGCGCGCCCGTGGCAATGCCCGGACAGGCTTAGCGCGCTTTTGCAGCGTGCGGTGTGTGAACGCCGTGCTTTGAAGCCGTATTCGCAGGTGCCCTATGGCCGCCGGCCCCGTCTTTCGGGCCCAAGCGCCTCTTCAGGCAATTCTCCCCGCCAGCATTCCCGCTCCAGCGTGCTCGTGACAACACAACAAGGTGCGGCCTGTCGTCGTTCCCGCCCTCGCGCCTGACAACCGCGAGGCGCCGGCAGCGGAGCCGCCTGGAGTCGTTCATGAAACGCATGCTGTTCAATGCGACGCAGCAGGAGGAGCTGCGCGTCGCCATCGTCGATGGGCAAAAGCTCATCGACATCGACATCGAAACCGCCGGGCGCGAACAGCGCAAAGGCAATATCTACAAAGGTGTCATCACCCGTATCGAGCCGTCGCTCGAAGCGTGCTTCGTCAACTACGGCGAAGACCGCCACGGCTTCCTGCCGTTCAAGGAAGTCGCCCGCCAGTACTTCAAGGAAGGCATCGACATGCGCTCCGCGCGCATCCAGGATGCCCTGCGCGAAGGCCAGGAGCTGATCGTCCAGGTCGAGAAGGAAGAGCGTGGCAACAAGGGCGCCGCCCTCACCACCTTCATCTCGCTCGCCGGCCGCTACCTCGTGCTGATGCCGAACAATCCGCGCGGCGGCGGCGTGTCGCGCCGGATCGAAGGCGACGAGCGCCAGGAACTGCGCGAAACGATGGCGCAGCTGCAGATTCCGGACGGCATGAGCATGATCGCCCGTACCGCGGGCATCGGCCGCAGCGCCGAGGAACTGCAGTGGGACCTGAACTACCTGCTGCAACTGTGGCGCGCGATCGAGGCCGCCTCGCAAAGCGGCAATTCCGGCCAGCCGATGCTGATCTATCTGGAATCGAGCCTCGTGATCCGCGCGATCCGGGACTATTTCCAGCCGGATATCGGCGAAATCCTGATCGACACGAACGAAATCCACGATCAGGCCCGCGCGTTCATGGACATCGTGATGCCGGACAACGTCGCGAAGGTGAAGCGCTACCACGACGACGTGCCGCTGTTCTCCCGCTTCCAGATCGAGCACCAGATCGAAACCGCGTACTCGCGTACGGTCCCGCTGCCGTCCGGCGGCGCGATCGTGATCGACCACACCGAAGCGCTCGTCGCGATCGACGTGAACTCGGCACGCGCGACCAAGGGCGCGGACATCGAGGAAACGGCCACCCGCACGAACCTCGAAGCGGCGGACGAAGTCGCCCGCCAGCTGCGCCTGCGCGACCTCGGCGGCCTGATCGTGATCGATTTCATCGACATGGAATCGGCGAAGAGCCAGCGTGAAGTCGAGCAACGCCTGAAGGACGCGCTCAAGCACGACCGTGCGCGCGTGCAGATGGGCAAGATCTCCCGCTTCGGCCTGATGGAGCTGTCGCGCCAGCGTCTGCGTCCGGCGCTGTCGGAAGGCAGCCACGTGACGTGCCCGCGCTGCAACGGCACCGGCCACATCCGCGATACCGAATCGTCCGCGCTGCAGGTCCTGCGGATCATTCAGGAAGAAGCGATGAAGGAAAACACCGCGGCGATCCACTGCCAGGTGCCCGTCGAGGTGACCGCCTTCCTGCTCAACGAAAAGCGTCAGGAAATCAACAAGATCGAGTCGCGCTTCAAGGTCGGCATCGTGCTGATCCCGAACAAGCACCTCGATACGCCGCACTACAAGCTCGAGCGCCTGCGTCACGACGACGCGCGCCTCGACGATCCGCGCGCGTCCTGGAAGATGGCCGAGGAAGCAGCCCGCGAGCTCGAGTCGGAAACCGGCTACAGCAAGCGTGCCGCCGAAGTGAAGCCGAAGCAGGAAGCCGCGGTCAAGGGCATCACGCCCGAGCGTCCCGCACCGAGCGCGGCGCCGCAGCGTCCGGTCGAGCCCGTTGCCGCCCCCGCCCCTGCGCCCGTCGCAGCGGCAAGCGGCGGTTTCATCGGCTGGCTGAAGGGCCTGTTCGGCGTGTCGCCGGCACCGGCGCCCGCACCGGTTGCTCCGGCACCGGCGAAGGAGCAGGCAGCCCGTCCGGCTCGCGAACGCACCGAAAAGACCGAGCANCGCGGCGGCGATCGCAANCGCAACCGTCGCGGCGGCGCCCAGCAGGCNCAAGGCGGCCGCGACCAGGCAGCNGCAGGCCGTGGNCAGCCGCAACGCCAGGAACGCGAAGGCAAGGAAGTGCGCGAACCGCGTGAAGGCCGTGAGCCGCGCGAGGGCCGTGAGCTGCGTGAAGGTCGCGAGGGCCGCGAAGGTCGCGAGAACCGTGAGGGTCGCGAAGGTCGCGAGGGCCGTGGTCCGCGCGAAGGTCGCGAGCCGCGTGAAGGCCGTGAGCCGCGCGAACCGCGCGAAAATCGCGAGCCGCGCGAGCGTGCCGAACAGCCGGAAGGCGGCGACGCAGCCGGCCGTGGCGAGCGCCAGGAACGCGGCGAGCGTCGCGAGCGCGGCGAACGCCGCAAGCCGACCCAGCATGCGGCCACGCTCGAGACCGTCACCCGCGGTGAAAACCATCCGGAACCGGAAACCGACAAGGCTGTTGCAGAAGCCCTGCCCGGCGCGGAACTGGCAGCCGATGCGGAAGCCGGCGCACGTGACGGCGAAGAACGTCGCCGTCGCCGTCGCGGCCGCCGCGGCGGTCGTCGCGAGCGCGAGGAAGACGGCGCAGTCGACCAGGCCGAGCAAGGCATCGAAGTCGAAGGTGAAGTCGCGGCGCAAGCCGTGACGCCGGCCGCACCGGTCGCAGCCGAACCGGCCCATACGGCCGCACCGGCAGTCGTCGCGGCCGTGGCCAGCGCGGTCGCCGTCGAAGCCGTCGTCGAGCAGCATGCCGCACCGGCCGCTGTCGAAGCGCAGCCGGCACCGGCACGCGTCGAGACGGCTCCGGCCGCCCCGGTCGAGCCCGCCGTCGCCGTCCAGGCAGCAGAACCGGCACCGGTCGCACCGGTGATCGCGGAAGCGGGCCCGGCTCCGGTCGCGGTGTCGCCGACCGACGCGTTCGAAGTGCCGGCAACCGCGCCGGCCGCTGTCGAGGCGCCGCAAGCTGCGCCGGTCGAGCAAGCTGCTCCGGCCGCCGTCGCGATCGAAGCCGCTCCGGTGGCAGCCGAACCGGCACCGGTCGAAGCCGCCCCGGCCGAGGCCGTCGCTGCACCGGCACCGGTACCGACGCCGGCTCCCGCCCCCGCACAACCGGCAGCCGCGCCCGCTTCGGCGAGCCTGGATGTCGTGCTGGAGCAGGCCGGTCTCGTCTGGGTGAACACGGACGCCGACAAGTTCGCGGCCGCGCAGGAAGCCGCGTCGCGGCTCCCGCGCCCGGCCCGCGTGCCGCGCGAACGCAAGGTGCTGCCGCCGGCCGATACGGCCCCGATGCAGCAGGTCGAAACGACGCACCACTGAACGGCGCATCGCACGACCAGGAAAAGCCCGCCTCCGGCGGGCTTTTTCACGTCCGCGCTGCGGGTTTCCGCCCCCCGGCCCCGCCGTCCGGTTGCGGCTAAAATAGCGGTCTGGTTCGCACTTCTTCCAACATGTCCCGACGCATCATTCCTCTCGCCGACGTCAGCGGGATGCCGGACGTCTCCGGCGTCGCGCATGCCCCCGACGGCACGCTGGCCGACACGTTCGCCAGGCCGCTGCGCGACCTGCGCATTTCGGTGACGGACCGCTGCAACTTCCGTTGCGTGTACTGCATGCCNCGCGCGGTGTTCGACAAGGACTACCCGTTCCTGCCGCACAGCGCGCTGCTCACGCACGAGGAAATCGAGCGCGTGGCGCGGCTCTTCGTCGCGCACGGCGTCGAGAAGATCCGCATCACGGGCGGTGAGCCGTTGCTGCGCAAGAACCTCGAATTCCTGATCGAGCGCCTCGCGCGCCTGACGACGCACGCCGGCCGCCCGCTCGACCTGACGCTGACGACCAACGGCTCGCTGCTCGCACGCAAGGCGCGCGCGCTGAAGGACGCCGGGCTCACGCGCGTCACGGTCAGCCTCGATGCGCTCGACGACGCGCTGTTCAAGCGCATGAACGATGCCGAGTTCGCGAGCGCCGACGTGCTCGACGGCATCTTCGCCGCACAGGCCGCGGGCCTCGCGCCGGTCAAGGTCAACATGGTCGTGAAGCGCGGCACCAACGACAGCGAGATCCTGCCGATGGCCGAGCGCTTCCGCGGCACCGGCGTGATCCTGCGTTTCATCGAATACATGGACGTCGGCACGTCGAACGGCTGGAACATGACCGAGGTGCTGCCGTCGGCGGACGTCGTCGCGCGTATCGCCGAACATTTCCCGCTCGTGCCGCTCGAGCCGCACACGGCGGCCGAAACCGCGCAGCGCTGGGCCTATGCGGACGGCAGCGGCGAGATCGGCGTGATCTCGAGCGTCACGCAGGCCTTCTGCGGCGACTGCACGCGCGCGCGGCTGTCGACCGAAGGCAAGCTGTACCTGTGCCTGTTCGCGTCGACCGGCCACGACCTGCGCGCACTCGTGCGCGGCGGCGCGAGCGATGCCGAGATCGCGACTGCGATCGCCCGCATCTGGCAGGCGCGCACCGACCGCTATTCGCAGCTGCGCGGCAGCGCATCGGCCGATACCGCGCCCGACGGCGCCGGCAAGCGNGTCGAAATGTCGTANATCGGCGGCTGACGCACGCCGCTCTGTCCACCCTGCGCACGATGCCCNCCCCCGCCTCCCCGTCGATCGCCGGCCTGCTGCTCGCAGGCGGGCGCGCCACCCGCATGGATGGTGTCGACAAGGGCCTGCAANTGCTCGACGGTACGCCGCTCGCGCTGCACGTGCTGCGCCGGCTGGCGCCGCAGGTCGACGAGACNCTGATCAGCGCGAATCGCCATGCCGATCGCTATGCCGAGCTCGGTGCCCCGTTCGACGCGCGCATCATCGCGGATGAAACGCCCGACTTCGCCGGCCCGCTCGCGGGCCTGCTCGCCGGCATGCGCGCGGCGCACGCACCGCTGGTCGCGTGCTCGCCGTGCGATACGCCCTATCTGCCCGTCGACCTCGTCGCACGGCTGCGGGCGGCGCTCGACGCGCAGCAGGCGGACATCGCGATGGCCGTCACCGTCGACGCGCAGCAGGTGCGCTCGCCGCAGCCGACGTTCGCGCTGCTGCGCACGTCGCTGGCCGACGACCTGGCCGCCCGGCTCGCGGCCGGCGACCGCAAGGTGCGTGCGTGGTACGCACGCCACAAGACGGTCGAAGTCGAGTTTCGCGACGAGCGTGCGTTTTACAATGCCAACTCCTGGCAGGAACTCGCCGCGCTGGCCCGTCGCTGACGGCCCTATGCCGTTCCCGCCCGGCGCCCGCCACACGCGAAACCCGCGCCCCGGCACCCTCCTCGCGCCACCGGCCACGAACCCGATACGCCTTGCGGCGCAGTCCGACTGATGATCACGCAATCCTCGCCCGCCTCCCGAACCGCACCCGACCCCGATGCCCCGCTGTCGCTCGCCGACGCGCAGGCGCTCGCGTGCCGCTTCGCGGTGCCCGTCGACGCGTGTGACACGGTGACGCTGCGCGAGGCGCTCGACCGCGTGCTCGCGGCCGACGTGAGCGCGCCGTTCGACATTCCCGCGTACGACAACTCGGCCATGGACGGCTATGCGTTCGACGGCGCCGCCGCGGCATTCGCATCGGCGCAGGGCGAGGTCGCGATGCCGGTCGCCGGCACTGCGTTCGCCGGCCATCCGTTCGACGGCGCCGTGGCGGCCGGTGCATGCGTGCGCATCATGACGGGCGCGCCGATGCCGGCCGGATGCGACACGGTGATTCCGCAGGAACGCGTGCGCGNCGANGGCGACACGATCCGCTTCGCCGCGCACGACGTCGCGCGCGGCGCGAACTGCCGCCGGGNCGGCGAGGATCTCGCGCGCGGCGCCTGTGCGCTCNCCGNGGGCCGCATCCTGCGGCCGTCCGATCTCGGCCTGCTCGCGTCGTTCGGCATCGCCGACGTCACGGTGCGCCGCCGCGTGCGCGTCGCCGTGTTCTCGACCGGCGACGAGTTGCGCGAGCCCGGCGAACCGCTCAGCCGCGGCGCGCTGTACGACAGCAATCGCGGGATGCTGATCACGATGCTCGAACGGCTGCACGTCGACACGATCGACCTCGGGATCGTCCGCGACGACCCGACCGCGCTCGAAGCCGCATTGCGCAACGCCATCGCCGCGCAAGCCGATGCGGTCATCACGTCGGGCGGCGTGTCGGTCGGCGAAGCCGACTTCACGCGCGACGTGATGGCGCGGCTCGGCGACGTGACGTTCGCGAGTCTCGCGCTGCGGCCCGGCCGGCCGCTCGCGTGCGGCACGCTCGCCCGCGCGGCCGACGGCGCCGGCCACGCGCTGTTCTTCGGGCTGCCCGGCAATCCTGTCGCGTCCGCCGTGACGTTCGTTGCGATCGTGCGCCCNGCGCTGCTCAAGCTGGCCGGCACGCAAACGCCGCCGCCNGCCNTGTANACGGCGCTCAGTACGCAGCCGTTGAAGAAGCGTCCCGGCCGCACCGACTACCTGCGCGGCATCGCGACGCGCGCCGCCGACGGCCAATGGCACGTCGCGCCNGCGGGATCGCAAAGCTCCGCGTCGTTGAGCGGNCTNGCCGCCGCCAACTGTTTCATCGTCCTGGGCCACGATACCGCGGCAGTCGACGCGGGCGCCCCGGTCGACATCCTGCCGCTCGACGGCCTGATCTGAATTCCAATCGGTATATCTCTACGGGGGCAATCCGCACATGAAAAAACAAATCTCGTCGATCGCCGCGGGGCAGACCGCAAAGGCGCTGATCCTCGTCTACCTGACGTTCAGCGTGCCGATCGTGCTGCTCGGCATTCTGGTCGCGTATATCCGTTACGGGATGGTCGAGTTGAGCACGATCCTGAGCGCACTGCTGCTGAACGCGATCCTCGGTTTCGTGCTGCTGTGGATCGCGTGCCATGCGTACAACTGGGTCGCATCGCGCTTCGGCGGCATCGAGATCGTGCTGTCCGATCCGCCGGAGGAAGCGTGAGCGGCACGCCGCTGATCCGCGCGGCCGACCCGCGCGACGTCGGCGCGATCCTCGCGCTGATGCGCGAGCTGGCCGAGTTCGAGAAGCTCACGCATCTGTTCGTCGCGACCGAAGCCGATCTCGCCGACGCGCTGTTCGGCGAGCACCCGGCTGCCGAAGCGCTGGTGGCCGAGCGCGACGGCGCGATCGTCGCGTACGCGCTGTTCTTCCACAACTACTCGACGTTCCTCGGCCGCCGCGGGCTCTATCTCGAGGATCTGTACGTGCAGCCGTCGCAGCGCGGCACGGGCCTCGGCACCGCGATGCTGCGTCATCTCGCGGCACTCGCCGTCGAGCGCCGTTGCGCGCGCTTCGAATGGTCGGTCCTCGACTGGAACCAGCCGGCGATCGATTTCTACGAGAAGATGGGCGCGACCGTGCTGCCGGAGTGGCGCATCGTGCGCGTGACGGGCGACGCGCTGGACACGCTCGCCGCGCATTGAGCGCGAGCCGGCCGCGCCGGCGATCGCCGCACAAGAAAACGGGCGCCACGGCGCCCGTTTTTTCCGTCCGGCAGCAGCCGGCAACGCGCGTCACGCGTCGTCCGCATCGGCGCCTTCGGCCCCGTCCGCGCCGAGCAGCCCGGCCGCCGTGTCGCCCGGCAGCGCCTCGACCTGCTTGAGCTTGCGGCTCATCACCCGCGTGCGCTGCTCGGCNGACTCGATCGAACGCGTGACCGTNTCGAGCTGCGCCTTCGTGCGCGCGAGCACGTCGCCGAACTTGCCGAACTCCGTCTTGACCGCGCCGAGCACCTGCCACACCTCGCTCGAGCGCTGCTCGATCGCGAGCGTGCGGAACCCCATCTGCAGGCTGTTCAGCAGCGCGGTGAGCGTGGTCGGCCCGGCGACCGTCACGCGATAGTCGCGCTGCAGCAGGTCGGTCAGCCCCGGACGGCGCAGGATCTCCGCATAGAGCCCCTCGGTCGGCAGGAACAGCAGCGCGAAATCGGTCGTGTGCGGCGGCGCGACGTACTTCTCGGCGATCGTGCGCGCTTCCATCCGCACCCGCGCCTCCAGCGCACGCGCCGCCTCCTCGACGGCCACCGCGTCGGCGCGCTCCTGCGCGTCGATCAGCCGCTCGTAGTCTTCGCGCGGGAATTTCGCGTCGATCGGCAGCCACACCGGCGGCGCATCGCACGTGCCGGCTTCGCGGCCCGGCAGCCGAATCGCGAATTCGACGCGCTCGGTGCTCTTCGGCACCGTCGCGACGTTCTTCGCGTACTGGTCGGCCGTCAGCATCTGTTCGAGCAGCGCTTCGAGTTGCACTTCACCCCAGGTGCCGCGCGTCTTCACGTTGGTCAGCACCTTCTTCAGGTCGCCGACACCGGCNGCGAGNGTCTGCATCTCGCCGAGCCCGCGATGCACCTGCTCGAGCCGGTCCGACACGAGCTTGAANGATTCGCCGAGCCGCTGCTCGAGCGTCGCATGCAGCTTCTCGTCGACGGTGCGACGCATCTCCTCGAGCTTCGCCGCGTTGTTCGTCTCGATTTCCTTCAGCCGCTGTTCGAGCGTCGCACGCACTTCCCCGATCCGGCGATCGTTCGCCTCGGTCAGTTGCGTGAGCTGCCGGTGCAACGTGTCGCCGAACAGCCGCAACGCGCCAGTCTGCTCCTCGCGCGCCTGCTGAGCCTGGCGCTGCAGGCTCTCGCGCATCGCGTCGAACTGCTGCGCGTTGCCGGCGACGAGCTTGCCGAGCTGCTGCGCGAACCCCTCGATCTGGTTGTTCTGCACGGTCGCCACGCTCGTCAGTTGCGCGGCGAGCGTCTGCTGCAACTGGACGAAGCTGCCNGCCAGCTCGGTACGCGAGCCGCGTGCGTTTTCGACGATCTCGCCGCGCAATTCGCGTTCGAGCCGCTCGACCGCGCGCGCCTGAGCATGNGCGGCGTCCTCGATCTGATCGCCGAGCACGGCCGCATCGTCGTGGCGGCCGCCGCGCACGAGCGCGACGATCGCCACCGCGAGCGCGACGGCCAACACGACGACCGCCGCCAGCAACAACGTCATCGTCATGCGCGCGGCTTCCCGATCACGTCAGGGTTGATCGGATTCGGCGGCTGCCCCGCACGCGGCCCCTCGCCGAGCGCGGCGATCAGGTTGTCGGCAGCGAGATTCGCCATCGCGCGGCGGGTCTTTTCGGTCGCGCTCGCGATATGCGGCGTCAGCACGACGTTCGGCACCTCGAGCAGCGCCGGATGCACGCTCGGCTCGCCCTCGTACACGTCGAGGCCGGCCGCGGCGATCGTCCCGTCGCGCAGCGCGGCGGCCAGCGCCGCATCGTCGACGATCCCGCCGCGCGCGATATTGGTCAGCGTCGCCATGGGTTTCATCTTCGCGAGCTCGGCCGCGCCGATCGTGTGATGGTTCTCCTTGGTATACGGCAGCACGAGCACGACATGATCGGCTCGCGCAAGCAGCGCATCCTTCGACACGTATTCGGCATTCAGCTCGGCCTCGATCTCGGGCGCGACCCGCGACCGGTTGTGATAGATCACCTGCATCCCGAAGCCGCGCGCGCGGCGCGCGAGCGCCTGGCCGATACGGCCCATCCCGATCACGCCGAGCGTCGAGCCGTGGATGTCGGTGCCGAGAAAGCCGTCGTACGCCCACTTCTGCCAGTGACCGGCGCGCAGCCAGTGTTCCGATTCGGCGATCCGGCGCGCGGCGGCCATCATCAGCGCCCAGCCGAAATCGGCGGTCGACTCGTTCAGCACGTCGGGCGTGTTGGTGCCGAGCACGTTCGCCGCGTTGAACGCAGCCATGTCGAAGTTGTTGTAGCCGACCGCCATGTTCGCCACGACCCGCAGGCGCGGCGCCGCCGCGAGCGTGGCCGCGCCGACCGGATCGCCGGCCGTCAGCGCGCCGTCCTTGTCGGCCAGACGCGCGGCGAGCGCGTCGGGCGCGAGCGCGTCGCCGTCGTTCCAGTCGACGTCGAAATACTGCTTGAGCCGTTCGATCACGTCCGGAAAGATCGGACGCGCGACCAGGATCTTCTGCATCGCCATCTCCGCATGCCGCGGACGGATCGCGGCGCGCCATGCGCCGCCGGAGCCGCCCGCTCGGGGTTGAAAAACGTCAGCTTACGCCGTGAAGAAAAGCCACGACGTCAGCAGGAATACCGGTATCAGCACGACGAGCGCCCAGCCGAGGTACGCGAAGAAACTCGGCATCTTCACGCCGCGCGATTCGGCGATCGCCTTCACCATGAAATTCGGCGCGTTGCCGATATAGCTGTTCGCGCCCATGAACACCGCGCCGGCGGAAATCGCGGCGAG
>Ga0058696_1000928_pt1 | contig 11881 bp, 9 predicted proteins | sample AgamicMgSfrz_FD_55077 | JGI IMG/M metagenome (GOLD analysis project Ga0058696, IMG submission 55077) | Agave microbial communities from Guanajuato, Mexico - Mg.Sf.rz | ecosystem: Host-associated > Plants > Phyllosphere > Phylloplane/Leaf | place: Guanajuato, Mexico | collected 2012-05-30 | reverse complement strand
GAACTCCTCATAATTCCCGCCGAAGTCGAACAGCGTCCCGTCCGTCTTCACTTCGATGATCCGGTTCGCCAGCCCGCTCACGAACTCGCGGTCGTGCGACACGAAAATCAGCGTGCCTTCGAACTGCTCGAGCGCGATCTGCAGCGACTCGATCGACTCCATGTCCATGTGGTTGGTCGGCTCGTCCATCAGCAGCACGTTGTGGCGGCCGAGCATCAGCTTGCCCCAGATCATGCGGCCCTTCTCGCCGCCCGACAGCACCTTCACCGACTTCTTGATGTCGTCCGACGAGAACAGCAGGCGGCCCAGCGTGCCGCGCACCATCGTTTCGTCGTCGCCGTCCTTGCGGTACTGGTCGATCCAGTCCATCAGCGTGATGTCGTTCGGGAATTCCTCGTACGTGTCCTGCGGCATGTAGCCAACGTTCGCGTTCTCGGACCACTTCACCGTGCCGTGATCGAGCGGCAGCGCGCCGAGCAGCGAGCGCAGCAGCGTCGTCTTGCCCGCGCCGTTCTCGCCGATGATCGCGATGCGCTCGCCCGGCTGAACCGACAGGTTGAAGTTCTGGAAGATCGTGCGCTCGTACTTCTTGGTGATCTCTTCGGCGACCACCGCGACGTTGTGCAGCTTCTTCTCGAACTCGAAGCGGATGAACGGGTTCTGGCGCGACGACGGCTTGAATTCCTCGATCTTGATCTTGTCGATCTGCTTCGCGCGGCTGGTGGCCTGGCGCGCCTTCGACTTGTTCGCCGAGAAGCGGCGCACGAAGTCCTGCAGCTCGGCCACGCGTTCCTTCGCACGCGTATTCGCCGCGGCCTGGCGCTCGCGCGCCTGCGCCGATGCGAGCATGTAGTCGTCGTAGTTGCCCGGCCAGACCTTCAGCGTGCCGAAGTCCATGTCGGCCATGTGCGTGCACACCGAGTTCAGGAAGTGACGATCGTGCGAGATGATGATCATCGTCGAGTTGTACTCGTTGAGCGTCTGCTCGAGCCAACGGATCGAGTTGATGTCGAGGTTGTTGGTCGGTTCGTCGAGCAGCAGCACGTCCGGCTTCGAGAACAGCGCCTGCGCGAGCAGCACGCGCAGCTTCCAACCCGGCGCGACGTCGGCCATCGTGCCGTTGTGGAATTTCTCCTCGATGCCGATGCCGAGCAGTAGCGCGCCCGCGCGCGCCTCGGCGTCGTAGCCGCCGTATTCGGCGAACTTGCCTTCGAGTTCGGCCGCGTGCATGTAGTCGTCGTCGGTGGCGTCCGGGTTCGCGTAGATCGCGTCACGCTCGGTCATCGCGGCCCACATCTCGGTGTGACCCATCATCACGACGTCGAGCACGCGCACGTCTTCGTACGCGAACTGGTCCTGGCGCAGCTTGCCCAGGCGGACGTTCGGCTCCAGCGCGACGTTGCCGGCGCTCGGCTCGAGGTCGCCGCCGAGGATCTTCATGAAGGTCGACTTGCCACAGCCGTTCGCGCCGATCAGACCGTAGCGGTTGCCCTCGCCGAATTTGACCGAGATATTCTCGAACAAGGGCTTCGGCCCGAATTGCATCGTGATGTTGGCAGTAGAAAGCACGGCAGGTCCCGTAAGAGAGAAATCGACGGAAAACCGTGTATTTTAGCAGGTGTCGGAGAAACTGCCGACCGCACCGCCCCGGCGGCGTATTCCCGGCCCTCAGCCGCGGCGCCCGCCGGCCCGTCAACACGACGGCACGCGCCCCACCGCCGTCCTACCGGAATCCCGCATGCTCGCCAGTCAGCTTCGTGAACAACTCGTCGGCGCGTGGCGTCTCGTGTCCTACGAAATCCGCCCGCGCGACGGCGGGACCGTCACCTATCCGCTCGGCCGCGACGCGCGGGGCTGGATCCTCTATACGCCCGACGGCTACATGTCCGCGCAGTTGATGGCGGCCGGCCGCCCGCCGTACGCCGACGGCGACCTGCAGGGCGGCAGCGTCGAGGAGCGTGCGGCCGCGGCCCGCGGCTACATCGCGTATTCGGGCCCCTTCAACGTCGACGACGACGGCACGTTGACCCATGAAATGGACGTCAGCCTGTATCCGAACTGGATCGGCAACGTCCAGCAGCGTGTCGTCAGCCTGGACGGCGACCGGCTGCAGCTCGGCACCGCCGGACCGGTGCGGATCGCCGGCCGGGAGGTCGAACCGGTGATCGTCTGGGCGCGCGCTCGCCGCTGAGCGCCTCGGCGGCGCCGCACGGCCAGCGCTCAGCCGGTCGCGGCAACGACGCCGAGCCGCCGCACCGCGGCGCAAGCCGCTCCGACGGCTGCACGCATCACTTGCCGGCCTTCTTGGCCGCTTTCTGCGCCGCCTGCGCCTTCATCTGCCCGAACAGTTCCGAGCACGGCACGTCGCGGTTGTTGCTCGGCGCGATCAGCGGAAGCAGCGCCGCGAACGGGTTGATCAGCCCGAGCCCGACCATCGCGCCGGCGCGCAGCGCGAGCGCGCCCGCATCGACGCCGACCTTCGGGTTCTTGAACGTGCCCTTCGCATACAACGGCGAGCGCAGCGAGAAGATCCGGAAGCCCTTCGTGTGCGGATGGATCTTCAGGTCGAGCGATTCGTCGCGCAGGTTGATCGGGCCGTCGACGTTGATGAGCGCATCGTCGGTATCGAGCGCGAAGACCTTCGGGTCGAGCATGCCGTCGGTCGCGACGAAATCGATCGCCGCGCAATTGATGTTGACGTCGCGGTTGCCGAACAGCTTCTCGTAGACGACGTTCGCGACGTTCAACCCCGCGGCCTCCATCAGCAGGCGGCTGATGCGGCCGTTGGTGATGAGCGCCTTCACTTCGCCGGTCGACGTCGCCGCGAGCGCGGCCGGCGAATTGCCCGTTGCCGACAGCGACGCGTCGCCGTTGATTTCGCCGAACGCCGACTGCATCACCTTCTGCGTCGGGAACAGCTGCTTGAGCTTCAGATGCCGCGCGGCCAGCGTGAAGCGGCCCTTGAGCGGCGTGCGGCTGCCGTCGAGATGCGCATTCGTCGCGAGCGTGCCGCCCGCGACGCCGAACTGCAGCGGCTCCAGCGTCAGCACGCCGTCCTGCATCAGAATGTGCGTGTACAGGTTCGTGATCGGCAGGTCCGCGCTCTTGATCAGCTTGCGGCCGGTGAACTTCACGTCCGCATCGATCGCGCTCCACCGTTCGGTGCGGAACGCCGCGACCGGCAGCACGCGGTCGGGCGGCTGGCGCGTCGTGTCGCCGCGCTTCTTCTTGCTCGCGGCCGAGTCGGCGCCGATCACCGGCGCGAGATCGGAAAACTGCAGCAGGTTCGACACGAGTTCGCCCGACAGCTTCGGCCGCGGCTCGCGCTGCGCCCAGGTGAGCGTGCCGCCGAGATCGCTGCCGCCGACGCGACCGTTGAAGTTCTCGTAGCGGAAGGTGCTCGCATTCGGCTTGAAGTTGCCGATCAAGCGCCCTTCGGTCGCGTAAGGCGGCGTATCGGGCAGCGTGATGCCGGTGAGCTGGTAAAGGTGCGACATCGACGTGCCCTGCAGCCACAGCCGCAGGTCGAGCGCCGCGAGATGCCTCGGATCGGTCAGCGTGCCGACGATCGCGAGCCGCGTATCGCCGGCCTTCACGTCGGCCTGCAGCGGGAACGGCTGCGACGTATCCTGGATCGCGAGCACGCCGCCGACCTTGCCGGTGCCGCTGATCGGCACGTTCTTGTAGCGGCCGTCGACCTTCAGCCCGAACGCATAGGTGGGGCCCGCCGGCTTCGCGGGCGCCGCGGCGCCGCTCGCGCCGGACGCGGCAGCAGCAGCCGGCGCGGAAGGCGCGGAAGGCGCGGACGAAGCGGATGAACCGGACGAACCTGAAGCAGCCGAAGCAACGCCGCTCGCTGCCGACGCACCCGAGGCCGCGGCCGCACTCGCCCCCGACGCGCCCGACGCGGCTTGCGCATCGGCCTTCGCGCCCAGTTGCGCGGCGCCATGCTTGCCGACGCGCTGCGCCGACGCCGCACGCGAGGTCTGCTCCTGCTCCTTCAGCACGTCGCCGAGCGGAATCGGCTGCCCGAGCGTATCGATCGCGACGGTCAGGTCGGCCTTCGTGATCGCATCGCGATACGTGACGGTGCCCTTCGCGAAACCGAAGCTGTCGAGCCGCACCTTCCACCGCGAAGGCTGCGACGATTGCTTGAACTGNAAGGTCCACGTATTGCTGCCGTCCGCGCGCCGTTCGAGATCGACGGCNGGATTCACGACGTCGATCGACGGGATGACGATTTCATGCGCCAGCAGCGGCAGGAGCGCGAGATCGAAGTGNGCGGCATCGAGCGTGACGAACTTGGGCGCCTGCGCCCAGTCGGGATTGCCGATCTCGAGTTGCGTGGCGGAGAAGCTCGGCCAGGGCACCCATGCGCGCCAGCCGGTCTCGCCATCGGGACGACGCCAGCCGACCTTGAGATCCCCGTTGATCGCGAACGGGCGGCCGAGCGCGGTACTCACCTGTTCGTTGACCCACGGCTTCGCGCGGTTCCAGTCGAACGTGAAGATAAAGATGCCGGCCGCCGCGATGAGCACCGCGACGATACCGACGATCCATGCAGCCGATTTGCCGATGGCTCGGGTTAGCGTCATGGCGGTTCCGTTGTTGTTCTGAAGCGTTGCCGCGCCATGCCGGGCCGCTTGCGTGGACGAACGGCGCACGACAACTGCGGCTTTTCAATCGGTATTATGGCGCACGACATGGTGGCCTTTCGGCGCCATTAACGCTTTTTTTCATTTTTGACATGACCTCCCCCACCGGCCTCATCGACGCGCAGCACATCACGCGGCGCGACGCCAGCAGCGGCAAGACGCTGCTCGCCCCGACCGATTTCAGCCTTGCGGCGGGATCGCGAATTGCTATCACGGGACCGTCCGGGTCGGGCAAGAGCGTGCTGCTGCGCGCGCTCGCGCTGCTCGATCCGCTCGACGGCGGTCACATCCTGTGGCGCGGCCGCCGGATCAGGCGCAGCGCGATTCCGCGCTATCGGCGCAGCGTCGCGTATGTCCGCCAGCGCCCCGCGCAGATGGACGGCACCGTCGAAGCGCAATTGCGCTACCCGTATTCGCTCGCGATCTATCGCGACGTCGCGTTCGACCGCGCCCGCGCCGAAGCGCTCGCCGCGCAGGCGGGCCGCGGCGCCGACTTTCTCGACAAGCGCGCGAGCGACCTGTCCGTCGGCGAAGCGCAGATCACCGCGCTGCTGCTCGTGCTGCAGCTCGATCCCGACGTGCTGCTGCTCGACGAGCCGACCTCCGCCCTCGATCCCGAATCGGCGCGCGCGATCGAAGCGCTCGTCGGTGCGTGGTTCGACGCGGCGCCCGATGCGCGCGCCTACATGTGGATCTCGCACGATCCGGCCCAGGCCGCGCGGATCGCCACGATGCGGCTCGTGATGCAGGCCGGCGTCCTGCACGCGGCCCACCCGACGGGGGCTGCGCAATGAGCCCGGCACTGCAGGACCTGAGCCTCGTCGACGTCGGCATCGCCGCCGCGCTCGTCGCCGTCAACGGTGCGATCTCCGCGGCGCTGTCGCTCGGCCTCGGCCGCAAGCTCGCGCTCGCGGCGGTGCGCACCGTCGTGCAGTTGCTCGCGATCGGCTACGTGCTCGGCTGGGTGTTCGGCCATCCGCACTGGTACGTCGTGCTGCCGCTCACCGCGCTGATGACGCTGATCGCCGGTTTCGCCGGCGCGGGGCGCGGCAAGCGCACGTATCGCGGCCAGCGCGTCGACAGCATCGCGTCGATCTGGTTCAGCAGCTGGTTCGTCGCGGCGGTCGGCCTGTTCGTCGTGATCCGCATCCATCCGTGGTTCGCGCCGCAATATGCGATCCCGATCCTCGGGATGATTCTCGGCAATACGCTGACCGGCGTATCGCTCGGCGTCGAGCGGATGATGGAAGAGCTCACCGCGCGCCGCGATCGCGTCGAAACCGCGCTCGCGCTCGGCGCGACGCGCTGGGAGGCCGCGCAGGACGCCGCGCGCCAGGCCGTGCGCGCCGGCATGCTGCCGACGCTGAACCAGATGGCGGTGGTCGGCGTCGTGAGCCTGCCGGGGATGATGACGGGCCAGGTGCTGGCCGGCCAGTCGCCGCTGCAGGCCGTGCGTTACCAGATCGTGATCATGTTCCTGATCGCCGCGGCGTCCGCGCTCGGCACCGTGGGCGCGGTGCTGATGACCTATCGCCGGCTGTTCTCGGCCGATCACCGCTTTCTCGCGTCGCGGCTCGAAGAGCGCACGCGGTGACGCGCGGCGGCGCGCTGCGCGGTCAGCACGCGCCTGCGACGTTTAATCGGAACGTGATGATCGGGAGGACGGAATGCGGGCGCGCATGACGTGACATCCGCATGACATCGTGCAGCGCCGTTGCACGGCCGTGGCACCGTGCCGCGAAACAGGCAGCGGCACGCGTTGCAACGGCGGCACGACAGGCGCTGCTCGCGTGCCGCCCTGCTCGTTCCGCCCATCGAACCGGTTGCGCGCGCACCAAACGAAACGCCGGCCCGCGCGTGCCGCTCAATGCTTGATCGACACCGTCACCCGGGTGCCGTCGCTCATCGACACGGATTTCGACCCGCCGTTGGTCGGAATCGATACCCACTTCACCTGGCTTACCGACACGACGTCCGGACACTGCAGCGACTTGCCCCCGGCCGTCACGCCGCGCGTGCCCTTCGGCGCGGCCGCCTGGAAGCTCAACTGCACGTTGGCGACACCCTTGGCGTCGACCGACGGTGCGAGCCGCACCTGGGTCTGCCGCACCATCGCGCCGTTCGCGTCGCGCGGCAGGTTGTCGGCGTTCGGGCAGCCGTCCGGCATCGCGACCGCGCCGCTCGGCGGCACCGACTTCCAGTTGAAATCGTCCGTCTCGCCCGAGCGGATCTTGCGGGTCTCCTGCGTATTGCCGAAGGTCTTCGAGTCGACCTTGACGGTGTATTCGAGCTGTCCCGTCCCGCCGCCCTTCAGGCTGCCCTTGACCGGCGGCGCCGCGAATACGCTCGCGCTGACGCACGCCGCCGCGAACACGACCGACCACGATGCGGCGACTGACAAGCTGCGTTGGCTCATGCTGACCTCCTTGTAATGCGGCGGCACGCGCGTGCCGCGCGGTTTTCGATGCATGATGCGCTGCCAGTCTACCGCCAAGCGCGGTGCAATGCGCCGCAAACGCATCGGGTGTTACCCCGCTTGCGTTCGCGGCGCCGCAACCTTACGCGCTCCGCGCTCAGAAACCGCTGAGCACCAGCTTGCCGATCGCGCGCCCGCCCTCGAGCATCTGATGCGCGCGCCGCACGTTCGCTGCGTTGATCGTGCCGAGCTGTTCGCCGAGCGTCGTGCGCAGCGTGCCGGCGTCGACGAGCCGCGCCACTTCGCCGAGGATCTTGTGCTGCTCGATCATGTCCGGCGTCTCGAACATCGCACGCGTGAACATGAATTCCCAGTGAAACGCCGCGCTCTTCGCCTTCAGCAGTTCGACCGGCACCGGCTTCGCGTTCTCGACGATCGTGCAAATGCCGCCCTGCGGCCGGATGACTTCCGCTGCGGCCGGGAAATGATGGTCGGTATCGTTGAAGATCAGCACGTAGTCGACGCTCGGATGGCCGGCCTCGCGCAACTGCGCAGGCAGGTCGCCGAAATGGTCGACCACCGCATCCGCGCCGAGCGCGCGCACCCATTCGGCCGACGCCGGCCGCGACGCGGTCGCGATCACGTGCAGCTTGCCGAGCGTCTTCGCGAGCTGGATCGCGATCGAGCCCACGCCGCCCGCGCCGCCGATGATCAGCACCGACTTGCCGGCGTCGGCACCCTGCGGCGACACGCGCAACCGGTCGAACAGCGCTTCCCACGCGGTCAGCGCGGTGAGCGGCAGCGCGGCGGCGGCCGCGAAGTCGAGCGTGCGCGGCTTCAACGCGGCGATCCGCTCGTCGACCGTATGGAATTCGCTGTTCGCGCCGGGCCGCGTGATGCTGCCCGCGTAGAACACTTCGTCGCCGGGCCGGAACAGCGTGACGTCGGCGCCGACCGCGACGACCGTGCCGGCCGCATCCCAGCCGAGCACGCGCGGCGTCTCCTCGACCTGCGGCTTCGGCGCACGCACCTTGGTGTCGACCGGGTTCACGGAAATCGCCTCGACCTTCACGAGCAGATCGCGCGAGCCCGGCACGGGCTGCGGCAGTTCGACGTCGAGCAACGCTTGCGGGTCGTCGATCGGCAGATAACGGGTCAATCCAACGGCTTTCATCTCGATACTCCTTTCAGGGGAATCCGGCAGGCTGCGGCGCAACCTCCATGCGTGCCATCGTAGGCAACCCGATCCTTCGAGAAAACCGCTATATTTCCTGAAACATTTTCAGGAATTTCAGAATAATGACGTCCGATCCNGGGTCCGATCCGATTCCCGCGCCCGACAAGCCGCTCGANCTGCTCGACGTCGCGCTGTTCGTGCGCGCGGCGCTGCTCGCGAACGTCACCGCGGCCGGGCGCGAATTCGGCGTGTCGGCCGCGGTCGCNAGCGCGCGCATCGCCCAGCTCGAACGGCAGCTCGGCGCGCGGCTGCTGCACCGCACCACGCGCCGCATCAGCCTCACGCAGGACGGCGAAGTCTTCATGGCGCGGGCCGACGCGCTGCTGGCGGCCGCCGACGCCGCGCGCGCGTCGGTCGGCCGCGGCCGCAGCGAGCCGTACGGGCGGCTGAAGGTGTCGATGTCCTCGTCGTTCGGCCGCCAGCACGTCGCGCCGGTGATTCCGGCGTTCCTGCGCCGCTACCCGTCCGTGTCGCTCGATCTGCGGCTGTCCGACGAGATCGTCGATCTGGTCGATGACGGCTACGACGTCGCGATCCGGCTCGGCGCGCTGAAGGATTCGACGCTCGTCGCCCGCAAGCTCGCCACCAACCGCCGCGTGCTGTGCTGCTCGCCCGCCTATCTCGCCGAACGCGGCACGCCGCGCCATCCGGCCGACTTGACGCAGCACGAATGCGTGATCCTCGGCGACCAGCGCGACTGGTCGTTCGCAACGCCGCAGGGCCCGCTCACGGTGCGGGTCGGCGGCCGGCTCGTCGCGAGCAACGGCGAGGCGATCCGCGAAGCGCTCGTCGACGGCTTCGGGATCGCGATCAAGTCGACCTGGGACGTCGGCCCGCTGCTCGCGAGCGGCGCGCTCGTCAGCGTGCTCGACGACTACCCGTTCGCGGACGACGTCGCGATCTGGGCCGTCTATCCCAGCCGCGCGCACGTGCCGCTGAAAACGCTCGCTTTCATTGCGTTCCTGGCCGAGCATTTCGGCGATCCGCCGTACTGGGATCGTGCAAACGGCTGACCACTACCGCCCCGCGCCCGGTTTCGCGCCTGCGCCGGCCGCCCTGCGCGGCCAACCGGCTACAATGGCGCGTTCGCGACGCAACGGCCCGCAGCCGCACGGGGCCCGCGTTCGCAGGCGGCCGCCCGCGGGCCGCGCACGTCATTCATTCGCCTCCCAACCACTCGTCATGACCCACAATCTCGTCATCCAGAGTCTTGCGCCGCTGTCGGACGCCCATCACAAACCGCTGCTCGCGCTGTCGCGCGGCACCCGCGTCGTGCAGACCGACGATCACGCGCTGCGCATCGAAAACGCGAGCCCGGCGCAGCGCCTCGACATCGACGCATACTGCGGCACGCATGCGCTCGATTTCGGCTTCGTCGAGGCCGGCCTCACGCTCGGCGATTTCGGGCTCGCGGTGATGGACATGGATTCGACGCTGATCACGATCGAGTGCATCGACGAGATCGCCGATTTCTGCGGATTGAAAACGCAGGTCGCGGAGATCACCGAAGCGTCGATGCGCGGCGAGATCCGCGATTTCAACGAAAGCCTGACGCGCCGCGTCGCGCTGCTGGCCGGGCTCGACGCGCACGCGCTCGAGCGCGTGTACGAAGAACGGCTGCAACTGTCGCCGGGCGCCGAGACGATGCTGGCCGGCGTGAAAGCCGCCGGCATGAAGACGCTGCTCGTGTCGGGCGGCTTCACGTTCTTCACCGAGCGGCTGAAAGCCCGCCTCGGCCTCGACTACGCGCATGCGAACACGCTCGAGATCGTCGACGGCAAGCTCACCGGCAAGGTGCTCGGCGAAATCGTCAACGCCGACGTGAAGGCGCGCCTGCTGCGCGAGACGTGCGCGTCGCTCGGCCTCGAGCCGCGCCGCGCGATCGCGATGGGCGACGGCTCGAACGACCTGAAGATGATGGCCGACGCCGGGCTGTCGGTCGCGTTCCACGCGAAGCCCGTCGTGCGCGATGCGGCCACCGTCGCGTTCGACCATGTCGGCCTCGACGGGCTGCTGCGACTGTTCTGATCCCGCGGCACCCTCAATGAAAAACGCCGGCGCGATATCACATCGCGCCGGCGTTTCGTTTTCGTGCCGGACGGTGCCGGCCTGCGATCAGCCGAGTGCGGCCTGCATCGCGCGCTCGATGTCCGCGCGCAGGTCGGTTTCGTCTTCCAGACCGACGTAAAAACGCACCAGCGTGCCGCGATGCGGCCAGTCCGGACGCATCGACGCGACGTCGTACGGCATCGCGAGGCTGCACGCGCCGCCCCAGCTCCAGCCGATCGCGAACAGTTCGAGCGACTCGACGAAACGGTCGACCTGCTCCGCGCTGTAGCGTTCGTCGAACACCACCGAGAACAGCCCGCCCGCCCCCTTGAAATCGCGCATGAACGACGCGTGCCCCGGGCAGTCCGCAATCTGCGGATGCAGCACCGCGGCGATCTCCGGCCGCGCCTTCAGCCATTGCGCGAGCGCGAGCGCGCTCTTGCTGTGCGCATCGAAGCGCACCTGCATGCTCGGCAGGCTGCGCAGCACGAGCGAGCAATCGTCGACCGACACGCCGATCCCGCAGCGCATCCGCGCGAGCTTCAGCTTCGCGTGCAGTTCCGCGTTCGCGGTGATCGTCGCACCCATCAGCACGTCGCTGCCGCCCGACTGATACTTGGTCAGCGCCTGCACCGAAATGTCGACGCCATGTTCGAACGGCTTGAACGCGAGCCCCGCCGAAAAGGTATTGTCGATCGCGGTGACGATGCCGCGCGCCTTCGCGGCCGCCGTGATCGCCTGCACGTCGGGCACTTCCATCGTCACCGAGCCGGGCGCCTCGAGCCAGATCAGCCGCGTGTTCGGCTGGATCAGCTCGGCGATGCCGGCGCCGATCAATGGATCGTAAAAACGCACGGTAATGCCGAAATCGTTCGCCAGCCAGTTGCCGAAATCGGCGTTCGGACCGTATACGTTATGCGGAACCAGCACGTCGTCGCCCGCTTTCACGATCCCGAAGTAGACGTTCATGATCGCCGCGAGACCCGACGGCTGCAGCAGCGCGTGCGCGCCGCCCTCGATCTCGGCGAGCCGCTGCGTGAGCGCGAGCGACGTCGGCGTCGCATGCAGCCCGTAGCGCCACTGGTTGTCGTCGTGCCAGACCAGCGCGCGCATCGTCGCGAGATCGGGAAACACGACCGTCGACGCGCGCGCGACCGGCGGCACGAACGAGCGGAAGCCTTCCGGAATGACGTCGTCGGGTTGAACGATGCGGGTTTGCAGCGCGCGCTTGGAAGTGGATGCAGTCATGACTTGGAGGCCGGGCACGAGGCCGTTCGGTTGCGGAATATGTCGTTAGAGTAGCCAAAATCGGCGCGGTTGGCCCGGTACAATGCGCGCCGCCGACACCGAGCCAGCACGCGCTCAGTCGTCGGGATGCAGGTTGACGACGCCGCCCACCGTCTCGATTTCGCGCACGCGGCCGTCGCGCACCTGCAGCGCCGCGCGCTTGCCCGGCGCCAGATGCAGCACGACCGGCTGCGGGTCCGATTCGTCCGAGTTCATCCGGTCGGCCTTCAGGTCGCC
>Ga0058696_1000913_pt1 | contig 12003 bp, 8 predicted proteins | sample AgamicMgSfrz_FD_55077 | JGI IMG/M metagenome (GOLD analysis project Ga0058696, IMG submission 55077) | Agave microbial communities from Guanajuato, Mexico - Mg.Sf.rz | ecosystem: Host-associated > Plants > Phyllosphere > Phylloplane/Leaf | place: Guanajuato, Mexico | collected 2012-05-30 | reverse complement strand
CCTGTCAAGCGAAAGCCTAGATAACCAGAAGTAGTTGTTACATACTTGACTTGATCATCAGAATGAAAATATGGTTTGTTAAGTCTAGAATCCATCCAGCTTATCACTGGATAAGCTAGATGGCCATCTTCTTTTAATAAAACTCGACAACATCTAATTGTACAAAGTCCAATTCCGGCAATGTCTTTAGGATTACCATTAAAATTGGCTAGACAATTTTTAATCGCCCCATACACACTGTCCCATAAGTCATCATCGGGGTGGATTACCATCCCTGGTTCAGGTGATAACGTTTCTTTTAAATTATAAGATCCAAAAGCAACTTCAGTTCCTTCAAAATCATAAATGGCTACTTTTGTACTTTGTGAGCCATTATCAATTCCCATTACATACCTGCTCATATGATCACCTTATGTTAACCTTTAATATATTTTAGACCTTCTTCTTGAGGAAAAATGGTCCCAAAATTCATGATGCCATTAGGATCAAACGCTTCTTTCAATTTTTCTAACATATAGTATGCAGAACCATGCTCTGCCTCTGTCCACTCGGTACGATATTTTCCAATACCATGGTGATGACACATGGAGCCACCAAGTTTCAGTGTTTCTTCAATAATAATAGAATGGATAGGGTGATGATAAATTCTCATTTCATCTTCTGGTGCACAATTAATATTATAGTTATATACAAAGTACATATTTGTTCCATTTAGATAACTATGGGATGAGTGTCCGCCAAGCATAGTGATATCTTCAATTCTATCAAACTCTTCCTTAACTCTTTTTATTACATTGTGATAAATCTTTGTAATGTTTTCCCAATCAGCTGATACTTCCGTTGTAAAACCATCATGTTTATGATGATCAACCATCGTTTGGAATTCATGATCCAAATGCTCCTGTGTCCAGTTCAAGTTGTTAAACCAATTTTCAATCAAATGGTCTTCTACTTTTTCAACGATTCCTTCTTGAAATTTGGAAACAGCTTCTTCAATCGCTTCATTCGTTGCCTTGACAATACCTTTTGGACCTTCTGACATAAAAATTAATACACATTTGTCTTTATAGAAATGAGAAAAATGTTGTCTTGCATCTTCTTCGGAATAGACGCGTGCCACCGATGGTCTAAATCCATTCGTAATAACTTCTCTTAAAACTTTAATACCTGTATCCACATCTTTTAGTAAATAACCATGGAAAACATTATTTTCGGGAGTGTATTTAAAAATTTTCACCGTCACTTCTGTGATATAGCATAATGTCCCTTCATTACCGATAACAATGTGTCTAATATCCGGTCCTCCAGATCTTCTTGGAACATTTTTGATTTTAGAAATATGTCCGTCTGGAAACACACATTCCAATCCTACAACCATGTCTTCAATCGCACCATATAAGGTTGAGAATTGGCCAATACTTCTTGTTGCCAATAATCCACCAAATTGTGCTACTGGTTTTGACTGAGGAGAATGGCCTGTAGTGTAACCAATTTTACGCAGTTCATCTTCTAAAGTTTGTAGTTTTACTCCTGCTTGGACAGTAGCTTGCATATTGTATGGATCAATTTTAATAAGTTTATTCATTCTTGACCCATCAATTACTATAGCGATTTCTTTCCAGTTTTCAAGACCGCCTTCAGTGGCTGTTTTTCCACTTCGAGGAATAACATTAATCTTGTGCTTATTGCAGAACTGCAGAAGTGATTGAACTTCTTCTGTAGTGTGTGGGTATACAATTGCCATTGGCATTGGAACGTCAAGAACTTTTTTAGCCTTTGCATATTTTTTATAACGGTCTGCTGATGCATCATATAGCGCTTCATGATCAGTAATTATATGTTCTACTGAAATAATCGACTCTAGTTCTTTTAATAAATTTTCTTTCACAATCGTAGTTTCTTCTTTTAATAATTTTTCATTAGCCATTGTAGCATTTCTCCTTTTATCCATTTCTTTTTTTCGTTATCGTACTAAGTATCCACCATCAACAGTTACTAAAGTTCCATTTACATAATTGGAAGCGTCGGAAGCCAAAAAGACCACAGTACCCATTAAATCTAAGATATTTCCCCATCTATTCGCAGGAATATGATCTAAAATCCGTTGATTCGCTGCGGGATTAGCTCGTGTCTCTGCTGTAACTGCAGTAGCAAAATATCCAGGTGCAATACCGTTAACTTGAATGTTAAATTGAGCTAATTCATCACAATATGCTTTTGTAAAACCGGCTAAACCATGTTTAGTTGCAGCATATGCTGGTGACCATTGACCTCCAAGGTATGAAAACAAGGAGCAAGTATTAATGATTTTCCCTCTTTTTTGTGGAATCATAAACTTTGCCACTTCGTGAGATAATTCAAAACCTGCCGTTAAATTGATAGAGACCATTTTATCCCATTGAAGTCTAGTAAACTTAGTCACATCTGGTTCATTAATACAAATACCTGCGTTATTCATGAGGATATCTATTTTTCCATAGATATTGATACATTCTTCTGCAATTTTTTTACAAGCACCTTCTTGAGTAACGTCTGTAATCATAAGATGGTACCGAACGCCTTCTGCCTCAATTATGTTTTTCGTTTCATTATTGTCATCAGCGATGCTGACTGCGAAAATGTCTGCCCCTGCTTTTGCAAGTGCTAAGGCCAAGCCTTGCCCTATTCCAGAATTCCCTCCTGTGATAATGGCTGCTTTTCCTTTTAAGCTAAAAAAATCCATTGAGAAATCATTGATACTTACTTTTTCAGTATTCATGTTTATGCCTTCCTTTTAATATTTTTTAATTTGTTAAGTGTTATATTACATGACGGAAATCAAAATGTAAACGAATTCAATAGAAAATTTTCTTTATTTTTTAATTTTTATTTTATAAGTGGAAAATTTTCCGTTTTTCGTTGACTCTTATAATCTAATGAATTAAAATATTTGTACTATATTAGAAAAGAGAGATCTTATGATAAATATAAATTTAAACAAATTGAATCCACTAGAGCTTTCTGTTCACAATAAGCTTTCAAACATTATTAGAAGTAATGAGAATATAAAAATATTAGAAGCAGCCGATCGTTGTGATGTGTCTTCCTCCAAGGTGTCAAAACTTGTACGGAAACTAGGGTTTGAAAGTTTTAAACAGTACAAGCAATTTTTTAGTGGGGAACAAATCATTTCTGAAGACAAAAAAAAATCTAGCGAGCTTGAAAGGCTAAAGAATTATATAGAAAACTTTGACCCAGTTTTAATTGATAATTTTTTAGCTATTTTTAAGAAATACAACAAAATTGTTCTTTTTGGACTAGGCCCATCCTTTATTTGTGTGGAGTATTTTGCTTATAAACTCACTCTTCTAGCAGATAAAAGTATTTCTGTGGCTCAAAGTGAAGATTATGCTCAACGTTTGGTTGACAAAGAAACTCTATTGATTGTTTTTTCTGTAACTGGTAAATTTTCTTCTTTTGAAAACCTTTTAAATACCGTAAATTTATGCGGAGCTAAAATGTTATTAATTTTAGAAGAGTATAATACTTCATTAACTTTAGAAGTTGATAACATATTTTACTTAACAAATTCTACTCAAGATGAAAATTTGTTACCATTTGAAAAAACTCGAACAGTATTCTTTATTTTTATAGAAGAAGTTATTGCAAAACTAATGTCAGATCAACATAAAAATAACTTATAGAGGACTACGGGGAGAAGCTGCAAAAAAACAAGCCCCTCCTAAGTAATTTCTAGATCTTAGGTATACTAATACTACTGCTCTTAAAAGGGCGTACCATTAACTTTTACCTAAGTACATCAAGAAATACACAAACAGCCAAGTGCTTTTTTAAGAAAGCCTTGGCTGTTTGTGATTCAATAACATCACGTATCGTTATGGTTGATAAAATTTCAGCGTGTTCTTTATTCCTTGAACAGTTAAAAGAGAAAATGATGATACCTAAAGTAATATTGTCGAACAAAATCATCGTTTCATTAAGAAACGAGTACATTCTATGTTAGGAATTAAATCACTTTAAACAGCCACTTGCATATTATGTCGCTGTTTAAAATGATTCATATGACGAAAAAAGGNNAAACTCTCCAAGGTAAGAAGTTTGTCTCAAATCAAGTNAACCTCATTCATCAACTGTTAGGTCTTCCAGCGTAAAATAGATTTTACTAGGAAACATTTCGCCTCTTTATATCTCTCCTAAGTATTTGCACCATAATCATAAAAAAGCTCATAGCTCTTGTTGAAAATAAAAGCTTGACTCCTTGTTGAGGAGTCAAGCTAGTTTAGCTAAACTGTTTTTTTGTTTTTAGGAGTTAAATTATCTAAGTTACCATGTTCATTGTTTCCACTTGCTTCACTTAAGGTAAGAGCTTTAGTCTCGGGTGCCCATGNAATTGAAACAATTGTCCCAATGACTAGTACAGCTGTAAGAGCAAGCATTGTAGGGCTCATTCCAAATTCGGAAATACTTATAGGAAGAAGAAAAGTTCCTACAGCTGAACCGAGTCTACTAATTGAAGTAGCTAAACCAACGCCAGAAGATCTAATTTCTGTTGGAAAACTTTCAGCAGGAAATACCCCTACAAGATTGCTAACAGCAGACATTATTAAAGTAAATGCAGCAAAAACAACAATCATGAGAATGTTAGAATTATNAGGGAGAATACTTAACAAAAATAGGGTAACACTCAGGAAAATGAAAGAGCTTATTAAAAAGCCTCTTCGAGAATACTTTATAGTGAATAAAATTCCTAAAATCGCACCTACTACTAATATACCGTTTAACAATAAATCTGTTCCGAAGTTTTCGCTTAACCCCATGGTATCTAAAATATCTGGTAGAAAAGTGTATATAGCAAAATAAGGAATAACTAGACAAACAAAAAACAGACAATTAAATATGGTGCGTTTTCTTAAATTCTTACTGAATAAAGAAGAAAAGCTAGCATTATTTTTTATAGGAGTTTCATCGTCTAAAACTACATTCTTTCCCACATATTTCTTTACAATTTGGCTTGCTTCATCAATTCGCCCTTTACTAATTAACCACCTTGGAGATTCTGGAGTGCCAATACGAAGTATTAAAATGATCAAAGCTGGAATAGCAGATGATAAGAGCATCCATCTCCAAGCATCTGGCCCCATTTTTGATAAATAAAAGCCTATAATACTAGATGCAACGTAACCAAATGTCCAGATTACACTAAAGGATCCAAGTAAAACCCCACGATATTTTCTTGGAGAAAATTCAGCAAGCATTGTATGCCCTACGCTATAGTCCCCTCCTAATCCAATGCCGATTAGAATCCTTAATAGCACTAGTTCCATAGCATTATCTGCAAAAAATTGAAAAAANGATGCTAGTGTAATGAGGATAAAGCTAAACACAAATATCTTCTGCCTTCCAATAAAATCTGAAATCCATCCAAGGATTAAGCTTCCTAAAAAAAGCCCTATTAAAGCAGAGCTTCCCACTAATCCAACCCATAAAGGCGAGAGTCCCATCTCTGGTTTTAGGAGCGTAAGAGCAATTCCGATAATGCCTAAAATATAGCCATCTGTAAAGTGAGCACCAAAAGTAAGACCAGCAATCTTTACATGGAACTTGTTAAGTGGAGCATCATCTAGCTTAACAGTTTTATTTTGATTCATAAATTAACCCCCAAATAAAATTATTAATTTTAAAGAGTTTTTAGTTCATCTGTACATAAGGAATAGCCAAAATAGAAATCACACATAGTTAGGTAAGCGTTTTCATTGTAGATTTTATTTTTTGGAGCTGTAGAGGTTTTTAGTTCACATAATGAACTTTATTCTCGCATTATGAAATATAAAGAGAATTATAAGTAGTTTTCTATTGAATTGTCAAACTCTTTTAAAAATTAATTTGGATATTAGCACATAATAAAAACAACACCTGTAAGGTGTTGTTTTTCGAAGTCGAAGGAATTTATAGTTCTAATCGAGGTTTTTTGAAATCTTTTTACAAGCTTCCACTAAACGATTTTTGATCGTTGACATTTTCTCTTCTGTAAATCGAAAGCTAGGACCACATACATTCAAAAATCCAACTAAATTTTGTTTTTTATCAATAATAGGGGCACAAATTCCATTTTCATTTTCATCCAATTCACCTACGCAGAAGCTAATTCCATTTTCTTTTATATCTTTAATTTCTTCTCTTAGTTTATTAGGATCTGTAATAGTTGAGTTGGTGACTTTTTCAAGTGGTTTCCTTAAAAAAATGTCTAACTCCTCCGTTGAAAAATAGCTTAATAGCATTTTTCCATTAGATGTACAGTGAAGTGGTAAATATGCATTTACATAATCAACTAGTCTTATACTATGATTAGGGTCAATTTGCTCAATGGTAAGAGTTGCAAAGTGTTTAGGTACACTAAGCAATACAGTTTCTTGAAGTTCATCTCTTAGCTTTTCCATAATCCATCGAGAACGTCTTACAAGAGAGTGATATTGTGGAGCAAGATTAGCCATACGGATAGTTGCATATCCAAGTTGATATCCTTTTGTAATAGGATCACGCTCAACTAGATCATGATTTTCTAAAGTTCCTATAAGGCGCCATACAGTTGTACGATTTAAATTTGTCTTTTCAATTAATTCGTTTATAGATATTGGATTTGAACTCTCTGCTATTAATTTTAATAATAAAATAGCTCGATCTACTGCTTGTACTGAAGGATTTTCTTGTTTAATAATTTGATGGTTTTTTATATTATTATTTTTCTCCATGATTAAATTATAACGTATTCACTATCCTAAAATCCAATATTTATCCTATTCTAAAAAGTCAGAAAAATAATTGACATATATCCTTTCTTCGTTTTATACTAATTTTGTTCATAATAAGAATATATCGTTCACAATATGAACAAAATGCTTTTGCGAATGTATACAGGTTTGAAGGAAAGTAATATACCTATTCACACAATCTGAAAGCGTTTACTTATTTGAACGAGATATTTAATAGACAGTAGAGAGTAGAGGCTATACTGTCCGCATTTAATATGAAATATATTTATTTTTCACCTTTTTTAGAGGATGTTTGGGAGGCGTTTTTATAAAAAACTATAAAGTAGCAGCTTATAGAAAAGAGTATGACTCTTTTGGAATGCTTGAAATTCCACTTGATGCACTATATGGTGTACAAACGATGAGATCCGTTCAAAATTTATCGTTTTCTGGACACCTATTAAGTCAATATCCTCAATATATAAAATCGCTAGCAATGGTAAAGAAAGCAGCAGCACTCGCTAATGTAGAATCTCAAGAGATTGATGAATTACTAGCGAATCAAATTAATAAAGCGTGCGATAAATTAATTGAGGGAGAATATCAACAACATTTTATTGTAGATGTCTACCATGGTGGTGGTGGGATTGGTACAAATATGAATATTAACGAAGTAGTAGCTAATTTAGCAAATGAATCTTTTGGAGAGAAGAGAGGAACTTATTCTCCTGTTCATCCTACTACTCATGTAAATGCTTCTCAATCTACTTCAGATGTCTGTCACACAGCAATGCGGTTATCAATTCTAAAACAGTATAAGTTGTTAGACCCTGTACTAAAAAGTGTTGTTGATTTATTAAATCAAAAAGCAAAAGAATTCATGTCTGTAAAAACTATTTCTAGAACTTGTCTTCAGGATGGGATGCAAATAAGACTAGGAGATACATTTAGTGGATATGCTGCTGTCATTGAAAGACGGTACTCTATTCTTAAAAGAGTAGTAAATGATTTAAAACAGATAAACTTAGGCGGAACGGTTATTGGATCCGGCATAGGTTCTTCAGAAAGTTATAGAAATACCATTTTAGAAAAGTTAGCTGAGGTCACAGGTATACAATTTATTCATCGGAAGAATTTATATGATGCAGCTCAAAATATTGATGATTTAGTTGAGGTGTCTCAGCAAATATCTTTGCTTGCAACATGTTTAATTAAGATTGCTAAAGATCTACGATTATTATCTTCAGGNCCAGAAGCAGGATTTTTTGAAATTACTCTCCCTTCAGTCCAATCAGGGTCTTCATTCTTTCCTGGTAAAGTAAATCCTGTAATCCCAGAAACCTTGATACAGTGTTGTTTTCAAATTTTGGGACTCGATCGTGCTGTTCAGGCAACCTTAGAACATGGAGAATTAAATTTAAATGTTTTTGAAAGCGCTGCAGGAATAAATATTCTAGAAGAAATGAAGATGCTTGAAAAAGCATTAAATATATTTGCAAAAAAGTGTTTAAGAGATATTACAGCAAATGATGAACGGTGCAATGAGTTATCTAAGAGCTTTATACCGATAGTTGTGGATTTAAAAGAGAAATATGGTTATGAAGCTGTTTCTAAATTAATTAATGAAAAGAGTAAAAGTGAAGTGAAATCACTATCTTATGGTGGAGGCGATAAATTTGAAACAAGTCAGTGAGAGAAAATTTACAGGAATTGACCAACCAAAATTAGAGTGGGCAAAGAACTGGTTAAAGAATACAAAAAAATCATATGTAAATGGTAAATGGATAGAAGCCTCTAGTAGCTCTATCTTTGAATCAATTAATCCAGCTAATGGAGAAAAGATTGGAAGCTTTTATGGTGCAGGAAAAGATGAGGTCGATAAGGCAGTAGCAGCAGCACGCTCTGCTTTTGATCAGGGTCCATGGAGTAAGATGACACGTAAAAAACGAGCAAAGATTATGCATGAAATTAGTTCATTAATTTCTAAGCACCAAGCTGAGCTAGCCACTCTTGAAACTCTTGACAATGGGAAACTTTATACGGAATCTTATAACGATGATGTGCAGGAAGCATCAGATATCTTTGCGTACTACGCTGGTTGGACAGATAAATATTATGGTGAAAATAACCCTGTAGAAGGTGATTTTCTAAGTATTACAACCAGAGATCCTATAGGTGTATGCGGACAAATTGTTCCATTCAATTATCCTATTGATATGGCTGCTTGGAAACTTGCTCCAGCGCTGGCTATGGGAAATACTGTGGTCTTAAAACCTGCTGATAAAACTTCTTTCTCTGCCATTCGTCTATTTGAAATTATCGATGAAGCAAATATTTTACCACCTGGAGTTATTAATTTAGTTTTAGGAGATGGCAGTACCGGTTCTTATATTTCTCGACACATGGGAATTGACAAAGTTACATTTACAGGTAGTACTCAAATTGGAAGACAGTTAGTACGTGACTCAGCTGACTCTAATTTAAAGCCTGTTTCATTAGAGCTTGGTGGAAAGTCAGCAAATATATTATTTGATGACGCTCCAAATTTAGATGAAGCAATTGATCGTTCTTTTTATGGTTTATTTACTCATAAAGGTGAAAAATGCTCTGCACCTACTCGACTATTCGTTCATCGTAACATTTACGATAAAGCAGTTAATCGTCTTGGAGAACTTGCAGATAGCTATAAATTAGGGGATCCTTTTGATCCAGAAACTAATCAAGGGGCACAGGTTTCTGAAGAGCATATGGAGCGAATTTTAAATTATATTGAAAGTGGAAAACAACAAGGGGCTCGCGTTGTTGCGGGAGGCAAACGAGATACGGATGGAGATAATATTAATGGTTACTTTGTACGTCCTACTATTTTTGCTGAAGTTAACAATAGCATGAAAATCGCTCAAGAAGAAATTTTTGGTCCAGTACTCTGTGTCATTCCTTTTGATACAGAANATGAAGTTATTAAAATGGCAAATGACTCAATTTATGGNCTTGGCGCTGGGTTATGGACTAATGATGTATCTAGGGCAAATCGTGTGGCTAAAAAATTAGAAGCTGGAATGGTATTTGTAAACAAATATGGTTGCTATGATTTTGCTAGTCCGTTTGGCGGCTGGAAACAAAGTGGTTGGGGAAAAGAATTTGCTGTTCATTCACTTCAATCTTACACAAAACAAAAAGCTATTTGGTTTGCTTATTAATAATTCAGGGATAAAGGGGAAAAAATTATGAAAATGAAAGCAGCAGTTATGGTGGAGTTAGGGAAGTCACTTGAAATACAAGAAGTTACTTTACAAGAACCAAAAGCAAATGAAGTCCTTGTGAAAATCGCTGCAACTGGGGTATGTCATAGTGATCTAAATGCGCTAAACGATGAAGCTACACCTTTACCTACAATTTTGGGACATGAAGGCGCTGGAATTGTCAAAGCAGTAGGCCCTAATGTAAAAGGACTAAAGCCAGGTGATAAGGTTGCATTAAGTTGGGTACCTTATTGTGGAACTTGTGAGTTTTGTGTTACAGGTGCTGTNCACCTTTGTGAATCTGCTTTTGGGCCTATGTTTAACGGAACTCTTCTTGATGGTACATCACGATTAAATAAAGATGGACAAACAATCTACCATAACTCTCTGCTTTCAACATTTGCTGAGTATGCTGTAGTTCCTGAGCTTTCATGTGTGAAAATTCCAGATGAAATGCCTTTAGCACAAGCATCCTTGATTGGCTGTGGAGTCGCTACTGGATATGGTGCAGCAGTTCACGCTGCTANAGTTACTCCTGGATCNACTGTTGCTATATTCGGAATTGGTGGAGTTGGAGTAAATGCTATTCAAGGTGCACGTATCGCTGGAGCANCCAAAATTATTGCATGCGATGTAAAAGAAGCTAATCTTGAAATTGCTAAAAAATTTGGAGCAACACATACAATCAATGTAACCCATGAAAATACAGAAGAACAGTTAAAAGCAATGTCAGGTGGATACGGAGTACACTTTTCTATTGACTGTACTGGAAATACCATAGCAACTGAAAACGCATGGAAGGGAACTAGAAAGGGTGGAACAGTAGTAGCAGTAGGTGCATTTAATTCAACTAAGACTCTCAATCTTCCAGCTGGAGGGTTTCACCGACTAGGGAAAGTTTTAAAAGGAAGCTTCTACGGTGATACTCAACCTTTTCGCGATTTCCCTGTTATTGCTAGCCTTTATCTAGATGGGAAATTTAATTTGGACGATTTAATTTTAAATCGTATTCAATTAAACGATATTAATGAAGCTTTTGAAGCGTTTCATAATGATTGTTGTATTAATGTTGGCAGAACAGTTATTGAATTCCCATTAGAAAACAACTTTGATAATAAACGGGCTATTGAGTTCATCACGCTAGAAAACTCTTTTAATAGAACTGATGATACTGAGGTTGTAGAAGCATAAATAGAAAAGCGAATCGTTAATATAACGATTTGCTTTTTTTCGATGGTTCTGGAGTAAAGACTTCAATGTTAATAGGACTCAACTTTCCTTACTGGATACATATATAGAACATTTTCATTAATAAGATAGTTAACATATAAATAACACCTTAAATGATAATAATTTTTCTATGATTACTCATTAATAAAAACATTTATCATATATTTTCATCAATAAGTAATGTATGATATTAGATTTATATAAATATACAGTTAAATATCTTTAACGTCAATTATACAATTGCTAAAACTAACTTATAAAAATAATGGTTTTATCCTTTACTCTACATGACGACAAATAAGACCTTTTTCTACAATATATGTAATAGATAACATTATTTTTACTAAAGTGTTTTAATATTTATTCTTATAAATAAAATAACAATAAACATTATCTTTATTTAAAAATAAAAATAACTAATAATTAAATTAATAAGTCATTTTATAATTATTCAAAGCTTATGATTTTCATTTTGATGTTTGTTTTGATAGGAATACGTTCTTTAAGGTGCACAAGTAGAATTTATCTATAACTCTTTTATTCAATAATTTCGTCACAACTCAATTTTCTAATTTTCTCATCATTTTCTTTCCTCTTTCAAATTGTGATAGTCCTGCTTAATTATTTATTTTCTGTTACTGACGCTTCAAAAAAAGGAGGCAATTGATTCATAGCTGTTACTTAGCTATGAATCAATTGCCTTCATCCTAAAATTATTCTAATTCTTCACCATTGCTACTAATCACTTTCTTATACCAATCAAAGGATTTTTTCTTACTACG
>Ga0058696_1000903_pt1 | contig 12074 bp, 8 predicted proteins | sample AgamicMgSfrz_FD_55077 | JGI IMG/M metagenome (GOLD analysis project Ga0058696, IMG submission 55077) | Agave microbial communities from Guanajuato, Mexico - Mg.Sf.rz | ecosystem: Host-associated > Plants > Phyllosphere > Phylloplane/Leaf | place: Guanajuato, Mexico | collected 2012-05-30 | reverse complement strand
ATGAAACCGAAGCGAAAAAGCTTTTCATGTCTATGCAAATAATGACTCTGTTTGGTAGCTGCTCATAGTTCATTGAAAGTACTCCTCAATAAAGAACATTTGTTCTTTATTATATACGAACAAATGTTCTTTATTCAATGGAATCTTTTCCCGATTATTGCTATCACTTACATAGAGTTTATTGTTACATTAACAGGAGCAATTACTACATAACGTAATAATAAGAATCCAAAAAGACTAAACCCTAAAGAAGGCTAAAAGCTGAAAAAAGAATATTTTGTGCAATGTTCAGACCAAAGTATAATTAATAGTTTTGACTTTGCAAAAGATAAATTTGTATATATTACTGTAGGGATCAGTGACATTAAGCATGATCTGATTATCTCTTTAGTTCAAAAAATGTTTGGTTTACCTGTTTTTGTTTTAGATTCAATGCTCTCTCGACATGGAAAAGAGACTTTAATTAAAAATAAAATTCCGATAAAAATAAGTCGTAGGAACTATCTATCTAGTAGATTTGTTATAATAAATCTACTAGATATGTCTAACTGTTTAGGAAGGGATTGGATTTATTGGGTACATTAGGGAAAGATGAACTATTGAAAGAATTAGCTACTAACGGCTACAATGTGGGATTTGGAGCAAAGAAGAACTTTGCAACGTACGATATTATTTCAAAAGTTCCAGGTCTTATTTCATTGATAGGATTATTAATAGGGGTAGGGCAGCTTGCTTATCCTGACGGTCCTTTTGACACCGCAATATCAACGGTCTTAATTATGGCCAGCATAATAGGTATGACCATTACTCCGTTTAACCAAGAAAAAGAAAAATATAATGAGCAAGGGGTAAAAATGACTCAGCTCTATAACGAGCTAAGACAGCTATATTTCAGTGTACAAAGCTCTTCAGCGACGGAATTTGAAAGTGAAGAACTAAAAATGAAAACTATTATGAATCAATATTATTCAATCAGTATGAGCAATCAAATCTTTGCAAGCGATTGGTACGCACATTATAAATTCTTTAGACAAATGCAAATTGACTGGATTAAAGAACAGAAGAATTTTAAGTTATGGAAAGATATGATACCTACGTCTTTTATTGTGTTTATCATTGGATTTATACTTGCTATCCCTACATGGGTATACATTTTTAAGGGGGAGTTACCATTTGTTAAATGAATCATTTAAAGGATTTGTCGACTCACTTCAATTAGATAACGAGATCGATATTAATACAAAATTTAAAACCATTACTAAACGTTTGAATACAAGTTATTATCCGGACAATACAAGCGAGGAAGACCATGGATATAAAGTGGGCTCACTAGGAAGACAGACAGCTATTAAAGGTATTTCCGATATGGATATGTTATTTGTACTTCCTAAATCAAAATTCAAACAATATGATGAGCATAAAGGTAACGGGCAATCAGCCTTGTTACAGGATGTAAAGGCTCAGATAAGAAAAAGATATCCTAATGAAAGTATTGTAGTCCGTGGAGATGGACAAGTTGTTGTTGTAACGTTCTCTAACTATGAAGTAGAAGTATGTCCTGCGTTTGAAAATAGTGATGGCAGTTATAAATATCCAGATTCGAATAACGGAGGTATGTGGAAGCGAACGGACCCTATGGTAGAGATTGGGGAAAGTGAGTACTTGATTGACCAAACAAATGGGCATTTTAAATATATTTGTCAGATGATTCGCGCTTGGAAAAATAATGGAGGCTTTAAGATGGGAGGCTTATTAGTCGATACCCTGGTTCATAAATTTTTTAACAAATACCCTCAATATATGACCGTGACATTTGAAGATTATTTGTTTTTATTTAAAGACCTGTTCCAATATCTAAAAAGCCAAGAAAAAGAAAAAAAATATTGGCAAGCATTAGGCAGTAAACAGCATGTTTTTGATAAAAGCAAGGCTTTTATTTCGAAAGCAGAAAAAGCATATAATAAAATTAAAGATCTAAATGAAGAAAGTGAAGACCTATATGTAAATTTACAAGAAGTCTTCGGTATTAAGTTTCCTGTTCCTGAAACCTTACAGAAAGCAGAATATAGTTCTTATGATTTGCGTGGTAATAACGAGCAATTTATTGAAGATATGTTCCAAGTTGACATCAAATATAGCTTAAAAATTGAATGTGATATAAGGGTAAATGGGTTTCGTGAAGGTTCACTTCGAAAGTTTATAAGAGACAAAATCCCTATACTGCATAAGAGAGAACTTAAATTTTATATAGATGTGAATGAGGCAGAAGATAAAGGGCTAAATTATTCAATTTATTGGAAAGTTCGAAATCGTGGTCCAGAAGCTGTTGCAAATAAAAAGCAACGGGGAGAAATTATTAAAGGGGCGTCCCAAAAAATAGAACCCACTTCCTTTAATGGCGCTCATTACGTAGAATGCTATATCATTAGTAACGGAATTTGTATAGCTAAGGACCGTATTAGTGTACCTATCTTTCAAACTCCATTTAAGATGAGAGTTCAAATATAAAAATTTTTGGATGAAGATAAAAGCCGACTAGGTAGAGAATTATCTAGTTGGCTTTTTTATTATAGGTTATTTCATTTATCTTTGTTTGAACTATGATGAATGCTCATTAACTCTAGTGAATGTAAGAAAATCAATGTGGAATAGTCTAAAAGGGTTGTTGTATAGAGCATTCTTGAATTAGCAAGGTTACAATCGTTTAAAGATAACTTTTTTTAAAGTACAAAATATCAATAATATTGATAATAGCTAATGATGTTTCTCTATTTTTAGCTTGAGAAGTGGCAAAAAACATGTTTTAATATCCAGCCCATTATTAATTGATGAATCTAAATAACTCTCAAAAAAGAGCAGTTAGGTCCCAACTGTTCTTTTTTAGGCTTGTATGTATAGTTATTAAAGGGTTGTTTTCTGATATAATTTAACTAATAAAATTCAGGTCAAATGGAGTGCAAAAATAGAAATTTTCTTCATTAAATCTTCCGTAATATCGTTGATTCCTATTTGAAGTGTTATAGAGTATATAAAAACATAAAATGATGATTTAATTCGTAATCTTAACATTTATTCTCTTACTATTATACGCGAAAGACTTAACTTTTTTAGAGATACTTTTTACACTTAAGATATTTTTGCGGTAATAAAAGCCAATCATTACTCTATCTGAATCAACAATACTATATAGGGATATTCCATAATATTTTAATTATTTTAGTTGTTTTAAAAGTAAAGTTAAGTCTTCTTTTAAGTCGAAATTATAACTGTAGACATATTTATATTTACATAAAATTAAACAGTAGAAGTAATGTAACTTTGTGATTAAAGTAAATTTTTTAATACTAAATATAAATTTTTTTAGAATATAATTATTAGACCGGTTGTCTAATTTTGAATTTAGTGCCGCATTAGCCGTTGACCTCTCTAATATTAACCATTATGTAAAATTATTTAATGGTAATTATTCAAACATTAAGATATTTTGTTATAATTTGTTTAAAAGTGTATTTAGAGATGAAAAGTTAAAATAATATGTTTATTTTCAAATCATTATTTGAGTATTTTTAAGAATTTTCTGGAAATAAATATGAATCTGAAAGGACTTAATATGGAACCTTTAGTCGTTAAACCAAATTTAAGTAATTTTGTAAAATCATTAAGAGATATTGGCTACACATTTGAAGTAGCTGTTGCAGATATACTAGATAATAGCATTACAGCAAATGCAAGAGAAGTTAGAATACATGCAGAAGCAGAACCTAACCTGTTTTTTTCTATGTTAGATGATGGATTTGGTATGTCGAATAGTGAATTAATAGAGGCTATGCGACTAGCAGCTAAAAACCCCGAAGATGAAAGGGGAAAGGAAGACTTAGGAAGGTTTGGTTTGGGATTGAAAACGGCTTCTTTTTCTCAATGTAAAAAGCTAACGGTTATTTCTAAAAAGAATAACAATATTTCTATAAAACAATGGGATCTTGATTTTATATCAAATAAAAATGAATGGTTACTTAAAACACCAGAAATAACTACTTTTGAAAATCTACCATTGTTTCTTGATCTTAAAAAACAAGAAACTGGAACTCTTATTATATGGGAAGAAATAGATAATTTTCCTAAGTATGATTTACCTTTAAAACTAGACTCATTGCGTAAACACTTATCATTAGTTTTCCACAGATTTTTAGATGGTGCTGGGTCATTTAAATCATTCAATATCATAATTAATAATAATAGATTAAAAGCCTTTAATCCTTTTAATATAAATCATCCAGCAACTCAACAACTAGCATCCGAAAAGTTAAAGATTAATGGATCTACTATTTATATTCAACCTTTTGTTCTCCCGCATCATTCTAAACTGTCACAAGAAGAGTATGAGAGGTATGCAACAGAGGAAGGTTACACGAAATCTCAAGGTTTTTATCTATATAGAGCAAATAGGCTTCTAATTCATGGTACTTGGTGGGGACTTCATAGAACAAATGATGCGCATAAGCTTGTAAGGGTTAAAATAGATATACCAAATGACCAGGACACCTACTGGGGAATTGATATAAAAAAATCAACGGCAAAGCCAATAAGTGAAATAAGAAATGATTTGAAAAGAATAATTAAACAAGTTACTGAAAAAGGTTCTCGACCTTACTCTGGAAGAGGAAGAAAGATTGAAGATAGAAATACCACAAATTTCTGGGAAATTAAGCACGTTAATGGAGGAATTAGATTTTCCCTTAATAAAAAACATCCTATTTTAGACAAAGTTAGGGAAGATGTAAATTCTTATATAACACAGCTGTTAGATAATTATTTAATGGGGGTGGAAGCCTACCTACCTTTAGAGGCTATACAAGCCAAACTTCAATTGAGTCCCCATGAAATTAAGCAGGAGAGCGCATTAGATTTTGAAGAAGTCCAAGCGCTAGCCGAAGTATTAAAATCAAAAGGATTAGATAAAGAATATATCGATAGTTTAATCCGAACAGAATTATTTAAAGATTTTAAGGAGTTAATAGCTAATGGAGAGAAATAGTTACCAAGATATTAAGAACTTTATATATAAAAAGCTACAAGACGTAGATGGAATTTTACCACCTAACCAAATTGAATCTGAAATATCCAATACAAAAAGCTTAATTTTAACTGTGGGATTAGATGTTTTTGCACGAGTTTTATCTGTAGATTCTGTTGATGGTTTAACAGATAGTGATTGGAAACGTATGCAAAGAGAATTAGAAACTTATTTTAATGTACACATGGATAAGGGAATATTAGTACAAGGAACAGAACAACAACAACGTGATAATACTTGGTGGACAGGAAGACAAAAACAAAAGAATAATCATTATTACTGGAACCGGTATAAAGAATTTATAAAGAAATCTTTTCCTTCTGATGTAGTAAAGACTATCGGTGAAGATACAGATGTTATTATGGATAATATTGAAGACCCAGTAGTTCAAAGCTTTTCACGGCATGGAATGGTAGTGGGACATGTTCAATCGGGTAAAACAGCAAATTATTCAGCATTAGTTTGTAAAGCAGCAGACGCTGGATATAAATTTATTGTAGTGATTGCTGGCGGAATGAATAACTTAAGAAACCAGACTCAAGAACGCTTAAATGAGTCCTTCGTGGGTATAGACCAGGGTATTCCAGTCGGAGTAGGTAAATTAGGTAATATAAGAAAAGAATTATTGCCTGTCAGTTTAACAACAAAGAAACAGGATTTTAATAAACGGGATGCTAATAGAAATTCTCAGGGATTAAATTTTGATAATATTAGTAGTCCAGTCATATTGGTTATTAAAAAAAATTCAAGAACATTAACTAATGTTATAGATTGGCTTGAGGCACAATATAGAACTCAAATTGCTAACCATGCAATGCTACTAATAGATGATGAATCCGATTATGCATCTATAAACACTAAAGAGGAGAATGATCCAACGTCCATAAATAAAAAAATCAGGAAGCTGCTTAGCTTATTTGAGAAAAGCGCTTATGTAGCTTATACTGCAACACCATACGCTAATATCTTTATAGACCATGAGGCAGATAATGAAGATGTCGGACAGGATATTTTCCCAAAAGATTTTATATATGCTTTAGATGCTCCGACTAATTATTTTGGAGCAGAGAAAATATTTTTAAATAGTAATAAAGAGTATTTAGTTGAGATAGATGACTTTGATGATCATCTACCGAGCAACCATAAGAAAGATTTTGAGTTAAGTTCTATTCCAGAAAGTCTATATGATGCAATCCGTCTCTTTGTTTTAAATATTGCTATAAGAAATTTAAGAGGTCAGGGTAATAAACATAACAGTATGCTCATTCATGCTACACGATTTACTAGGATACATCAAAAATTAAGTGAGAAAGTTGAAGATTATATTACTAACTTACGTGAGCATATTCTTGCTTATGGACGGTTGAGTAATGCCGAGAAACAAAGTAATCACATAAAGAACTTAAAAAAAACCTATAAACTTCGTCATCCAAATTCAGAATTTCAATGGGAAGAAGTATTACTTACAATTTGTAGTCTAATTGAAAGTGTGATTGTGAGAGAGGTACATCAAAGTACTAAAATTCGACTAGAATACCATAAAGATAGAGTAACTAATGCTATTGTAATCGGGGGAACGAGCCTTGCAAGAGGTTTCACATTAGAGGGATTAAGCGTAAGTTACTTCTTACGAAATACAGTTTTTTATGACACATTAATGCAAATGGGAAGATGGTTTGGCTATCGACCAGACTATGAAGATTTGTGCAGAATTTATATGACCTCTAATATGTATGACAACTTTTCTCTTATTATAGAAGCAACAATGGACTTAATAGATAATCTAAAGCGAATGTCAGAGGCTAAAATGACACCAAAAGACTTCGGTTTATCTGTTAAGCATCATCCGGATAGCTGTTTACAAGTAACAGCAAGAAATAAACAAAAGAATAGCAAAGATATATTTTTTGAAATGAAGTTAGATGGACATTTAAAAGAAACAAGTTGGATACATAAAGATCCTCTTAGTGTTACAGAAAATCTACAGGCTATAACGAATATAGTAATGAGTCTTGACAAATATAATGAAATTCGTGTGCAAGGAAGTTATTTATGGAAAGATGTTTGTAAAGATACAGTTCTTGAATTTTTAGATAAGTTCCATGTTTATACAGTAGATCCTTTCGGGATAAAATCAAGGATGCCCATAGACTTTGTAAAAAAATATGTTATTGAGGTAGATACATTATGGGATGTTGCATTATATAGTGGCGAAAGTAATCAGGAATTTGAAGTAGGAAGTGTCCGTATTAATCTACAAAAGAGACAAGCTCATGATAAAGGGAATTACTTTGAGATTACAAATAGACAAGTTTCCTCGGGAAGTGCAGAAACTATTAGTTTAACTAAAGATGAACAAAAATTATTAAAGAGTAAAAGTGATCGTAAGGGTGCCAGAGAAATAATGAAAAAACCTCTTTTAATGTTGCATGTATTAGAAGTTGATGGAGATAGGAAACTGCCTGCCTTTGGAATTAGTTTTCCTGGTGGGGTTAAAAGTAATAATAAAACAGTCAAGTTAAAAATAAACACTGTTTATATTCAACAATTATTAAATGAGGAGGATTATGATGATTAATGTTGAAAGTCCTTGGAATAATATGGCCCCCTCCTCTCAAAGACGTGTTAATTCTCAAATTAACCATGATATTTTTTGGATCACTGATGTAAATGGGAATTACGGTTTTTGTATTCGAGCTAGAAAAATACCATTTGTTTCAAATAAAATAAGATTGAAAGGAATTTCAATTTTAAAAAGATACAATGAAGAATATGTTGAATTATTTTTAGTTGTAAATGATAAGAAGGATTGGCAAATTTTTAATGTACTATGCAAAGATCTAATTGAAGTAGCAAAATTATACGATAACGATGAAAAAATGATTAACGCCACTGAAATTCGCTTAAAAAGATGGCAACAATTATTAAAACATGAAAGAAATAAAGAATTTCCCCTAGAGAAGCAAATGGGCTTATTTTCAGAACTATTATGTTTAAAAGATACTATTGCTCCAAAAGTGGGAATCAAAAGAGCTATAAAATCATGGGTAGGGCCAGATTATGATAAACAAGATTTTTTATTAGATAATTCAATAATTGAGGTAAAATCATACAAGACGACTAAAGGAGACATAATAAATATTTCATCTAAAGAGCAATTGTTTTCTGAGAAAGATCCATTTTATCTTTTAACATATGCATTAACATTTTCTGAGCAAGGAGATACTGTTGAAGATATCGTTAACTCTATTAAACAGGTGTTAACGGCAGAATTTGATTACGACATTCTGGATATTTTTGAGATTAAATTAATGGATTATGGATTTATTCCTGAAATAATAGTAGAGCCTCTCCAAAATTTTAAAGTTGATAAGACAAGAGCTTTTTATATTTCAGATGAGTTTCCAAGGATTTCTCCTCAAAATGTAATGAAACAAATAATTTCAGTGAAGTACGCCATAGATCTATCAGATTGTGCAGAATTTGAAATTAATATAGATTCATTGATTATCTAGAGGAGGATCAAGATGATTAGTTTAGAAGAATTCCATCAAGATTTTCTGCAGTCTATAATATCTGATGCAGATAGCAGAGGGTTAATGCGACCACAAGCATTCTTTGAAAATATTTGTGAAGAGTTAGTATCAACTGGTGATTTAACTACAAACTATACTGCAGCCGAGTATATAAAAAATGGCGTAGAAGTATATGGTTATGATTATGATGAAGAGAGAAGAATATTATCTGTTTTGGTTCACCAATTTTTTCAGGAGGATGAAATTGAAACTCTTACGAAAAATCACATAAAAACAAAATTCAATCGTTTAAAAACTTTTATTAAAAGAAGTTTACAAGGTTTATGGAATGAGATGGAGGAGACATCAGAAGCCTACTTATTAGCTTATGATATACATCGAAACTTTCAAAATAAGTTAATTGATAAATTTCGTTTAATTATATTAACAGATGGTAAGGTAACAAGAAGTATTTCAGAAATACCTAACGATTCGATTGAAGGTATTAATTGTGAACATCAAATCATTGATATTAACTATTTATATAGTATCTTTATGGCTGAAAACGGGACAGGTTCATATGAAATTGATTTGAATATTCCATATCTAGCGGTACATAATCCTTCGAATGAATACCAATCTTATTTGGGGATTATGGACGGTGAGCAACTATTTAAAATATATGATGAATATGGACAAAAACTTCTGGAACAGAATGTTCGAACCTTTTTACAATTTAGAGGAGGAGTAAACAAAGGGATCCGTAATACAATTCAGTATAAACCAGATATGTTCTTTGCTTATAATAATGGAATTACTGCTACTGCAACAAAAGTTGAGACAAAAAATGGCTATATAACTAAAATAACTGATTTTCAAATAGTAAACGGTGGTCAAACCACTTCTGCAATTTATGCAGCTAAAAAGAACTCAAAGATGGATATTTCAAATGTATCTGTACAAATGAAGTTATCCGTTGTTAACAACATTGAGAAGAAAAGTGATTTTGTATCGAGCGTATCTCAGTATGCAAATACCCAAAATAAAATAAACAAATCCGATTTCTTTTCAAATAGTCCATTCCACAAAGAAATGAAAGATTACTCTAAACGTATATGGGTGCCTACTCAGGGCGGTACTCAGAGACGCACCCACTGGTTCTATGAAAGAGTACGCGGAGAATACTTAAATGAACAAGCTTATTTAACACGTGCAAAGAAAACACAATTCGAAAATGAAAATCCTAGGAGTCAGTTAATAGAAAAGACTTTCCTGGCAAAGAGTGAAAATTCTTGGGATAGAAAACCACATATTGTTTCTAAAGGTGCACAATATAGCTTTGGAGAGTTTGCAAGTTCAGTAACAGACACACTAGAGAAAAATCATCTAGCAATTACAGAAAGTTATTTCAAAGATGCTATTGCAAGGGTTATTCTATTTCGAAGAACAGAAAAACTTGTTTCCGATGCTCCTTGGTATGAGAATGCCTTTAGAGCACAAACGGTTACTTATTCAATAGCATTACTCTCTCATACTGTAAATAAAAAGAAGCTCTTTTTTGACTTCACTAGTATCTGGGATAATCAAAGATTGCCAATTGAATTAGAAGAATTGATGAAAGTAATTACAAAATTAGTTTACGAAAAAATCACCGATCCACCAGCTGGATCAGCCAATATAGCTCAATGGTGTAAAAAAGAAGAGTGCTGGAACGATGTTTGTAATATTAATATTGATATAAAGCCGATTACGAAAATGTTTAAAGATAAAGAAGAAGTAAGGTATGAAAAAAAATCAGACAAACAAAAGAAAGAATTAGATAACGGTATCGAAATACAGGCGTTTGTTATACAAACAAATATTGAAGTTTGGATTCAACTATACGGATATTATAGTAATTTTAGATCTTTATCATTGACACAACGTGATATTTTAAAAAAATATGCAGATGGCAGAATTCCTTTTCCATCTGAGAAACAGTCAAAAGTACTTTATGCTTTATATCAAAGAGCAGTTAAAGAAGGATGGGAAGCCTTAAGCATTTAGATGTATTAATATAAAAAGAAATATCTTCAAGTATAACTTGAAGATATTTCTTTTTTATCTATATAGTTCTTATTGATAATCTTATTACTAAAGCAAATTTCTATGCTATATTTATATCTTTATTCTTTTGTTTTTGCTTGTTCAATAAAAAAAACAATGCAGTCAACAGTTTGATCTAAATTTTCTTTTATTTCATGTTCCCAAACCCTCTTAAGGTGCCAACCATTTTGTTTATAATATTCTTTTACCTCATTATCTCGCTCCTTGTTACGAGCTAATTTTTTATCCCAATATTCTCGATTACTCTTAGGCCTATTTCCATGAAGTTTACAGGCATGCCAAAAGCAAGAATCAATAAATATTACTATTTTATACTTTTTGATGGAGATATCAGGTTTTCCAAATAATGATTTGTCATTTTTTCTAAACCTAATTCCTCTTTTCCAAAGCTCTCGGGAAACTCGATTTTCTAATTTAGATTGCGAGCGAATAGCCTGCATGTTCTTGCTGCGTTGTTCTTTTGATACTGTATCTGCCATAGAAATCCCTCACTTTCTCCTTTCTTTTATTTCCCTTTTAATTTATTAATACACTATCAAATATAATATTTATAAAACTAAAGTTATTGATACATGATTAGAGTATATCTATTTTTGAAGTTACAGAATCAATAAAGGGCAGTTATTTAGTTCAAAGTACAGTAAAAAAGAGGATAGATAGGCTAACCTATCTATCCCCTTTTTTACTCACATCATATTTAAATTAAATTTAGATAAACTCCGCCTTTAATTCAATACTATTATCATTTCATAGGGATATATTAGAAAAAATACAACAAATGGATTGTTGCTTTCTTACTATTTAAACTCACTTTTTAGATATTGAATAGGTTCCTCTTCTAAATAATAAAGAATTTGTTCAGCCATTGCTCGGGCCATTAATGGTGGAACTGCATTACCGATTTGTTGGTATTGCTTATCTTTAGATCCCTTAAAAACATAATCATCCTTAAAGGATTGTAATCTTGCAGCTTCTCTTATACTTAAAGCAACTGCCTTTGTAGGATGTTGCCACATAGACTTTCGAACATTAATAACCGTTGGAGACGGGATATCATAATCTAATCTTAAATAGACTGTATTTTGAGTCCTAGAGGCATCTGTATATGAAACTTCTTTAAGCTCCGCCGATAAACTATGGAAATTCTTACCTTCATTTTTCTTTATTTCCTCAAATCTTTTTCTACTTAAAGGTTCACTGGCTGTATTGATATGATTATAAAGTATATTTTTGTTTATTTCAGAGCGATAATATTTTTGCATTAATGTTTTATTAAGCGCAACATTGTAAGGTAACTCATTTTCCTCAACATTCTGGCTAGGGCTAATTTTTTCTAGATCACTAATTGCATCTCTTACAGTAAAATCATTTTCAGTATA
>Ga0058696_1000899_pt1 | contig 12123 bp, 4 predicted proteins | sample AgamicMgSfrz_FD_55077 | JGI IMG/M metagenome (GOLD analysis project Ga0058696, IMG submission 55077) | Agave microbial communities from Guanajuato, Mexico - Mg.Sf.rz | ecosystem: Host-associated > Plants > Phyllosphere > Phylloplane/Leaf | place: Guanajuato, Mexico | collected 2012-05-30 | reverse complement strand
CTCTGTTTGCTGTCACTCTGTCCCTATCTATGTGATTAGGAGACCAAGATAAGTAGGGATTGGATCGATGTAATGCCTGCTTGAAGCTCTGTTCTATGCCCGCGCTCCGCCCATACAGAGATGTGGTCACACGATGAAAGCTTTTTTTTCCAGGAATCTCTTTTCTATTTGACATGTCAGCATTGGAATAATAGCATACAGGACCCCTGAAGGAATTCTTTCTCGGTCATCTGATGTTGGGAATTCCCCTTCAAAGGATAAACCTATGATCCATTGTGTGTCACGACGTCTTTAGTTGAAAAATCAAACCTGGAATGTTCCGCTTAGGATTCTTGTGCCCGATTAGTCAATGATGAGAAGGCTTCTGCCGACCTTTTTTGAAGTAGTTTTTGACACAATAGATCTTTTAGTACGAGATTGCTCGCTTCGTTCCCGAGCTATTGAGTTATGTACTCAAACCATAAATGAGTAGGAAGATATAGGCAATGACATCGTAACTGCACTAAATGGATGAATGTCAGGGAAATTTGGCTATCTCAGAGGCATGGCCATAGCTTTGATCTTGTTTATCGAACGACTAAATCGTAAATTCTTAGTGTTCTACCTTCCCCACCCACCTGCCCAAAAGAAGAATGCTTGGACCTACTCCTGATGGTGTGATTCTAGCTTCGCTTCTGTCGATCCTCTGTTCATGGATCATTTCACTACACAAAATGTGGTTTACCAAGCCCCGCTAAAGGGAATCGAACCACTCCCTTCGTTCTTAGGGGTCCGCTCTTTGATCAACGTATTTATCTGGTGATATGCTTTCTTTCTTGTATTCTTTCGCTGCTTCCCTTTTCGCGCTTAAGGCCTTTCGGGTGGAGGGTGCTAGGGCTTTGTGCACGAAGAGGGCTAGTTCGCTGTCAGCTTATCGCGGTGGAGGGGGAAGTTCATTGATTGCTAACGAAAAGGCTTGTCATGAGGAAGAAGCCTATTTACATGAAAGAAGGGAAGGTGACTGGTCCTGATCCATCAGGAACTTTTGAGTAAGCCTTATTCGATTCCAAAGCACATAGCTGTAGCTTTAGCGCGCCCATTTTACAACACAAACAAGACAAAGAAAGAAGCTAAGCGCAAGCATCCGTATCAGAAAAAGCTAAAGCCGAACCAGACGCTGAAGAGGGGAAGAGTTCCAACAACCGTGATCCCGAAGAGGATCTCAACCTCTGAAGGACACAGCCGGAAAGGATAACTATCACCATCCTTACCCTCACCGTCTACTTCAGATGGTAGAACAGTAAGGCGAGAAGTGTCCAAGTCAGAAAAGGAGGCCAAGAAAGCCCCTTGAATGATGCATACTACTCATTCTGGTTGATGACAAGAACAAGTCTTGCCAATTCTCAAAATGAGCAACATACTTCACCAATGGGACCATCCTGAGCTTTCCTTAACTGACACAATCAGTATGAGGATTGGTTTGTCTAGCCAAATCGGTATACCTACTGCGAAAGCAACCCCAACTATTCAATGGTTGGCCAGGGCTGGTTTGCTCGTATGGTAGGGAAGAGATCGATTAACGAGTTATGGCATCTGGTAAAAGGACTTCGAGGTAGCTAATTCGGCTCTTAAGCCCGGAACCCTACTAACTAATTCCAAAGTACCTTCCCCGGGGAATAAATATCTATTTTCACTTCCTCGACCTCAGGTTCGTTCTTGTCAGCGGGCCGGGTGCGCGGGAGTTTATGTTGGGGCGGGGAGTGCTTTTTCTGTTGATGTTGGTTATTCCTATCTGGTTGATTGATTCACTTATTTGATTAGTCAAGTCGTTATAGAAAAGACATTGGTTGGGCTAAGCCCTGTCACCCTCATTAAAGAACTGAACACGGTCACGAGGTCCAACTCATGGGACTGAACACTTAGCGGGATGCATCTCGGATCTCCATCAACGAAAAGAAATCTTAGAAGAAGTATGTGGTTTGGGAGAGAATTGTCTCACAGAACCTACGTTCAATCTCTTTACTTAGGGAATTTATTGGTGACCTAGCCCCAACACTTCAGTATCGGCTTTGGATGGCGAATGAGCCTTCGGATCTTGTACTTTTTCTCTTTTTCAACTATTCCCGGAAATCTAACTGCGGAAGTGAAGTACTAAATTGAAAATCCTATTCGTAAGGGCGTTTGAAACTATTTCACCTAAGTGAAAGGTAGCGAGCGGATAGACACACAAGTTAGGAGCAAGCGGAGGCTCGAAGGCTTTATGGCGCGCTTTCCGTTTTCTCGCTTCCCTCTCCCACTGCACTTGGAAGGTGGACATTTTTGATAGGCGGTGAGGTTGGTGCTATTCCCACCTTCGTCTCAGTGAAACTAGGTCCTCGAGGGGTTGAAAAAGGTTGATTACGGTTCCCAAAACTTTAGTTGAGTGACAGAGTGGTTGGAAGCCTGTATGGATAGTCCACCCTATTGATATTCTATCCCGCTGTGGCAGCGTCAAGGAAGAGAAGGTATCGCCCTGAAGAGGACCTGTCTCGAGGAAGTGGAGAGTATGAACCCAAGCCTGCCGGCCTTTTGCCGGTGAAATCGCTGAGTTCTTTGAAGTCTTCCGGCCGAAGGCAACTGAGGGAGCAGGCAAGCGTCGTATCGAAGCTATTGGTAATTCTTTCAATCAGAGGTTACTCCGTCCTGTCCATTTATGGTTTGCGTCTGTATTGAAGCGCATTCCCATGGACGGTACATTTAATCAGACGGCTCCTCGGGTTCGCTTAATTCCAAGCAGCCACTGTTTCAGTTTTGATCTCAAGTCTGCCACTGATAGGTGGCCTTTGCTTTGACTTCCTCGGCGGGAAAGCGAGTTCAGTTTAATAGTAGCAGAGTAAGCGCTACGCTCTAAGCTAATAAAATAAATAAACTAATTAGCAATCGAGGCCAGTCGCTACGCTCTAAACCAAAAAACTAACTAACTCTCTTCTCTTAGTTAGGACTGCTCTTAAGAACCTTACAGAGAGTGAAGTGACCCATAGGAACAAGCAAGGGCCCGAGCGCACGTTAGCGAAAGCCGTTGCGCGTTAGACGCGCAGGAGTTTGATTGCTGGGTCACGAACGCTAAAAAGAAGGACTTTATCTTATTCTCTCTTTCCTTCCCAAAGGAAGAGCTGCAAATCAAATAGTGAATTGAGTTTTCCGGGGATGAGCAGGGTGCAACGGAAACCCTCGGGTCGAACCCGTATGGCATGCATTGCATGAAAATCTTCCTCTTTCTATTCGCACTAGGAAAAGAAGTAATGGCGCATGGACGTTAATAAGAAAGAATAGCGCGGAGCCGGCATCTTAAAAGGGCTTCATTTTCTCTTCGTCGGGAGTACTAACTAACCCTCGCACGTTCTAAAGAAAGAGCGGCGAAGTGCCCGATGGTAGGTAATAGGGCGGGATAAGTCTTTTGTTTTGGTACTGGGTTTTAGCACTTCGTACGCAGCTCACGGTGCGTTGTTTCGTTCTCTACGATCTCGAGGTTCGGTCGTGTGGTCTTTAATATTAATTGGGCAATTCAATTTATGGAGGGTAAGAAAGGCCTCGGAAAAAAATTCATAGAATACGATGGCTCAGTGCCGGTATTGTGAGCGAGTCAGCCTTTTTCCGGATACCTTTTTTCTTATTACGTTATTACGTTGACCAACGCATGAGTCAAAAGAAGGTTTATGACAGCTAATCATAAGCATTTACGGATCCGGATTGAGTTCTAAGAGCTGCGCTTACGCACCCTTAGCTTAGGTATTTCATTTGTCTCTCTCAATCGTAGTTGGTTGAGTGCTTATTTAGCAGTTTATTAAGCCACTAATGTATATTCAATCACCGGTCCTTTGGGAAGAACCCGGGGAATGGCAGAACAATCCCCACCGGTCACGACGCCAACTCATTCCCTCACGAAAGAAGCTTATTTGACCGTCACGAGTTGAAAAAGAAAAAATGTTCAGCGTAGAGGAGAGGTATGAAGTGATTCGACTGATAAGGAGAGGAGAGTGATTGATGTAGCTAGGGACAGATGCAAACAGTTCTCTATTGATCCAGAGACAAACATCTTTTTTGTCGAGAATCGGCCATTTAATGACCAGAGGTACTTCCTTGACGATCAGAAGCTGAAGAATTGTTGATGGTCAGAGCGCACCACTTGGGAAGAGGGGCTGAGGAAGACAATGGAGTGGTACACCAGTAACCCTGACTGGTGGGGTGATGTCTCAGGAGCATTGCTTCCTCACCCGAGAATGTTGATGATGCCTGGCATTGAGAGACATTTCGATGAAGCTGATGATGGCAAATCTGCTTCTTCGGGGTTCCCGAATACTCAGACTCGGATGGTGGTACCTGTTTATAAAAGCAGCACTTCCTCTCAAAAACCTACTTACAAGTTCTTTATCTATGGTAGAACCGGTTGGATTGGCGGTCTACTTGGCCAGCTATGTTAAAAGCGAGGAATTCCTTATGAGTACGGAAGGGGCCGTCTGGAAAATAGGTCATCTCTTATTGCGGATATCCAGAACATCAAGCCTACTCACGTCTTCAATGCTGCTGGTGTGACTGGTAGACCGAATGTTGATTGGTGTGAATCTCATAAAACAGAGACCATTCGCACCAAGGCACATTGACCTTAGCTGATGTCTGCAAAGAGCATGGGCTTCTTATGATCAATTATGCAACCGGGTGCATTTTTGAATATGATGATACCCATCCACTGGGTTCCGGAATTGGCTTCAAGGAGGAAGACAAACCCAATTTCACTGGATCTTTCCATTCGAAGACCAAAGCAATGGTGGAGGAGCTGCTTAAAGAATACGACAATGTTTGCACCCTCAGGGTAAGGATGCCCATATCCTCTGACCTCAACAACCCCCGAAACTTCATCACAAAGATCTCTCGCTATAATAAGGTGGTTAACATTCCCAACAGCATGACCATGAAGGATGAGCTCCTACCCACGAGATGGCAAAGCGGAATCTCAGGGGCATATGGAACTTCACCAACCCAGGGGTGGTGAGCCACAATGAGATCAAAGAAATGTACAAGAACTACATTGACCCGAACTTCACCCTTGAAGAGCAAGCCAAGGTTATCGTTGCTCCTAGAAGCAACAATGAGATGGACGCCTCCAAGTTGAAGGCAGAATTCCCGGAATTGCTGCATATCAAGGACTCGCTGATCTTTTATGTTTTTGAGCCGAACAAGAAGACAAATTACTCTGCTTGAAGTGTGGAAGTTTCAGCATAATTCAGTCAGAGAATGCTGTAGTCAGCAGGATTGCATTTTTTGAAAAAAAACAAGCAAAAAAAAAAGTTCAAGTTCAGTCCTCACAGTTTCCCTATCCCACTGCCAAAAAGAAGACAGCAACAATAACGCTCCTCGTACTACTTCTCTCAGTCAATACCATTCTCTTAGTTAGGTAGTAAGAGCGTCAATAGGTACGTAAGAAAGCTGCCGTCATTGCTTTCAGGCTATAAATTCTAGTCTTTTCCTAGTAAATGCATACAATAGCCATGAAAGAAAAGTAGCTCATCAGGTGTTCAAGCCACTCCTCTCCTTTTTCCCGCTCTCCGACTCGAAAAAATTTGACGTGTACATTATGATCTATCCTATCCTTGTTCAAGCTAAAAGCAAGTAAGCATTTCTTTTGTATGGAAGCTTCAAGTCTTAGTACGTATTCCACTAAGAGAACAGTAAGGAAGTGAAAGTCACAATAGTCTCTCTTCTCTTTCCGCCTAGCAAGAGTAAAGCAAGAAGAACTGATCGATCGTCTTTCCCTCTTCTCTTATTATAGCTACTATAGCTAATCGTCAGTGTGGACCTTAGCTCAGTATGGAGGGCAGACTACCTTCTTACAGAGTGCTCTATCCCTAGAATCAAATCAATTTTAGCATACTCTCTTTCTTTGGAAATGATATGATACTAAATTGAGATAGACGCGTCACGAAGAGGAAAAAAGCATATAGCGTCAATGCCTAAGAGAGCCCGGGGCCAGGAAAGCTTCGATCCTTATGAAAGAAAGAGGCCTAACCACAGAATGAAAGACTGACGATTCGCTAGCTCGGTAAGAACAAGAAGAATACAAGGACGCAAGGACGGGACCGGGCGTCAGGACTCTCTATCGTCCCCATCGTCCTAACAGCCGATCACGCAATTAGAGCTACGAACTGTTTGATTGTTCTTGGGAAACTGAATCCGTAACACAATCTGGGGTGCCGGGCTTGGCTCAATATCGGGATAGAAGGAGGCCTAGTTTCTGCGGCTGTTTTCCAGGCTAAGGTAACAAAGTTATACCGAGCGACTGACTTCCTCTACTTTGTAGAAGAATAAGATGCGAGAGAGCCATGCCTTTAGAACTTCGTCGTTTTGATTCTGGGAGATGGAGCTGACGAAGTGAAGTTCCAAAGAGTATTGGTTTTCTGCCACTGAGACTGAACATCCACCCGTCTTTGGTGATCTGTACCTCGAAACACACAAACGAAAAGAAAATGGAAGTTTCATTGAATGAATGAAAATCATTATAAGAAAAAGAGTATGATACGTCACGACTAGAGAAGAGAGAGGCAGGAAAGCCAGATCGGACTGACCGGTTGGAACGATTACGAAAGTTTCCGACAGTTAGACCTTTTTTTTTTCAATCCTCTCCTTTCAGTCTTTTCACTACGTACCTCTCCCGGTGGTCGTTCAAAAAGAAACCTCTCCTTTCAGTCTTTTCACTACGTACCTTGAAAGTGTAAGCAAACAAGGGATAGCAGGTTCAAGTCAATGAATACTATCACTATCCAGCAAGGCCTAGGGATTTTCATTGACGGCCAGTGATAAGGCGAGTGAAAGAAAGATCATATGATAAAGAAGGGGCAAAAGCAATAAAGTTTTCACAAGCAGTTCCAATTCCCAGCTATTCAATTGCAGTTCTAGGATAATCTCTTCCAGCTATTTTCCCTTACATCACCATGGCCTTCCCTTCCTTCTGCATTCGATCTAGTAGAAGTTTTGCAGTGGAAGTTTCAGCCATTGGAAGCACTTCTTGGGGCTTGAGATCCTGTTACAGTTCCCAGCCTTACAGTGAAAGTGAAAAATCCTGTGAGGAGAGATGTATTAAAATATCTTTCTTTATATAGTACGTTATTAAGCTAGCATTTTACAAATGCTTGTAGCAATTAAGGGATATCAAGATATAGGGATAGCCAGAAAATGAATTAATTCTAAAGTCAAATCGTCGTTTTGCTTAGCTCTATCCTCCATCTCTATAGCAAGTTCTCTTTCAAACAAGGGACAATCCATGACGTCTACTATGCGATTTCCTGTGTCATTAATTAATTAATTAATAGTGAATAGATAAGCGAGTGTAAAAAATCGTCTGAGCAAATCATTTAACTGGCCAGTTTACTTTCCAGCAGTTAGTTGCCATCCAATTTCTGTCCCTGATTGACTTCCTATTGCGGAAGCGCCTCTTGCAGTCTTTTTTGATTTTTTAGTTGGAGTGTTAAGACCTTACAGACAGTCTACCCCTAACCGTCGGAGTAGTTGATAGCCCCAGTTTCAATATTTTCGCCTTACACTGAAGTAAGGGTTAGAACGAGTGGTCAGGAGTCTGTGATAAAGGCTTTTGCCAAGAGTAAATAGAAAGCGCTATTTTCGTATCATCTTACATGCTTCCAGGGCTATTGGACATTCTCCTAACAGTACTAGGCTAAGACCAGTAAACTAATAGCAGTTGGAGGACTATAAAGGACTAGAAAATGAAAAATCAAGTACTCTTTAGAAGACCATAGCTGTAGATTGGCTAAGGAGGCTTCCCTGAGAAGAGGGCTAGGTCAATCCATCATTCTGTGAGAGAAGCAGTTCATTTCTCTTCTATATGCCTCCAGTAAGCAAGACGAAAGAAAGTAAGATAGGGCAAGCCTGCTAGTTGGAGTTTGAGTTCCCGGTGAATATGGATCGTAGTCATCCCTTACTGTCAGTGGAACAGTACCTTTTGCCTTTCCAAATAGTGCCAGTTCCAAAGTATGATTGATAGTCTCAGTCCTCGGCCTACAAATCGACTTTGTAATCCAGATTGGTACAGTTCTTTTCAGTGAAAGATAGTTCTTATATCAATGCATATCACCCTATATGTAAACGCATATTGAGTAGCCCGTTAATCTTTCTCCATGCTGATTAATAGAAAGGGAAGCTACGAAGTCTTGGGGTGCTTTCATGAACATGGATACCACCTCCATTCATATCCCTCTTTGGGACGGACTGGTGGAGTGAAAATCTTAGCCCAAACGTGTATCAGGTACGAAGCTTGACTTAAAAGATGCTTAGTGGGACAAAGAGATTCGAAGATTCAGAGATGGACTAGAGTTAACAATTAACAATAGGCAAACAAAGATTAACCTTTTTATTTGAGCCTAACTATATAAGGATAAGGGGGAGCCCCGATAGATAGTGGAAATGCTTGATCTTACCATAAAATAGGAATAGAAAATAGAATAGGTACGGTACTCAAGCGGAAGTGGAGCTAAATGCTTCCCTTGAAAGAAGCACAAGCAAAACCGCTGGGAAACTACAATGTTGCTTAGGTTACATTGACAATAAGTACTTCAACCATTTTCTTTTCTTCTATTTTCCACTAAAAAAACATCTCCCATGATAAAATGGACGCTTTTCATTCCTCTTTCGTCCCTTCTTTTTTCTATGGTTACCCAGAATCAGTACCAAGTTAAGTTGACTCGGAATCGGTGTACCTGGTTAATAAAATTGAAGGTTAAGCTTTAAGAAAAAGACGTTTCACTTTTGATGGAAAATCAAGACTGATTTTATCCTGGGCAAGTAATATCTAATAAAAAAGGTTCCAAACCTAGATGACTAATAACTAATAATAAGAAAGGGCTAGGTTTCAGTCTCAATGGAAGATATTCTTAAGGCTTGACTGCACCTTGCTTCTAGTCTGACGGAAAAAGGCGAATCCAAGGGCTCTTTACTAATAGAAAGTTTGTAGAGGATACTTGCTGTACTCCCATCCGCTTTCAAGTAGATAAAGAAGTTCAGGCTAGTGACATCAGCTATCGGCTATTGGCCTTTGTGAAAGCTTCTCCTCAATATGTTTGATCCCTTTTCAAGCCAGTTAGGTCTTAGAGAAGGACCTGATTTACCGCTCCGTGGGTAACAACTTCCGATAATCGATAATCATTCCTTGCTTTGCGCGTCATTCAGTATGGTGATAAACATGTTGAAATAACAAGGGAGAATAGCTCTTAAGAGAAGAAAATGGCTGCTTTGGGGAGGAGGTCTCCGCTATGAATCGTCATGTCTGACCTTTTCCTTATTAAAGAATCGTGAAGTAGGGATCCCTTCCTGCTCTCTTCTTTCCTTCTTTTTCAGCTCTCCTCGCTTTCTTCTTTGATGGCCATTACCTTTTCCCCATAATTCCCTATTTCGTCTTATCTTAGAATAAGCAAGAATTTATGAGGGCTGAAGTCATCCCTTCCAAAGCATAGTAATGGCTGGGGTCCCATGATTCGTATTTCCTATGATTGACGGAGAACGGAAAACTTGATTATGCGAATAAAAGGGCCAATGGGCTTGGTCTAAAGTCAGATAAAAAGCACGTCCAGGGTCTAGCTCTCTGATGGTAAGGTATTGCATATTGGATTTTCGTTGCTTATATCTTCTTCCTATCTAACAAGGGGAAGGGTGCCTTATAAATTTGCTTGAAAGAAAGGTAGGTCAGGTCAGAGCTCTCTCTTGACGAGGTACGATTAGTCTAGTTCTTGGTTTATGCTTAGGAGTGAGCTAATAGAATAGATGTCCACTTACCTGTCCCTGAAAGCAACGGAGAAGTTGGACTCGGAATCAATCTTGAATATGCCTAAAAGGCCAAGACCTACGTCACTCTTGTCTAAATCAGTGACTTCCTATCCTTTACCTAGAAAGACTAAGAGAAGGGTCTATCACTTATCTTATTTCTTAAGGGAGGCTTGAAGCTCTCTATTAGCTTAGGTAGGGATAGACTTGGTCTTCCTTCATTCTTAGTAGAGAAAGTAGGATGCTATAAAAGTAGCTAGTCTCGCGGTATCTAAGATAAGCCTCTTAATTGGGACAAAGGAATCGCTCATCACTCTCTTTTCTTAAGGGACGATCATTCGTTTTATTAATTAATAAAGGAGCTTACAGAGATCTCTCTTATTAGCCAACTCCCCATGATGGAGTAGGACTGTGAGGCGCCTTCAGTCTGATCGAAGAAATAGCCTTGAATATAAGAGATAGAGATCGGTCCTTGGCTATAATAGCTAATAGGCTCGGCTCGCTACTGACTGATGACTTACTTTCTTTCACTAGGTATGAGACTGCGGCAAGGATGAATCAAGAAGGGAAGAAGGGAAGGGCTGTCTTAAACATACTCTTGAGTCCTTTGGATTTTCAGCTCATACTATGAAGTTGATTATTAATTGTGTGTGACGGACTTCTTTCTCGATCCTTTGGAATGGTGAGCGCCTTCCTAGTCTAAGTCCCAAGCGTGGTCTAGATCCGCTTTCTCCGTCTTTGTTTGTATCTGCATGGAGCAATTCTCTCTGCTCATATCAAAGAAAGTCATAGAGAAGGACTGGAAACCTCGTCTGTGTTCTAGGAGTGAAATGATATCACATCTGCTTAAAGCTGATGATGTTATTCTCTTCACTAAGGCTACCAGAGGGCATGGTTCGGATGACTCAGAATGCTTTTTTAGGGCCCCGGGAATGAAAGTCAATGAAAACAAGTCGTCAGTTATTGCTGCTCCTATTGTTTCTCGGCGCACTCGGGTCGTTTCACTTGTCATTTTCCCTTCACTAGTGATTTGGGTAGATATCTTTGAGTCCCGCTTCTCCCACACGCTCATCATCTTGACCCGTGAACGGATCCTTTATTTGAAAAGGGAATAGAGCGGGGATAGCATCACCGAATATGTTAGACCTCGCGGAACAGTCACCCATTCCGGGAAACCGCAGGATATCAAACTATTAGAAAACCTATAACCCTTGAGTGAGTTTGCAGTCAATCTGACTTTCGATTCAGCAATACGAACAGAAGACTGTAAAGAGAAAAGAAATCAGAGAGTATTACGGCTATCTTTCCTGTTCAAGCAGATGAATCCAAGAAAGAAATTCTATTTATTGCCCGCTTTCGTTCTTTGTAAAATAAAGCGCGCTAGCGCGCTTTCCGTTTTCTCGCTTCCCTCTCCTCTCGCCGATGGTTTGAGAGTTGCCTTGGCGTGACGCTAATCGAATTAGAGGAAAGTGCTTTAGTTTCACTCATCTTATGCCTTTGGCCCAGTTGTTTGATAATCGATTGTTGCTGTCGGATTTCCGTTTTAGCAGCGTCACTGATTGCCCGATCCAATATATACGCACTGGCTGTCTTAGACCCCGACTTCCCCTTTCTCATCCCCCGTCACGATTAGAGAGTTTCTATGAATAGTAATCTGTAAATGAAGATGAAGTGGCTTACGCGCCTACTTCTGCTCTTGGAAGAGCAGGTTCACTCGTTCCTGCACTAGTAAATTGGCCTATCGATCCTGAGCCGATCGGTAGGTAAGGGAAAGTTTATTGTAGCCCCCCTTTCTTCTGTCTTCCCTGACCGGGGCATGAGCCCGAACGGACTGACTGGCATCTGAAAATCTCGTCTACTTAGTTTCGCTCTAGTGGTAATTGCTTTTTCCTACGCTGGCTTCAGTGCGCGCTCCTTCCCGGGGGAGAAAGAATCTTCTGTCGAAGGGTTCCGTCTCGAACTCCGAGTGCTTCCCAAGGAGATCAGGTTAGGGTTGCTGTGGCCATCTGCTGTTATACCCGAATCAATTCCATTAATTCATGGCGTAGACAGATCAGGGTCGAAATCCTCAATGGTTTTCCTAATCAAATCTTCACGGCTCGGCCTTACAAGATGTGAAAGAATCTCCCCTCTTGGGTCTTGTCTTCTTTCGCGCAATTGCTAAAGCTTTTGAGTCGATACAACAACATAGACGGAGGCTTGCGTCATGCTTTGATTTCTTGAACAGCACCGGTGCCCTACTGATCCTCTTTGGCTGGCCCACCGCCCCTTTGCCTTATTCCGCATTCCCATACGGATTTGGATGCATATTGATTGAATCTGGTATTTCTTAATAAAAAG
>Ga0058696_1000897_pt1 | contig 12145 bp, 7 predicted proteins | sample AgamicMgSfrz_FD_55077 | JGI IMG/M metagenome (GOLD analysis project Ga0058696, IMG submission 55077) | Agave microbial communities from Guanajuato, Mexico - Mg.Sf.rz | ecosystem: Host-associated > Plants > Phyllosphere > Phylloplane/Leaf | place: Guanajuato, Mexico | collected 2012-05-30 | reverse complement strand
TCGATCAGCGCGGCCGAGCCGGCGACTTCCGGATACGCATAGTAGGTTTCCGTGAAGATCGTGTCGCTCGCCGGCTGGAACACCTTCCACGCTTCTTCCGCNGTGAACGACAGGAACGGCGCGAGCACGCGCAGCAGCCCGTGCGTCAGGTGNTACAGCGCGGTCTGCGCGGAGCGGCGCGCGCGCGAATCGGCGGCGCTCGTGTACAGGCGNTCCTTCAGCACGTCGAGGTAGAAGCCGCCGAGNTCTTCCGAGCAGTACGTCTGCAGCTTCGCGACGACCGGGTGGAATTCGTACTTCTCGTAGTGGCCGAGCAGCTCCGTCTGCANNTGCTGCGAGAACGCGACCGCATAGCGGTCGATCTCGAGCCATTCGTCGACCGGCACCGCATGCTGAGCGAAGTCGAAATCCGACAGGTTCGCGAGCAGGAAACGCAGTGTGTTGCGGATGCGGCGATAGCCTTCCGTCACGCGCTTCAGGATTTCCTCGGAAATCGCGAGCTCGCCCGAGTAGTCGGTCGACGCGATCCACAGGCGGATGATCTCCGCGCCGAGGCGGTTCGCGACTTCATGCGGGTCGATGCCGTTGCCGAGCGACTTGCTCATCTTGCGGCCTTCACCGTCGACCGTGAAGCCGTGCGTGAGCAGGCCCTTGTACGGCGCGCGGCCGTCGATCATCGATGCGGTGAGCAGCGACGAGTGGAACCAGCCGCGATGCTGGTCCGAGCCTTCGAGGTACAGGTCGGCCGGGAACTGCAGCTGATCCTTGTGCGAGCCGCGCAGCACGTGCCAGTGCGTCGTGCCCGAGTCGAACCACACGTCGAGCGTGTCACGGTTCTTTTCGTACAGGTTCGCGTCGTCGCCGATCAGCTCGCGCGGGTCGAGCGATTGCCACGCCTCGATGCCCGACTGTTCGACGCGCTTCGCGACTTCCTCGAGCAGCTCGAGCGTGCGCGGGTGCAGCTCGCCGGTTTCCTTGTGCACGAAGAACGCCATCGGCACGCCCCACTGGCGCTGGCGCGACAGCGTCCAGTCCGGACGGTTCGCGATCATGCTGAACAGGCGCTGCTTGCCCCACGACGGATAGAACGCGGTCGCGTCGACGCCTTCGAGCGCCGTTTCGCGCAGCGTCTTGCCGCCGTCTTGCGGCGTCACGTCCATGCCGGCGAACCACTGCGACGTCGCGCGGTAGATGATCGGCGTCTTGTGGCGCCAGCAGTGCATGTAGCTGTGCGTGTACTTCTCGCTGCGCAGCAGCGAGCCGGCCGCGTTCAGCGCGTCGACGATCTTCGGGTTCGCATCCCAGATCGACAGGCCGCCGAACAGCGGCAGCGATTCGATGTAGCGGCCGTCGCCCATCACCGGGTTGATGAAGTCGGAATCGGTCATCCCGTGCGCCTTGCACGACATGAAGTCTTCAATACCGTACGCGGGCGACGAGTGCACGACGCCGGTACCGGTGTCGGTCGTCACGTAGTCGCCGAGGTAGACGGGCGCGGTGCGCTTGTAGCCGGGGTGGGCCGATGCGAGCGGGTGGTGGAAGCGCAGGTTCGCGAGCTTCACGCCGGGCGCGGTCGCGACGATGCGGCCCGTGAGCTTGAAGTCGGTCATGCAGGCTTCGACGCGTTCTTCCGCGATGATCAGCAGCCCGCGCTCGGTGTCGACCAGCGCGTAGATGATTTCCGGATGGAGGTTCAGCGCCTGGTTGGCGGGGATCGTCCACGGCGTGGTGGTCCAGATCACGATGCCGCCCTCGGCGCGCGGCAGTGCCGGCAGGCCGAACGCGTGCGCGGTCTTTTCCGGNTCNGCGAACGCGAACATCACGTCGATCGTCGGNTCGGTGCGNTCCTTGTACTCGACTTCCGCTTCCGCGAGCGCCGAGCCGCAGTCGAAGCACCAGTTCACCGGCTTCAGCCCGCGGTACACGTAGCCCTTCTCGATGATCTTGCCGAGCGCGCGGATTTCTTCCGCCTCGTTCACGAAGTTCATCGTCTTGTACGGGTTGGCCCAGTCGCCGAGCACGCCCAGGCGCTTGAAGCCGACCTTCTGCTTCTCGATCTGCTCGGTCGCGTACGCGCGCGCCTTGCTCATCACTTCGGCCGCCGGCAGCGACTTGCCGAACTGCTTCTCGATCTGGATCTCGATCGGCATCCCGTGGCAATCCCAGCCCGGCACGTACGGCGCGTCGAAGCCGGCCATGTTGCGCGACTTGACGACGATGTCCTTCAGGATCTTGTTNACCGCGTGGCCGAGGTGGATGTCGCCGTTCGCATAGGGCGGGCCGTCGTGCAGGATGAACTTCGGNCGGCCCTNGCTGGCCGCGCGGATCTTCTCGTAGATGCCGCGCTCTTCCCACTCCTTGACCCACTGCGGCTCGCGCTTGGGCAGGTCGCCGCGCATCGGGAACGGCGTGTCGAGCAGGTTGACCGGATACTTGGCCTGCGGTTTCGAATCGGCTTTCTTGTTGCTCATGATGGGATCGCTATCTAAATCGGGGGACGCTCGGGCGTCGTGAATCGGGTAGGCGCGCGCGAGGGCAGCGCGAGGGTGCGGCGCGAGGCGCCGCCGTCCGGATCAGCTAATTCGGTCGGTGGCCGACGTCGCGAAGCCCGTCGCGCGGCTGCCCGGCGCATGGTCGCGTTCGGTGAAGTAGGCGCGGGCATTCGCGACGTCCAGCGCGATCGCGCGCGACAGCGCCTCGAGATCGTCGAATTTCGCCTCGTCGCGCAGCTTCTTCAGGAATTCGACACGGATCAGCTTGCCGTACGCGTNGCCGTGCCAGTCGAGCAGATGAACTTCGAGCAGCACNCGGCCCGAATCGTCGACGGTCGGGCGCAGCCCGAGGCTCGCGACGCCCGGCAGCGGCTCGGGGCCGAGGCCGTGCACCTGCACGACGAAGATGCCCGCGAGCGCCGGCCGCTTGTGCTGGATCGGCAGGTTCAGCGTCGGGAAGCCGAGATCGCGGCCGAGCTTCAGCCCGTGCGCGACGTGGCCGCTGATCGCGTAGCCGTGGCCGAGCGCCTGCGCGGCCGCGTCGAGATCGCCCGCGGCGAGCGCCGCGCGCACGCCGGAGCTGGAAATGCGCGTGCCGTCGCTGCCGGCCACCGTACCCATCTGCTCGACCTCGAAGCCGTGCAGCTCGCCGGCCGCCTTCAGCGTGTCGAAGGTGCCCGCGCGCTTCGCGCCGTAGCAGAAATCGTCACCGACCATCATCCAGCGAGTGTGCAGCCCGTTCACCAGCGTGCGTTCGACGAACGCCTGCGGCGACTGGCTCGCGAAGGTGTGGTTGAAGTGCTCGACGACGACGCGGTCGACCCCGTGGTCGCGCAACGCTTCCAGTTTGTCGCGCAGCATCGCGATGCGCGGCGGTGCGCCGGCCGGATTGAAGAATTCGCGCGGGTGCGGCTCGAACGTCATCACGCACACGGGCAACCCGCGCGCATCCGCTGCCGCGCGCACGCGCGCGAGCAGGGCCTGGTGGCCGCGATGGACACCGTCGAAGTTGCCGATCGTCAGCGCGCACGGGGCGCGGCTCTCGGCGTTGGGCAGGCCGCGGAAGACTTTCACGATAGCGGATGCAGCGTCGGGGAATGGGCGGTGGGATGCCGCAAAGCAGAAGATTATAAACGTTCGGGCGGGCCGACGGCCGAGAAGGCGGGAAACCCGAGGGCGAATGGTAAAATTCGCGGATGAAAAAACTCGTGATCCTGATTTCCGGTCGCGGCAGCAACATGGAGGCCATCGTCCGCGCGTGCGCGCAGGAACGCTGGCCGGCCGAGATTGCCGCCGTGATCGCCAACCGGCCCGATGCGGCCGGACTGGCTTTTGCCGCGTCGCACGGGGTGGCGACGGCGGTGGTCGACCACCGGTCGTTCGACGGCCGCGACAGCTTCGACGCGGCGCTCGCCGCCGAGATCGACCGTTTCTCGCCCGATCTCGTGGTCCTGGCCGGCTTCATGCGCATCCTCACGCCCGCATTCGTCAGACGATACGAAGGCCGGCTGCTCAACATCCATCCGTCGCTGCTGCCGAGCTTCAAGGGTATCCACACGCACCAGCAGGCGCTGGATGCGGGCGTCGCGCTGCATGGCGCGAGCGTGCATTTCGTCATTCCCGAGCTCGACAGCGGCGCGATCGTCGCGCAGGGCGCGGTGCCGGTGCGTGCCGGCGACGACGCGGCCGCGCTCGCGCNGCGCGTGCTGACGGTCGAGCACGTGCTGTATCCGCGTGCGGTGCGNTGGTTCGTCGAGGGGCGCCTGCGCCTCNAGGACGGCCGTGCAGTGGTCGCGCCCGAAGAGGCGCGCTGGATTTTCGCGGATCAACCGCAAACCGAAACGAGTGAGGGCGTATGAAGCTGCACGGATTCCTGATTGGCCAGACCGAAACCCTGCTCGCCGAGGTGCTGAAGTTCGCCGGCCCCGCCGACGCGACGACGAGCCGGTTCTTCCGCGCGCACCCGAAGCTCGGGCATGCNGAGCGCGGCGTGATCGCCGAGGCCGTGTTCGCGGTGCTGCGCCGGAAGATGGAGTTCTCGCATCTNGCCGAGAGCGGCACCGGCACGCCCGCGCGGCGTCTCACGCTGCTCGGCCTGATGCAGACGATGGGGCGCAATGCGCTGAAGCCGTTCCTGTCCGACACCGAGTCCGCGTGGCTCGAGCACGTGTCGAAGATCGATCCGGCGAGCCTGCCCATGCGCATTCGCACGAACCTGCCCGACTGGATTCACCAGGCGCTGTCGGAGCGTTTCGACGCCGAGGAACTCGCGCAGCTCGCCGCCGCGCTGAACTACCCGGCGCCGCTCGACCTGCGTGCCAACGCGCAGAAGGCGACCCGCGACCAGGTGATCGAAGCGCTGCGCGTGAGCGGCATCGAAGCGGGCGCGACGCCGTTCGCGCCGTTCGGCGTGCGCGTGGTCGGCAAGCCGGCGCTGACGCGCCTGAAGCTGTTCGAGGAAGGCGCGATCGAGGTACAGGACGAAGGCAGCCAGCTGCTGTGCTCGCTGGTCGCGCCGCGCCGCGGTGAAATGGTCGTCGATTTCTGCGCGGGCGCGGGCGGCAAGACGCTCGCACTCGGCGCGATGATGCGCTCGACCGGGCGCCTCTATGCGTTCGACATCTCGGAGAAGCGTCTCGCGAAGCTGAAGCCGCGCCTTGCGCGCAGCGGGCTGTCGAACGTGAACCCGGTGCTGATCGACAGCGAGCACGACGCGAAGATCAAGCGGCTCGCCGGCAAGATCGACCGTGTGCTGGTCGATGCGCCGTGCAGCGGCCTCGGCACGCTGCGCCGCAATCCGGACCTGAAGTGGCGCCAGACGCGCACGGCGATCGACGAGCTGACGCCGAAGCAGGCGTCGATCCTCGCGAGCGCCGCGCGGCTCGTGAAGAAGGGCGGCCGGCTCGTCTACGCGACCTGCAGCGTGCTCGACGCCGAGAACGAGCGCATCGTCGAACAGTTCCTGGCCGATCATCCGGAGTTCACGCTGGTGCCGGCGCAGCAGGTGCTGGCCGACCAGCGCATCGAGCTCGAGACGGGCGACTACCTGTCGCTGTGGCCGCACCGTCACGCGACCGACGGCTTCTTCGCCGCGGTGCTCGAGCGCCGCGCCGCGCAGTAACGACTGCCCGGACGGACGATGGAGAATTTGCAGAGCCGCCTGCTGTCGCACCGGCTGGAATCGGTGATTCGCGATTTCCACCAGCCGGTGATGATCTGGCAGGCGGCGATCCTCATCGGTGCGCTGTGTTTCGCGTGGGTGGCCGCGCGCTTCGTGCACGGCCGGATCGATGCGCGGCGCCGGGCGGCCGGGCGTGCGCCTGGCGCGGGCGCGCAAAGCCTGAAACGTGCGTTGTTTCCGCTGTTCGGCAGCGTGTTCGTCGGCGGCGCGCAACTCGCGTTCGACCCGTTCATGTCGACGTCGCTGCTGTCGCTCGCGCTCGTGCCGCTGTTCGGCATCGGGCTGATCTANNTGCTGTTCTTCTTCGCGCGGCGCGTGTTCGCGCGCGACGGNCACACGCACGCGTGGCTGTCGATCGTCGAGAAGATCGTGTCGACCGTCGTGTGGGCCGCGATGGTGATGACCGTGCTCGGNATCCAGCGCGACGTGCTGGGNTGGCTCGACAGCGTGCAGTTCCGGGTCGCGACCGCGCACCTCACGCTGCTGTCGGTGATCTCCGGCGCGCTGTGGGTGTGCGTGACGCTGATGGTCGCGATGTGGCTCGGCTCGGTGCTCGAGGATCGCCTGTCGCGCGCGAGCACGCTCGACGCGAACCTGAAGGTCGTACTGTCGCGGGTCGGCCGTGCGCTGCTCGTGTTCGCGGCGATCCTGATCGGGCTGTCGCTGGTCGGCATCGACGTGACGGTGCTCGGCGTGTTCGGCGGCGCGGTGGGCGTCGGCCTCGGGTTCGGGCTGCAGAAGATCGCCAGCAACTACGTGTCGGGCTTCATCATCCTGCTCGACCGCTCGCTGCGGCTCGGCGATGCGATCAGCGTCGGCGGGCTGCAGGGCGTCGTCACGCAGATCCGCACGCGCTACACGGTCGTGCGCGGCCTNGACGGCAACGAGACGCTGATCCCGAACGAGAAGCTGATCACCGACGTCGTGCAGAACCAGTCGTCNTACCTGACGCGCGGCTACGCGAAAGTCGCGGTGCAGGTCGCGTACACGAGCGACGTCGAGCAGGCACTCGCGTTGCTNGCCGACGCCGCGAAGGACGTGCCGCGCGTGCTGGCCGAGCCGGCGCCGACGCCGTACCTCGTGGGGTTCGGCGCGGACGGCATCGATCTNGAGCTCGGCTTCTGGATCGAGGATTCGGCGAAAGGCACGTCGGGCGTGCGCTCGAGCGTGAACCGCAACATCTGGCGGCTGTTCAGCGAGCACGGGATCTCGATTCCGTTTCCGCAGCGCGAAGTGCGCGTGGTCGGGCTGCCGGACGGCTTTCCCGCGGCGGCGGGCGTGGCGGCCGGGCCCGATCCGGCGCTTGTCGATGGTGCGCTGGACGGGCGCGCGCCGGCGGCGTAGCGGCCACGGGCGGTCAATCGTACCGATTCCGCGGTCGAAACCGGATCGCGGGCCTTTCCCAGTCCGCACATGGACCGCGCGGATTGCGTCAGGGCAAGAAAATATTCATTTTTTACAAAGACTTGGAACGGTTGAAGTAAAATTCTGGTCTACACGCGGTATGCTTTCATTCTTCTGACGCCGGTGCGGCGTCGCTCTCATCACAGGTAACTGCCTTGTTGAATTCCCTGCTCGATTTTCTTTCCCACGGGCTCCTGCGTTTTTCGTGGTGGCAGGTCGCGTTGTTCGCGCTCGCCGTCACGCACGTCACGATCATCGGCGTGACCGTCTACCTGCACCGCTGCCAGGCGCACCGCGCGCTGGAGCTGCATCCGATCGCGAGCCACTTCTTCCGTTTCTGGCTGTGGATGACCACCGGCATGCTGACCGGCCAGTGGGCCGCGATTCACCGCAAGCACCACGCGAAGTGCGAGACCGAGGAAGATCCGCACAGCCCGCAGACGCGCGGCATCTGGAAGGTGTTCCTCGAGGGCGCCGAGCTGTATCGCGCGGAAGCGAAGAACGAAGAGACGATGCGCAAGTTCAGCCACGGCACGCCGAACGACTGGCTCGAGCGCAACGTCTACTCGAAGTACCCGATTCTCGGCATCAGCATGATGATGGTGATCGACGTCGCGCTGTTCGGCGTGCTCGGCCTCACCGTGTGGGCCGTGCAGATGGTGTGGATCCCGTTCTGGGCGGCGGGCGTCGTCAACGGCTTCGGTCACTTCTGGGGCTATCGCAACTTCAACTCGGCCGACGCGAGCACGAACCTGTTCCCGTGGGGCATCGTGATCGGCGGCGAAGAGCTGCACAACAACCATCANACGTTCGCGACGTCGGCGAAGCTGTCGAACAAGTGGTACGAGTTCGACATCGGCTGGATGTACATCCGCATCATGTCGGCATTCGGTCTCGCGAAGGTGAAGAAGGTCGCGCCGACGCCGCGCCTGAACAAGCCGAAGACGGTGCTCGACCAGGAAACGCTGCAGGCCGTGCTGTCGAACCGCTACGAAGTGATGGCGCGTTACGGCAAGGCCGTGAAGCGTGCGTACCGTCAGGAGCTCGCGCACCTGAAGGAACTCGGTTCGAGCGAGAAGTACCAGTTGATGCGCGGTGCGCGCAAGTGGTTCCACAAGGACGCCGACGGCCTCGACGAGCCGCAGAAGAAGCTGCTGCCGGAAATCTTCGCGAATAGCCAGAAGTTGCATACGTACTTCCAGCTGCGCCAGGATCTCGCCGCGATCTGGGATCGTTCGACCGCGTCGCGCGAACAGCTTCTCGCGCAATTGCAGGATTGGTGCCATCGCGCAGAACAAAGCGGCATCAAGGCGCTGCAGGAATTCGCGACACGCCTGCGTCGCTACGCCTGATTCGAAATCGATTAGAATCTCAGGACGTCACAAACCCCGCGTTGGCGGGGTTTTTTCATTTGGGCCGCCGGTTTTTGACGGACCGGCAGCACCGGGATTGGTATGAGGCTTGGGATCAGAGTAAGCGCTAAAGCGCTAACTTGGGTCGACAGGAGATATGGAGATGCAATCGACGATCAAACCCGTCGAGTACGACCGGCCCGTCGCAGCAGGGACCGTGTGCGGCGTCGGACAGGCNTGGGCCAAGGTGCCCGACGCGCCGTCCGCCGAGGAGCGCGCTGCGCTGAAGGCACGCATCAAGGCGCTGCTCGCCCGTGAAAAGGCCGTGCTCGTCGCCCACTACTACGTGGATGCCGAACTGCAGGAGCTGGCCGACGAAACGGGCGGCTGCGTGGCCGATTCGCTCGAAATGGCCCGCTTCGGCCGTGACCACGACGCGCAGACGCTGGTCGTCGCCGGCGTGCGCTTCATGGGCGAAACCGCGAAGATCCTGAGCCCGAACAAACGGATCCTGATGCCCGATCTCGATGCGACCTGTTCGCTCGACCTCGGCTGCCCGGTCGACGAATTCTCGGCGTTCTGCGATGCGCATCCGGACCGTACCGTCGTCGTCTACGCGAACACCAGCGCGGCCGTGAAGGCGCGCGCGGACTGGATGGTCACGTCGTCGATCGGTCTCGAGATCGTGGCGGACCTGCACGCGCGCGGCGAAAAGATCATCTGGGCGCCGGACCGTCATCTCGGCAGCTATATCCAGAAAAAGACCGGCGCGGACATGCTGCTGTGGCAGGGCTCGTGTCTCGTCCACGACGAATTCAAGGGCATCGAGCTCGACCTGCTGCGCGCCGAATATCCGGACGCGAAGGTGCTCGTCCACCCCGAGTCGCCGGAAAACGTCGTGGCGCAGGCCGACGTCGTCGGTTCGACCACGCAATTGATCGACGCGGCCGTCAAGTTCGATGCGAAGCGCTTCATCGTCGCGACCGATCTCGGCATCCTGCACAAGATGCAGCTTGCCGCGCCCGGCAAGACCTTCATTGCCGCGCCGACGGCCGGCAACAGCGCGACCTGCAAGAGCTGCGCGCACTGTCCGTGGATGGCGATGAACGGCCTCGCGAACCTCGCCGACGTGCTCGAACGCGGTCACAACGAGATTTTCGTCGATCCCGCGATCGGCGAGCGTGCGCGTTTGCCGATCGACCGGATGCTCGAATTCGCGGCCGCGCACAAGAAGCGTGTGCAGGCGAGCGGCGATCTGCAGCGCGACCAGTCGCTGTTCGCGAACGTGGGGGCGGCATGAGCAACGCCGTATCCCCGCTGTTCGAAGCCGTTCGCGCCCAATACGGCGCGGCATTCGACGAAGCGATCGCGCGCAACGTAGGCGACGCGATCGCCGAAGACGTCGGCACCGGCGACCAGACCGGGAGGCTCGTGCCGGCCGGCGAGCGCCGCCGCGCGCGGATCATCGTGCGCGAGGAAGCCGTGCTGTGCGGCGTGCCGTGGTTCGAGGGCGTGATCGCCCGGATCGATCCGTCGATCGTCGTGCAATGGCGCTATCGCGAAGGCGACCGGATGACGCCTGATTCGACCGTCTGCGAACTCGAAGGGCCGGCGCGCGCGCTGCTGACGGCCGAGCGCAACGGGCTGAACTTCCTGCAACTGCTGTCGGGTGTCGCGACGGCGACGCGCCGTTACGTCGAACGCGTCGAAGGCACGCGCGCGAAGATCCTCGATACGCGCAAGACGCTGCCGGGGCTGCGGCTCGCGCAGAAGTACGCAGTGCGCGTGGGCGGCGGCGAAAACCAGCGGCTCGCGCTGTACGACGGCATCCTGATCAAGGAGAACCACATCGCGGCGGCAGGCGGTGTCGGCGAGGCGCTCGATGCGGCGTTCGCGCTGGAGTCGGGTGTGCCGGTGCAGATCGAAGTCGAGACGCTCGCGCAGCTCGACACGGCGCTCGCGCATCGCGCGCAGTCGGTGCTGCTCGACAACTTCACGCTCGACATGATGCGCGAAGCGGTGCGCGTCGCGGATGGCAAGGCCGTGCTCGAAGTCTCCGGCGGCGTCAATTTCGATACGGTGCGTGCGTTCGCGGAGACGGGCGTCGATCGGATCTCGATCGGCGCGCTGACGAAGGACGTGCGGGCGACCGACTATTCGATGCGAATCGTCGACTGACCGAACGTCATCCGATCAGACAAAAAGCCGTTGGCGCGCAAACGCCAACGGCTTTTTTTGTGCTGCGGCGGCGGCCGGGAAGGGCGGCGCGCCGCTCAGCGGCGCACGCGCGGCGTGAGTACGCTCGGCAACGCCTTCGGCAGCGTATGCGGCCAGTCGCGGCTGTAGTGCAGCCCGCGGCTTTCGCGGCGGGAGTGCGCACTCTTGACGATCAGCGTAGCCACGTCGACGAGGTTGCGCAGTTCGAGCAGATCGCGTGTCACGCGGAAGTTCGCGTAGTACTCGTGGATCTCGTCGCGCAGCAGCGACAGGCGATGTTTCGCGCGTTCGAGGCGCTTGTCGGTGCGCACGATGCCGACGTAGTTCCACATCAGGCGGCGCAGTTCGTCCCAGTTGTGTGCGACGACGACTTCCTCGTCCGCATCCGACACACGGCTTTCGTCCCACGCGGGCAGCGTGGCCGGCGTGTCGGCGTCGAAGCCGGCCGCCTCGATCGCCTCGGCTGCCGCGCGGCCGATCACGAGACATTCGAGCAGCGAGTTGCTCGCGAGCCGGTTCGCGCCGTGCAGCCCCGTGTACGACGTTTCGCCGACCGCATACAGGCCGGCGAGATCGGTGCGCCCCGCGAGATCGGTGACGACGCCNCCGCACGTATAGTGCGCGGCCGGCACGACGGGAATNGGCTGTTTCGCGATGTCGATGCCGAATTCGAGGCAGCGCGCATGAATCATCGGGAAGTGTTCGCGCAGGAACGNTTCCGGCTGATGGCTGATGTCGAGATACACGCAGTCGATCCCGCGCTTCTTGATCTCGAAGTCGATCGCGCGAGCGACGATGTCGCGCGGCGCGAGCTCCGCGCGCGGATCGTGCGAGGGCATGAAGCGGGTGCCGTCGGGCAGCTTCAGCAGGCCGCCTTCGCCGCGCACGGCCTCCGAAATCAGGAACGACTTCGCATACGGATGGAACAGGCAGGTCGGGTGGAACTGGATGAATTCCATGTTCGACACGCGACAGCCCGCCCGCCATGCCATCGCGATGCCGTCGCCGGTCGCGGTGTCGGGGTTCGTCGTGTACAGGTAGACCTTGCCGGCGCCGCCGGTGGCGAGCACGGTGTGCGGCGCCTCGATCGTGATCGTGCGGTCGTTGTCGACGTCGAGCGCATACAGGCCGTGACAACGGCGGCCGGGCAGGCCGAGCCGGTCGGACGTGATCAGGTCGATCGCGTGGTGGTTTTCGAAGAACGTGATGTTCGGATGCTGGCGCGCCCGCTCCGACAGCGTCGCGAGCACCGCATGGCCGGTCGCATCGGCCGCATGGATGATCCGCCGGTGGCTGTGGCCGCCTTCGCGCGTCAGGTGAAAGCCGAGTTCGGCCGCGTCGTCCTTCGTGAACGGTACGCCTTGCGAGATCAGCCATTCGATGGCTTCGCGGCCGTGCTCGACGATGTAGCGCGTCGCGCCTTCGTCGCACAGGCCGCCACCGGCGACCAGCGTGTCGTCGACGTGGTTCTCGATGCTGTCCGCCGAGTCGAGGACCGC
>Ga0058696_1000895_pt1 | contig 12169 bp, 7 predicted proteins | sample AgamicMgSfrz_FD_55077 | JGI IMG/M metagenome (GOLD analysis project Ga0058696, IMG submission 55077) | Agave microbial communities from Guanajuato, Mexico - Mg.Sf.rz | ecosystem: Host-associated > Plants > Phyllosphere > Phylloplane/Leaf | place: Guanajuato, Mexico | collected 2012-05-30 | reverse complement strand
TCATGCCGGTCATAATGCCTGTTTAACCAGCCAATCGCTTCAGCACTCCCCAGGATACAGACGGTCTTCGCGATAATCTCGCATTGCGAGACATGCTGGCCTACAGCGGTACATTGCACCACATCCGTATCAGCAGGCTCCATTGTCCGCGGGTCAATCAAGTGGTGGCAGAGACTGCCGTCGGCCCGCTGCCACTGTCTACGTGCGATCCCTGAAGTCGCCACCGCACCAGTACCTAACTGAATGTTTCCTATCAGATTGCGTTTATCCAGCAAAGGGTCCTTTATATAGACAGTCCATGCAGTAGACGCAGGAGTACCCCACACCTGAATATCTCCTCCCGCATTAATCATGCCTGCAGGAATGTGAAGCGTGCTCTTCAGCCAATCGGCAATGCGTTCCGTTGCCCAGCCTTTCACAATGCCGCCCAGGTCCAGTTCAAGTCCGGGATCCAGATGGACCATCCGACTGCCCTCTCTATGCATCCATCCAGGACAGGTATAATCGCGTTCCTCTACCGGGATTAGCGAGGCAATTGAGGTTGAGGTATGCAGCGGGGACTGCGTCCTGCCTCGCTCATGCTGCCCGATCTGTTCGAAGCTGACATCATATCCCTGTTCCCGAAGAGCCCTTGAAATGCCCGGTTGAAAAATCCCTTCTGTCTGACCTATATATCCGTAAGCTAAACTTAATACCTCGTCCATGGCAGCGGAAACGGACATCCATCCCACCGAACGATTCAGACGATTTAATTCGCTATTGGTTATAAACCGACTGAAGCGCTGCTCTTGTGTTTCAAACCAGTTTTTCACGAGTACAGCTGCATGCTCAGCTTCCTCACGTCCGGCGGTTACCAGCTGAACCTCCACATCCGTATTCATTGCACGAAATCTGAACTTAAACGGACGCGTAGTCTTTGCAGCGCGGCTCATGATATACCTGTGCGCGACTGGTAACTGCCACTGCCAGTTCCGTAGTCAGATTCCTGATCAAACTGACTGAAATCCCGGCCATAGGATCTGCTCCGATCACGCTGTTCCTCTTCCTGGTTCGGAACAAAGCCGCCCGCCCATTCATCCATTACATCGTCACGGGTATTCGACTGACTTGCAGATAAGCTATCGGTATCTGTTCCATTTGCTGCTGCATATGCGGCATCAAAGGCATCAGAGGATCTTACATATTGAAAGAGTGCAGCCACCGTTAATGTTGCAATTGCTGAGGCTTGCCATTTTCTCCATTGATTTCGTTTCTTTCTGTTCATCGCTCTCCCTACTTTCTCTGGCGAAGTTCATGCTCCTATCTTAGGGGTCCTGGATTAAAAGCAGATGAATGAACCGTTAAGAACGGCTAAAGCTTTCCATTTCCTATGATTCCGTATACACAAAATAGGCCCTGAACCGGAGATGTTCTCCCATTTCAGAGCCTTTGCCTTATGAATGATTGCTTTCCTATTTTCGTACGAACTCAGTTATACTTTTTGAAAAAAAATGATCCATCTGCTTCCTGTTCCTGCACAATATGCCCCCGCCGGATCAACTCCTGAAGATGAGCGAGCGTTTCGCTCATGGCAAAGCGCAGCTGATGTGTGCCCAATCGATCACCAAACAAGGAAACACAAACGTCATACCCGTTCGATGGGCGCTGAGCAATATGCTCAGCCATCTTCTGAAGCCGCTCCTCATGGTGAGCCAGCAAATGAGTGGTTCGGTCCGTAAAATGGCTGAACGGATTTCGATGCCCCGGATATGCCTTCTCGACATCCAAACTCCCTAGACGATGCAGCCCCTGAAGATAAGATAACAATGGCTGGGCATCACTTTCCGGCTGTAAGCTGATATTGGGTGAAATCTGTGGCAGTACGGCATCGCCGCACAACATCTCTCTGGATTCTGGTGCATAAAAGGATAGATGCCCTGGGGCATGTCCACCTGTCTCGACGGCTACCCACCTTTTGCCGCCCATAAATAGTTCTTCCCCATCCTCAATGAACGTTACTTCCGGCAAAGGGGTGATCTGAGAGACAAACCCCTTCATATGCTCACGGATCTGTATGGCCTTGTCCTCCGGCATTCCATGTTGACGATAAAATTCAGGCAGTACAGTATCAATGGTTGCACTCGGGCCCCACATGCATTCTGCCTCCTGACGCGACCTGGCCGACATTCGTACAGGTGCACCCGACTTCTGCTGCATCCAGCCTGATAAGCCGAGATGATCGGGATGATGGTGGGTCAAAACAATTTGGCCAATGTCCTGATAAGACAATCCCAGACCGGTTAGAGCTTCCTGCCATTCCTGCTCCGTTCCCGGGTTGCGCGGGCCTGGATCAATCACGGTTATTCTTCCATCTGGTTCATAGAGCACATAACTGTTTACCCAGCGCAGCGGGAAAGACATCGTGATCTGGAGCCGATGCATGCCCTCCGGCATGGTGATCGCTTCCGTACGTTTCATTTTCTTCTCCTCCATGCTCTTCTCACTCTACAGGCCGATGACCAACAAAAATCATGCGCGGGGAAGCCTGCTCTTCATATTCCTCTTCATCATAGCCTCCATGAACCTGATCCACCACAAGCCCCGCCTCCTGCAGCAGCTCACTCAGTTGTTCACGGGTGTACAGCTTGACACGCTCCTTATGAATCCGGGGTTTATCACTGGAACCGGAGTCGGTAATGTGAATTTCCTTCTGCACAAATCCGTCCTTGATCTGGCGAAACTCTTCAATACGCTGACCTTCCGTCTCTCGTTTGGAATGCGGAACCAAATGACGGGTTACGTAAGCCGTGTTCATAAAATCAATAATGTAGCTGCCGCCAGGCTTCAGCATGTGACGGATGACACGCAGCACCTTGAGTTGTTCACCATCCTCACGAAAATAACCAAACGATGTAAACAGGTTGACTACTGCGTCAAATCCACCTTCGAGCGGCAGATTACGCATGTCGGCATGGACCCATTCCACTCGATTCTCGGTGTCCATCTGGCGTGCTTCACGCAAAAGCACATCGGACAGGTCAATTCCGGTTACCCGGAAGCCTGCGTCTGCCAGAGCCAAGGAATGCCGTCCCATACCGCAGCATAGATCCAAAACCTGTGCCTGTGGCTCAAGTTTTAACCAATTGATCATTTTATGTACTTCTTCATATGCACCCTGCACATCCCTGTGCTTGTATACGAGAAGGTAGTCTTCTCCAAAACTCTCTTCATACCATTCCGTCATTCGTATCGCCCTCCACTTGGTCAATGGCCCCGTTTTCTCTGTCACGTACTTTTTATAGGGCTGATCATACCTAAGCTTGTAGTAATTGTATCTTCTTTATTCTTCAAACTCAAAGATTTCCAGTGGCTCCCGTTCATTGAACGGCCTGGATTCGCCCTATATAATGTTAAACATAGTCACGTGCGCGCAAACCGGTTAACTATATATAAGCTTTTCAAATGGTTCACCTGACGACGGCTGTACAGTCCTGCTATACGGAGGGTGCACACTTGGATCGCAATAGGACTACCTAGAGACAGAACAGCAGGAGGTGTTATTTATGATTCACATTGGACTCACGGGATGGGGAGATCACGATGATCTGTATCCCGATCGTACCAAAGCCAAGGACAAGCTGCGTTTATATGGACAGTACTTCTCAACCGTAGAGGTCGACAGTTCCTTCTATGCCGTTCAGCCCCGGGACCGGATGGCACGCTGGGCAGCTGAAACGCCGGATGACTTTTCGTTTATCGTCAAAGCGTATCAGGGGATGACTGGGCATCTTCGAGGCAAACCCTATTTCACCAGCACCTCAGACATGTACAAGGCTTTTCGGGAGTCACTGGAGCCGGTGATGGAAGCCGGTAAAATGCGAGCTGCCCTGTTTCAATATCCACCATGGTTTGACTGTAATCGTGATAATGTCAACGAGCTGCGTGAGGTGAGACTGCGTATGGAAGGTATTCCGTGTGCGCTTGAATTTCGCCATCGCAGCTGGTACGAGGATGGCATGCGAGAGCGGACCCTTGCCTTTCTGCGGGAACAAGGCTGGATTCACAGTGTCTGTGACGAGCCGCAGGCGGGCTCAGGCTCCATTCCGATTGTGCCGCAGGCGACGGATTCGGAGATGACGCTCGTGCGGATGCACGGACGCAATGTGTCAGGCTGGCACCAGAACGGTGCACCCAATTGGCGGGAGACTCGGTACTTGTATCGATACAACAAGGAAGAATTGATGGAATGGAAAGGATATCTGGAACAGCTGCACGAGCAGAGTAAGGATGTCTATGTGATTTTCAATAACAATTCGGGTGGCGATGCAGCAGCCAATGCGCAGATGATGATGGAGCTGCTGGAGATGCCTATCCGGCCATTTCCCGATCGAACAACAGACGAGGATGAGGATGGGCCTGAGCAGCTGGAATTGTTCTAAAATATAGGTGTGCCATTTCACGCACAGGATTGGAGGTGAGTTCTTTAAGCATGGATTCATAGTTTCAGAGACATTCATTTACTAAACTAATAAGGTAAGAATACATATGCGCTAAGAATCAAGGTTGCGCTATTTTAAGAGAATACAAATATCACATAAATAAGATTTGAGAAAGAGGACTACTTCAGGTCAACAATTACCCCTAAAATAGTCCTCTATCAATTTAGTTTTCTAATGTGTCCTCAAGCTTTCTGCATCGTATCTTCTTCTTCAGTAACGTTCATCTGGCTGAGCTGCTGGTTCATTTTATGCGCTTCGATACCTGCCAGGAGCACAATGCCGATTCCGTGAGTGTCGTTCAGGATCCAGCCCAGATCGTCCCGATAATAGAGTGCGGTAAAGGAGTAACCCGATCCGCGGCATACNCCATATACATTGCCTTTGTGGTCAATGGACAGTCTGGTCATGCCTTCCCATCCTTTGCGGACAGCTTCCAGATATGGNGCAGGCNTCTCGAGCCAGCCCTCGCGAATTCCACGGGCATAAGCGTAGATGAACATCGACGTGCATGAGGTTTCCTCATATGAGTCTGGACGGTTCAGTACCTGATGCCACAGGCCATTTCCCCCTTGCAGCGCCAAATATCCCTGACACAGATCACGGTAGAAACTCATCAATTCCGAACGCCTTGCATGATCCTGTGGCAGAATGCCTAATAGCTCAGTCAGGGAGAAGAGAACCCAACCGTTACCGCGTCCCCACGGGATGCCTGTTGCCCGTCCACGCACAAAATCATACACATGCGACATGATCTGCTGCTCAGGAATATAGAGATATTGACGGAACAACAGAAACTGGTTGACTGCATCATCCCAATACGCCGTATTGCCCGTCAGTTGACCATAGCGCATCAGGAATGGTGTGCTCATATACAGATCGTCACACCACATTGTTTCATGACGCATCTCTCCGCTTCCGCGAACACGATAAAATGCTCCATCCTCCAGCCGTTCCTGCTCATCCGTAATGTAACGGGCAATGCGATCTGCCGTATCTCGGCCCCCGCGAATGTCCCCGAGTTCCATCGCAGCCAGCAGCGTAGATCCGAACGAACCGCAATCGTCCAGACTGTCGATCGCTGACAACTGATTGTTAATTCCCGCTGCACCGTAGGTTTCCCGGTCCCATAGACCGTAACGGTCAAACGAAGTACTCAGCTCGATATGATCCCGGACATACTGGATAATATCGTCACGATTCAGCTCCTGTCCGATCCGCAGAAGTCCAAGCAGGGTAACCCCCAGCGGGTAATTCCATTTTCCGTAATGTGTATTCTCCAGATAAGGACGAACGCTTGTATCCGGCTGATCTACATGCCAGTATACACCTTTCGAGCCATCATCAAAAACAGTATCGGTCACGACAATATCCGCAGGTGCCGGTTCGGAACCCGGAACAAATCTTCCGGTATACAGCCATACGTCCGGACTGCCTGCAACAGGATGCGGAGAGCTTAATCTCCAGCCATCTGATCCGGAAACCTCAGCTGAATCCAGCGTAAATCCCCAACGATCCTCCCCAGCTTGGGTTTCCCCACGTGCCACCAGATTGGATAATCCATAGCGGCGCGGCAGCTCCACACGATAATGCCCACTTCTGTCAGCGGAGTATACTTCCTTATCATCGACATACAACTGAAGAGCACCTTCATGCTGACCTTGCAAAACAACAGGAGATGATCCCGGCAATGTTACATCCAGCTTCGTCCATGCGTAGGCCACGGCCGATTGCTCTGTACCAAAGATCCTTGCGAAAGTGCCAGCTTCCCGCTCTTCTTCCGTCCATTCTCTTCGTGGATACCAGAAGAGCCCTGTTGCTTCTTCCGTCATCCCGTCACGGGGAATTGAAGTTACAGGTTCATCAAGAGGCTCTGAATACAGCCAGCCTTCCTGACCTTGCCGGTCCACTCCCGGAGTCAGGAAATGAAGCGGGAAATTCTTGAAGGAAGCGGTACCATAAATGCCGCCGAACCCGACCTCTGTTTTGACAAAACAAAGCAAGACGTCATTCCAGCCAACCTTTACGGAGATCGAAATTTGGGTTCTTCGCTCGGGAAATAACTCCTGCAGCAGTTCGGATTTGAAGGCCTCTTCCCCGTTGACATAGATCGTTACCGGACTGTAGCAGTTCAGGCCTGTGTTCAGCGTAGCCTCCTGCTGGCTCCATAACTTGCCCCATACGTATACGTACTGTCCTGCACGCGCTTCTGGCCACTTGTCGTCCAGGTTCAGATCATAACGGTAATCCCCAAGTCTGCGGAACCCTCCCCGGTGGTAGGCTCTGAACATAAACGAATGTTTGGGATGATCCCCGATATAACGCTGGGCCACCGTCGTCAAAATATCCGGAATTGAATGATGCACCTTGCCTGCAATCGCCTCGTTTTCATGAAAATAACGAATGATCAACAGCCCCTTCCTATACCTTGATTCGTTCGGTTAAACGCAAGGTCTCCCCTGCACGCACCTCAACCACCTGCTGATCTGCCGTGAACCAGACAGATATGGCTGACGGATTATGGATGATGGATCGGTCTGCTGAACATTCCAGACGTTTGACCGCTTTCCAATAGGAAATGATCTCTATATTCGTCGCATACCATATATCGTCCCTGCCGCCGATCTGCTCGCCAAACTGTTCGATGATCTCCCAATTGTCGTTATCATTGAATTCATAACTGTGTCCCCAAACATAGAGCAGGAGCGGTGTACCTGTTTTGGAATGCTGGATAAAACGCTCGGCATGCGCTGCCAGGTCATTATTGTGATGACAGGTCGGATGCCATTCAAGCGGACGCTCAGGCAGCGTATATCTGCCGTGGGATTCAACCGTTCGGGCATAGTCCAGACCCAGCCACGCCAGTTTGGTGCTAAGGGAACGATCGTACCCTCCATTAGGGTAAGCCATTCCCCTCACGGGATAACCGACAAGCTGTTCAAGCGCTCGCCGATCTTCCATAATTTCTTCGTTCAACAGTTCATCCGGTACATAAGGCAAAGTAGGATGAGTAACCGTGTGTACAGCCACCTCATGCCCAGCGTACAGTTCGGCCACTTCCTCCGGCTCAATTCGCCCCGGTTTCCCGAGCGCGCCAGAGTTCAGATTGAATGTACCTCGTAGTCCATAGCGATTAAAAAGCTCCACCAGCCTGCGGTCGTGGACCACACCGTCGTCATAACTGAGCGTCAGTGCCTTCATCACACCACCAGGATATCGATCAAACTGAATACGCTGTCCCATCTTGGACCTCCTCCTCACCCTGTTCCTCTACCATTTTTCTGTCACAGCCATGTTGATTCTCACACGGTTCAATCCGAGAACAGATTAGACCGTTTCTTTCACCTCAAAATATCGAAAAACGCCTTGGCCTCCACGATTCGCAGATAGAGTGTTTACAGCAAACACCCCCATCTTCGCACCAACCCAGAGTGCGGTTGTCGCTGTAAACGGTGCCCCCATGGGCTGGAAGTCCTCTCCGTCTTTACTCCAGCTAAACTGGCAGCGGGCAGGCTCCTCCAGTGCTAAGCGTAAATGAATGGTCCAACCGGTTTCCGGTGAACCATACTCGCTCCAATCCAGTCCGGTTTCTTCCCATTCATCCGCATGCAAATGATTGTCTGGCTGTTTGGCTCCGCGGAGCAGGGACAACCTGACTGCTCCAGCGTCAGTCTGAGACAGACTCAGGCAAGCATAGTCATCACCAAAAACAATGAGCCCCGCTCGGTCACCCTCCTGTTTAGGCAAGAAGTTCAGCTTGGTTGTTGCTTCAAAAGCGGAGGCAGGTAGTTTCTGCATAAGCAGCTGCGGTACGCCGAACAAGGATTGGATGTCTTCCGGGTAAGGATGCATATGTAACACAAGTCCCTTGTCCGGAACAATATCTGCCCATTCGGAACGGGAGTTGGCCTGCCATTGCCATTGAACTCCTAGACGCTCATTTTGGAAATCATCCGAAACATCAGGCACGGTGATCGGGTAGGCAGCGCCCACATCCGGTTTCGTGTACACATCCACGGGCTCACCTGTCCCATTTCCTTCACGGTCTACGCCAATGACAGGCCATCCGTCTTCGTTCCATTTCATCGGCTGGAGATGAACAATTCGCCCGTAAGCATCCCGATCCTGAAAATGAATGAACCATGACTCTCCTGATTCCAGTTCCACGTATCCTCCCTGGTGAGGACCATTAACGTTGGAAGCTCCCTGATGCATAACGATCCGGTCCTCATAAGGGCCAAACACCTGCTTGGAACGCAAAACGGTCTGCCATCCCGGCTTCACCCCCCCGGCGGGGGCGAAAATGTAGTAGTACCCGTCCCGCTTATAAAACTTCGGCCCCTCAATCGTAGGGTGATGGGCTGTGCCGTCAAAAACAATCTGCCCTTCATCCAGGAGCCTGCTTCCATCCGGAGCCATGCGGCATACCTTAATCTTGCTTTTTATGCCAGCGCGGCTATGCGCAAAGGCATGAACCAAATAGGCTTGACCATCATCATCCCAGAACGGGCAAGGGTCAATCCAGCCCTTCACCTCATGGACCAGATGAAGAGGCGACCATTCACTTTCGGGATGATCTGCTGTTGTCATGAAGATGCCTTCATCCGGTGTGCTGAAGAAAATCCAGTACTTCCCGTCATGATAGCGAATGCTTGGTGCCCATACACCCTTGCCATGAAGCGGCACATCATACCCTTCCAGATCCAGCCGCTGAATGGCGTACTGCACAAGTTTCCAGTTCACCAGATCCTTCGAATGCAAGATGGGCAGCCCGGGTATGTGCGAGAAGCTCGAAGCAGTCATATAAAAATCATCGCCGACACGAATGACGTCAGGATCTGAGTAATCGGCATGCAATATGGGGTTGCGATACGTCCCGTCCCCCTGATCCGCGACCCAGACGGGAGCCATTTTTTCCTGTCCTGATTGAGTTGTACTCATATTCTCCTCCTCCACATTTCCAAATTTATTCTTCAACCGATCCAATTACCGGTCTCATGCAAGCTATGGCTATCCGAATCAAAATAGGTGCCTTCCAGCAGACCGATTAACGTATTGGTGATGCGCACTTCAATCTCGTTGTCCCCTGAACGGAGCCAGGAAGTTTCTCCACTCCAGCGATACGGAGACCAGCATCGCACCCCAAGGCTATGACCGTTGACCAAAACCTCCGCTACATCCTGCACCAGCCAATCGCTGAATTCGAGTTCAAAGGAATTGGCATCCGCGCTAGGCGGATCCAGCCAGAAGCTGCGTTTATAACTCATGTCTCCTGCGTAATGCGGGTACAGCGGCTGAGGCTCAGGTGTGATCCGAATGGCCGTATCTGGCTCACGAACCAAGGAGACCATCCCTTCGTGATGAAACGCAACGCCAAACCGTCCCTGCAAATACAGCGGATCGAGGATTCCTCCCTCATCCTTCGTGACCTGTACCGTAATCGTTATTTCGTTCAAGCCTGTGCGGAGCCACTCTGTGATATCGCAGCCAATGTTGGTATAATCCGTGATCTCAATGGGCTCGAATTGATCTGGCCCAATCGTTTTGCCGTTGATCTCCATGATCCACGCCCCTGCAATGGCTGCCCGATCCATAAATATTCTGCACTCCTGCAAAGCCGTTCCCAGCTCAAAAGCAGTAGTGTATTGGCATTGAATCGGATAGGCAATAGACGCTTTCTTCGGCGTGCCAAATACCTGATTAAACTGAACAGGCAAGTGATGCTGCTCCGACAATTCAGCCGCTTGATCGATAAAAGGCTTAACACCCGCATGCTTGTTTTCCAAAATTACACCATTATCATTCGTTGCCGTAAGACGGAACTGTCCAATCCGGAGGGTGTTGGGCTGAATGGTTTCCAGTCGCCACGGCCCTTCCACAGGTAAAATAATGGGTTCACATGGCTTATCCGCAGCAGCCGGCGTCAATGGTGCGGTTACTCCCGGCTTACCCATGGCATCGGAAATGTTTTCAGAAGCCTCTACCACCTGTAAAGTAAGCCGTACAGCATGTGCCTCATACCCGGCAAACCTGAGTGAAATACACCATTCCCCACCACTGCTGGTCAGCGGCAAAACTTCCCGCTCTCCTGTCTCCAGATTAAGCCGCTCTGCCAGCAGACGTGTATTTGTTGAGAGATCCACACCGGTCCATAACCGCTTGGCAACGACTTTTAATTGTCCCGCCAATTCGCGTTCCTCCTGGTTGGATAGGAACACCATAAACTCTCCATCCGACAANTGACGAGTCTGCATCAGCAAGGAAGCGCTCTCTTCTTCCATGATCCAGCAGATGGGCTCGGGCAGCACCTGATNCAGCAGCAGTGAGATCAGTTCAAGAGTTGAATCATCCCCGCGACCTGTACCAACCGGAAGGAAGTAGGCTTCTCCCTCCCCTTGCTGCCACATTAACTCATTGCTGCCGTGTCTTGTTTCCACGGCATGGCCCCAGTACTCTTCCTCTGGTTTTTCCCCTGCACCGAAGAAGTTTGCTGCTTCATTGCCTACTGGACTTCCTTCCTGGATTGCGATGTATGGAGGAAGCCCGATCGATATGACGGTCCCTCCTTGTTCAGCAAACCGCCTAACCTGCTTCCAGGCATCAGCCTCCAGGTTCAGCATCGGTGGAAGGATGAGTACTTCGTACCTGGCAACACCAATCTGAATGGTTCCACCCGCAAGTTCCGCTTCAGCCAGCAGCTCAGGGTCCAGATGATCATAGTCACGTCTGTTCTCCAGTAAATGCACACCGATTCGCATCCAATCATTCGTAAGCCGCTCCAGTCTCGCCCGTTCTGCTTCATCCTCACCGCTGTATTCAAACCCATGCAGCGGATTGCCCATCAGGCTCCAGAAAGTGGTCGTCGGATCAAGAACGGCAATCCGGATATCGGCTGTCCCCGTGCTCATCAGATAACTTATACGTCCCGTATAATCTCCAAGCTGACGGAAATGTGGCCAGTATGGATTCTGCAGAAACTGGGATGGTGGGGCATCATGCTTCGTTAACCCGCCAATCGTATAGAAAAAAGCGTGAAAATTATAAAAGTTAGTGCCCATGGCCGCCATCCGGTCAATCATCCATTTGGCATCCTGCAGCGTCATCGACCAGCCCACACTATGAAAACACTCGATCAGATTGCGGGTGCGTCCCAGCTGTCTGGCCAATGAGCTGACCATCTTCGGATTGTCACGCATTCTTTTGCCATACCGTTCCAGAATCCAGGATAAGGGGCGCCCGATCTTCTCATGCGCGGAGTCTCCGCCAGGCATATGACTGAATAACTGAGTCGTCATCCGTACGCCAGGAACTTCTGCTGCATACTGTATCCCAGCAGCCTCGCACCAGTCATGAACCTGTTGATGATATGACTCCCTGAGAAGCAGATGCAGCGATTGATAATAGTCATACCGGATACGGGCCGAGTCCGGAACATCGCCATATAACAGGGCAGGAAGCGAATCAATAAGACTATATCCGCAGCGTTCGCGAAAATATGCAGGCAGCTGAGGAGACCAGGGAATACGTCCGAGCGGGGCAATTTCATCGGAAAACATGCCTTTGATAACGCTGTCAAAATGAGTTCCAACAGCTGCCGCATAACGGTCATGTGTCAGTTCAATAAAACGGCTCATCGCTTCCCGGTGGCACGGGTCCACGAAATTGCCGTAATATTTGAAATCGCCAATCTCCTC
>Ga0058696_1000894_pt1 | contig 12173 bp, 10 predicted proteins | sample AgamicMgSfrz_FD_55077 | JGI IMG/M metagenome (GOLD analysis project Ga0058696, IMG submission 55077) | Agave microbial communities from Guanajuato, Mexico - Mg.Sf.rz | ecosystem: Host-associated > Plants > Phyllosphere > Phylloplane/Leaf | place: Guanajuato, Mexico | collected 2012-05-30 | reverse complement strand
CCAATCTTCCTTCTAAGGAGTCGACGGCATAATCACAGGTAGATAACGTAACAATTGTATCCTCTTGATTTATCGATACATCTGATGAAAAAAGTGATTTTTCTTTAACCTGATCAATAAACTTCTGAAAAGACTGATGATCTGGAAATTCAGTCTCAATATAATAAAAGGAAGTAGTCGTCTGATAGACTGAAAAAACTTCGACATCATAACCTTCATATAATGAATCCAAATAGATGGTCTTATTGCTTTTAAAGAAATCTTTATCTAAGTATTTCTTTAATTGTCCAAACATGCTTCCATCCTTCATTCGATGTCCATAAATAATGACATTCTTATTATTTTCTAATTTATTGTCATTTCTGTAGTCTAAAAAAATACTCCCTGCTCGTGTATCTTGTTTTTTATAGTTTCGGGTTAAGTAGAAATCATTATCTTTCGATTGTAAAATCGGATAATCAATTTTTGTTTGATCAATTGTTATCCAGCCAACAATATCCTTGTTTATTTCCAATAGCGGCTGAAACGATGTGCGAACTTGACCTTCGACACTTTCCTCTGCTACGTTCCTGCCTGATTCATAAATCTGTTGTACACTTTCTAACGTTCTATTATTCGTATAATAATCATAGAGAATCGGCACTAATTTATAGAAAGAGAAGAGAAAAACTCCTGCGGCAATGAGTGTAATGATTCGCTGAAGTATATGCTTTCGTTTTTCCGTTTTCATGATTTCCTCCCTGTTCAAGCCCCGCCTCTATATTCCTAAAGGAATAATATAAGAACCACCTGTCTCTTTTTCTGTATTCAGCATAATATCTACTTGATATATTTCTTTAATATTTTTCTCCGTAATCACTTCGCTTGGTTCTCCTGAAGCAATTATTTTTCCATCCTTCATTAAAATCACATAGTCGCTGTATCGCAATGCTTGGTTAATATCATGTAGTACCATTACAATCGTTATTTGATATTCTTCATTTAATTTTCGAACCAATTGCAATAANTCAATTTGATGATATATATCCAAATAGGTTGTTGGCTCATCTAAAAATAAAATATCTGTTTTTTGCGCTAATGCCATCGCAATCCATACTCGTTGTCTTTGACCACCAGATAGTTCATTTAAATAAGTATGTTTATAGCTTTGCAGATTCGTGCACTGGATTGCCCATTCCACTATTTTTTCGTCTTCCATTGAATCCTTTTGCCAAAGGCTTTTATGGGGAACTCTTCCAAAGCGAATCAAATCCTCGACCGTCACATCTTCAGACGTTTGATTATTCTGATAGACCATTGCAATTTTTTTAGCAATCTCTTTTGCTTTATACTCAGACAGTTCTTTTCCACTTAATGTAATACTGCCTGCATCGATATTTCGATTTCGAGCTAATAGGGAAAGCAAGGTTGATTTACCACAACCATTCGGACCAATAATAGAAGTAACTTTATTTTTTTCTATCGTACCAGACAGTTCTTTAATAAATGTGCCTTTCATTTGATAAGCAAACGAAATTTGCTTAAATTCCATTTATCTTTTCCCCCTTTCTCAATAGCAAAATTAAGAACGGTCCCCCAATAATAGCCATTATCGTTGATGCGGGGATCTCTAAAGGGGCAATTAACAATCTGCCAAATGTGTCAGCTGAAAGCAGCAATAGAGCGCCCGATAATGCCGAAAATGGAATTAGGATATAATGATTGGTCCCTATTAATTGTCTTGCAATATGCGGTATAATAAGTCCTGCAAACATGATTACTCCTGCAACAGAAGTTCCAACAGATGCTAGTAAAACAGCGATAGCAGAAACAAAAATACGCACCCAATGAATTCGAATTCCAAGGTTTGCAATTTTCTTATCTTCAAGCCTCAGTAAATTGCACCAAGGACTGACAAAAAAAGCTACAGCTAGAAGAACAACACCGCAAGCGACAATAATTTGTACATCTTCCCATGTTTTCATGGTTAAATTAGACGCATTTGTTGCTCCAACAGAAATATTTAAAAAGGAACAAATATTAATTAAGGCATCTCTTAAACCAGTAAACATCGCACTAATTGCTATCCCAGTTAAAATAACTCTTAGTGGTTTCAAACCTGATTTCCAAGAGAGCCAATAAATAATGATGCAAGCAATTGTTCCTCCTATAAATGAAAAAAGGGTTTCGCTAATATACCAGCCTGGCAAAAACAAAATACCGAAAAAGGTAAAAAAGCTTGCTCCAGACGAGATACCTAGTATCCCTGCCTCAGCTAGCGGATTTCTCATAACAGCCTGAAACAATACTCCCGAAACAGAAAGCACTGCCCCTGTAAATATTGCGACAATTATTCGTGGGAAACGCAGATCCTTGATTACTTCTACCTGTTCATCGCCTCCGTGAATTAAACCGCTAACTAGCTGCGAAATACCAATGGGGATACTACCTTTTAATGCAGAGTAGACAATCATCCAAACAAGGAAGATGCTAACAAGCAAAAAATAAATAATTATTTTATTCCTTTCACGCCCCTTATTCATAAAGCATCTCCACCAATTGATCCATCGCTTCATTTATGTTTAAATTCGCAGTAGTAGCAAAGATAGGTTCTTGTAAATCAAAAACTCGATTGTTTTTTACTGCATTAAAATGCTTCCATATATCATTCTCTGAAAACTCTTTTTGAAATTCCTCTGCCACTTGTTCTGGCACACCATGCGATAATCGCAAAATAACATCTGCATTCGTTTGCTGTAAATACTCCGTATTAGCAGATATATACTCAGCTGATTGCCCGGTAACAGCATTTTTTCCTCCTACTACTTCTACTAAATTACCAACATATGAATTTTCAGTAGCAACGAGATAACTTCCACCTGGCACTCCTAAAAGGATTAACACAGTCGGAGTTTTTTCTTGCTCCGCTTGTTTTTTTATACGTTCAATATTTTTTTCAATAGACGTTCTTAATTCTGCTGCTTCTGTCATTCGCTCATACTTATTTCCAAGTTCCATAATTGTATCAAGCATGTTTTCTACACTGTCTAGTTTTAAAAACTGAGCAGATAAGTTCATTTGGGCAAATGAATCTTTCAAATCATACTCTAGGGTAGTGACAGACAGAACATCTGTTGGCTGCAATGATTGAATGATTTCCATATCAGGACTCATCGGATTTCCTACCTCTGTTACACTCTTAAATCTTGCTGGTATATCGTACTGTGTAGTTGGTATTCCTACTAAATCGAGATTTAAGGCATCCATAATCTCCGTAATTGCCAATGTTGTTGCAACAATCTTGTCATTTTCCTCATTTGCTTCCACTTGTTTTTTTTCTATTTCTGCTTGTGTGTTCAGGGAACAACTTACAAGCAGTAGGAGGCATATACAGGAAAAGAATATCTTCCAATACTTCATTTCTTTTCTATCCTCCTATTGCTCTTTTTTCTACCGAAACGGAAAGATTCAAGCCTCCCAAACTCTCTCTATCACTTGAGTGTATGTTATTATGTAGGATTAAAAATAGATTGAGAGTATCTAAAAGAGGGAGAAACCATCCATTGGACGTATCCGGTTTAATTTAACTTTTATAAAGTTCTTGTCCGGTATTTTCTCGCAATAATAACGAAAGAAACAATCATTAAAGCTACATACAGCATAATTTGCGCAGTGTCACCAGTTTTGGCATTAATCACACTTCCATTGGTGTCTGTTTTTGTTTCTGACGTACTATCTTGATCTCCATTTCGATCATAGTTTAAATCTTCATCCGTAGTATTTGAAGAATCATCATTGTTAGAATCTTCGTCATTTCCACTAGTAGAATCATTGTTTCCATCGTCATTATTCGGTTCCTCCGTTTGTCCACCTGTTTCATTATCTGCTATCGGCAGATCTGATGTATCAAATTGGAAACGAATATCATACCAATGGTCATAATTAAAGCTTTCCACCACTACATGAATTCTCGCATTTACTGGATTAAAAATATCTTTTACTGGAAACTCAACTACCTGTGTTGTTTCATTACTGCTTACAATCTTAACTGGTTGTGATTGTACTTGTAATTCTTTAATATTTTCCGATTGCATCTCTACTTGAGCAACAATTTCTCCATCTTTTACGATTAATTTACCTGGTTTTGTAAAATAACTGTCTGCCATAGACGGCTCATTTTCAGTCCCATGTAAAACGGAGTAATCAACCGTGTATTCGCCGTCTTTTAAAATACCATTATCTGTTCCGTCTTCATCTGGAGTTTGTTCTTCTTCACCAGGTGTTTGTTCCTCTTCTCCTGGTGTTTGCTCTTCTTCACCAGGTGTTTGTTCCTCTTCTCCTGGTGTTTGCTCTTCTTCACCAGGCGTTTGTTCCTCTTCTCCTGGTGTTTGTTCTTCTTCACCAGGCGTTTGTTCCTCTTCTTCTGGCGTTTGTTCTTCTTCACTTGGATCACTAACAACTGTAAGCGTATTCTTATCTGGAATAATGCGAACCTCATGCGTCATTCCATAGGACATCGTTAAATGGGTATTAACTACTTTCGTAAGATCTTCGATTGGAAACTTTAATGTTCTTAGCTGATTTTCAGTATCTTCTTTTACAATTTCTGCATCTACTAGTTGTCCATTAAACTCTGTTTTAAATGCAGTGATAAATTGACTTGAGGACAACGTAACAACCATATATTTCTTTTGATTTTCTACCACTAGCTGTGCTGGCTTACTCAAGTAATTCCCAAGACTTGAAGGCTCATCCGTAGAATCCTTCCAAACTTGAAATTCAATTGTATAATTTCCGTCCGCAATGATTTCCTCTTGCTCCTCTGGGATTTCAGCGGATGGAATATTAGATCCATCAAAATCAAACCGAACATCGTACCAGTGATCATAACCAATAGCTGAAACGATCACATGAATTTCGGCATTTACTACATTTTCTAAATCAGAAACAGGAAATTCCGCTACGATATTGCCATTGTCCTGGCTAGTTGTATTAACCGCAGTGTTATTCACTTTCAATTCTGTAATGAATGGATTATATTCCACTTTAACTTTTAGTTCCCCATTCTCAACTACGACCTTCGCTGGCTTTTGAAAATATTGGTCTGCCATTGATGCCTCATCTTTTGTACCATTTAATACAGTAAAAGGAACATCGTACTCTCCATCTGCATAGGTTCTACTTGTTTCTTCAGCAGAAACTGTACTCGTATGAGTAAGAAATGGATTTACGAAAGTAACGAATAAAACGAATAATGCAACAAATATTCTAATAGTTTTTCTCAATGTCATTTTCCCCTTTAATTTTTTGGTTCCATGCAAAAAACGTTTCCCATCTTAAATCTTATTACTCTACTACTCGACGTTTTTTGTTTTGAATAAAAACAATTAACATAATGGATCCAGATAATACAGCGAGTACGCCATATAATGTAAGACTGTTGCTATCCCCAGTTTGTGGGTTTTCAACCGTATTCTTTTCTGTTCCCGCAGTTGTAGTTGTTACATTTTCTGATGTTGTTCCGTTTTGATCAGAATTATTACTAGATTGTTTTTCCGCTGTATTACTTGTTGATAACGTCTTAATGGTGTTTTCATCGAAACTCATACGAATCGTATACCAATGATCATAATTTTGTTCGGCTACAATTACATGAATCTCACCACTTGTCGGATTATTAAGATTATTTATTTGAAATTGCACGGTACTAGATTCACCGTTTTTACTCACTACCGTAACTGGTTTTCCATTAACTTTAAATTCTGTAATAGCCGATGTACTCAGACCGATTTGTGCTGTAATTACCCCGTTTTTAACAATTAGCTTGGCTGGTTTATTAAAATATCCATCTGCCATGGATGCTGAATCACTATCTGCTTTTAAAACAGAATAAGTCACACTGTATTCCCCATCTGCTAGTCCAGCAGCCGAAGTAGGAATAGCTATTCCCCAAAAAATTAAAGCGATTAGTAGCATGATTGTGAGTGATTTGCTCACGTTCTGTAACCTTTGCAAAATTTCCCCATCCTTTCCAAATAAAAAATAATTAACTGTACAAATAAAGTTAACTTCCACCTCCAACTTGTCTTTTATTAGAAATTTATTCTCTATAGAGAATAGTAAATGATATTGATTCTCATTGTCAATAGTGTTTTCTCAATCTATTCTCCATTGTTTTTAATATTTAAATATACTTATTTGGTATTAATCCCCTTTTCCTTCCCGCTACTGGATTCCATAAAAAAAAGTGCCAAAAACGCAAAATGATGCATTTTTGGCACTTTTATAACTATAAGTTCTTTCTACTTTATAATAAAGTTTTCTATTACTATATTTGTTGCAAAATAACTTCGAATTCAAATTCATTTTCCATTCGCTAATTCCCTTTACTTTTATCCATACGTTGAAGTTACACTTATAACATACAAAGGGATGAATTTATTATTTCACAAAAGTTTCTTTCTGTATTTTTCTCTCTGATCAGAAAGAAACTAATATATTTTTTACAATTAGGTTATCACTAAATTCCTATTCTGGTTAAAACCTGCCTGACCGAAAAATGGAATAAATGAGCCATGCAACCATCAACATGGCGATAGAAAAGCCAATTTCAATAATCGGAAATTTCCAGAGAATTGTTTGTACACCACTCATTGCTACACCAATTATCAGACCGACCATGACAATACTTAGAGCCAGTAAAACAATACTGAAGGCGATCTGATTACTGAAGCGATCTATCTTTTTGATTAATAAATCCAATTGTGGGGATGTAAATTCTACCTCCACTTTTCCTTTTCGTAGAATCCCCATAAACTGTTTAGCCGTCAACGGAATATCTTTTAGAGAAGCAAAATATTCAGGAATCTCTTCTACAATGTTTTTGACTATTTTCCAAGGCTTAAGCTTATCTAAGAAAAGCTTCCTACCAAAAGGCTCTGCGACATCAAATACGCTAAAAGTAGGATCTAAGGCAACGACTACACCCTCCATTGTCATCAATGACTTACCTAAAAGCGTTAACTCCGATGGAATGCGAATATTATGACGAAACGCAATGATAAATAAATCGTTGATTGCTTCTCCAACACTTACATCTTGCAATGGAATATCGTAATATTTATCACGCATTTCTTCGACATCAGCAGTTAATTTTTTTATATCAACATTTTCAGGAATCATTCCTAAATCAGATATAGCACGGATAATCCCTTTTGTGCTTTTATTGCGAAGTGCAACCACAAAGGATGCAAAATTCTTTTTCGTATAGGAAGAAAGTTGTCCTACCATTCCAAAATCTAATAAAACGATTCTCCCATCCTGGAGTGCAAGAACATTTCCGGGATGAGGATCTGCATGAAAATGACCAACTTCTAAAATCTGATAGAAAATCGTGTATGCTAATCTTTCTGCAAGTAGTTCTCGATCGATTCCAGCTTCATCGAGACGTTTGTGATCGGATAGCTTTATTCCCTCTATATAATCCATCGTCAATACTTTCTTTGTAGAATAATCCCAGTAAACAGACGGGATGACAACATATCCTAAAGATCTGTTCTGCTCTAAAAAGCGCTCCATATTACGTGCTTCTATTCCATAATTTAGTTCAATAAGCAGTCCTTTTGCTAGTTCATCAACTATTTCACGAAGACCATATTGTTTTGCCCATGCCCACGTATTTTCAGCGATTCGAGCTAAATCAGCGATAATTTCTAAATCTGTTTCGATGATTGCATGAATATTAGGACGCTGTATCTTTACAGCAACATTTGTTCCATCTTTAAGAATCGCTTTATGCACTTGCCCAATGGACGCTGCCGCCAAAGGAGTCTCAGAAAAGTGCTTGAACAGATGATCAACAGAATCACCTAATTCTTCTTCCAAAATCCGCACTGCTTCTCCATATGTAAAAGGAGGCACCTGATCCTGCAGCTCCTTTAGCTCATTAATTATTTCAGGTGGGATTAAATCAGGACGGGTACTGGCAATCTGCCCAAGTTTAATAAAGGTTGTTCCTAGTTCTTCTAAAACTAAGCGAATGCGACGCCCCGTACTTTTAGGAGGATGCTCTTTATGAAAAAAAAACTTCTCCTCCAAGCCCATCTTATTGGAAAAAAAGCCTATTCCGTTACGAGCGAGAATAGACGTTATTTTACGATATCTTTTCATCTGTCTAATACGTTTACTTACACCCATTTATAAACCTACTTTATTCGTCGAGATTTTTTCGTTCTAATGCCTCTATTCTTTTTTCTAATTTCTGTATGTCCTCTACAGTAGCCAGCTTCAATTCTCCATATGCAGCATTAACCTTTTCTTTTGCAACTGCTTCAACCTGACTTTTCATTTCCTCTCCTTTTTGAATCAAATGATTGATTAAATCCTTTGATTCATTTTTGCTAACCTCTCCCTTTTTCACTAACTCTTCGACTGTTTTCTCTACTTGTTCTTTACCTGCAATTGCTAAACCTAAACCTAAGGAAAGTGCTTTTTCAATCGTAGTTCTCATCTTTGAAAACCTCCTTATATTTTTTCTAGCATATTTCATTTTCCCAAAGACTACTTTTCTATTTGTCATTAAAGTAATCCAAATAAGATCCAAAGTCAAATCATTCGGGTGGAATTTCCTCGTTTATGCCCAACATATTTATGTTATGCTTATAAGTGGAAATAATGGTTATTTTTTCATTACAGGAGGTGTCAAAATTTTGGAGGATAAAAGAAGTCTGTATATCGAACTAGTATTTGGTTCCATCGGAATGCTTATTGTCTCTCTATTTATTGCAAATGCTTTCTTAACCTTAGATCATTCGTTTTCCTTACCTACTCTTATTTTAGGATTTGCCCTCATAAACAGCTATATCTTTTTTCTAGAAAAAAGAGCAGGGGTCAGCAATAAAGTAATCTGGAGTCAATCCCTGATTCTTGTTTTCATTTTTGTTTATTATATTGTTAGTAAATCATAATCAAATTATGTAGAAATCAACTTCTTAGAACTCATTTTTCAAATAAAATTACTCCCCTTTTTCTTTATTTGCCTGTATGATAAGAAAGGCGCAAAACTTCTTGATTGCTCTTGTCATGTAAATTGTGCTTTTTTGAACCTAGTTATTATATGTACTGTGTTTTTCCTCTAAAAGGTAAGTAACCTTTTTACAGTAACAATTAGCTAGTTTTTTTAGAATTAAAGAATGGAGTAAATATAAAATGAGTGCTTCCATACATTTCATTTCCCAATACGGATACATTGCCATTTTTGCGCTTTTTGCATTAAGCGGTTTAGGCATTCCTGTTCCAGATGAAGCTTTATTAACCTTTGTAGGCTACCTTACTTCCATTTCCATGATGAATTTCCTACTTGCGGATATTATTTGCTTTATTGGTGCCCTTAGTGCCATGGTTATCAATTACACATTAGGTAAAAAAATTGGAAAGCCATTTCTACTTACACACGGAAAATGGATCAAGCTTACACCTAGCAAATTAAAACGAGTCGAAAATTGGTTTGATAAATATGGCCCTTGGACAATAGTAATTGCCAATTTCATCCCAGGTGTTAGAAGATTAACTTCCTACTTTTCAGGCGTTTCCGGGATGAATCTTTCAAAATATATTTTATTTGCTGCGATTGGCTCCTTTTTATGGTGTTTGCTTTTTAATATCATTGGTTACTATATCGGAGTGCTTCCTTTTTAAAATGGANTACACTCCTTTTTATTGCTTTTTCTAAAAAATGAAAGAAGGTTTATCCCACTCTAAAACAAAAAGGAGTAGTCCCATATACAAGGACTACCCTTTTTTAACAAATAAAGTTCAAGCAAATAAATCAGAAGATAAATAACGCTCTCCTGTATCTGGTGCAATGCATAGAACTTTAGCATTTTTTGAAAGTTCATTAGCAATTTGTACAGCAAAATGCGCACTTGATGCACCAGATGCCCCTACAAAGATTCCTTCTTCCGCTGCAAGACGTCTTGCCATTACTTCGGCATCCTGATCTTTAATTAATAATACCTCATCAAAAATAGCACGATTCAAGATTTTAGGAATAAATCCTGGGCCTGTCCCCGGGATTTTGTGTGGTCCTGGTTTACCGCCTGATAATACTGGTGAACCAAATGGCTCTACTACATATATTTTTATACTAGGAATCATTTTCTTTAATTCTTCTCCCACACCAGTAACAGTTCCACCTGTCCCTGCTGTCAAGACAAGCGCGTCTAACTTTCCTTCAAAAGCTTCATAAATTTCTACAGCCGTTGTGCCTCGATGCGCGTCTGAATTTGCTGGATTCTCGAATTGCATTGGAATGAAGCTTTCTTCCATATCATTCGCTAAGCGATTTGCTTCATCAATTGCTCCTTGCATTCGTCTGCTGCCTGGAGTTAAATGAACCTCGGCTCCATATGCTTTTAAAATTTGCACACGTTCTTTTGTTGCATTATCAGGCATCGTGATGATACAACGGTAGCCCTTCACCGCCGCTACCATCGCAATTCCTATTCCAGTATTACCTGATGTTGGCTCAATAATCGTGCTTTTTCCAGGGATAAGCTTCCCTTCTTTTTCTGCGTTTTCAATCATATTTAACGCCGCACGGTCTTTTACACTTCCACCAGGATTAAAAGACTCTAACTTAATATAAACTTCTGCTCCAGTTGGTGTTGGTATTCTATTTAATTGAACAATTGGCGTATTCCCTATTAATTCAAGTACAGATTTGTACAGCTTCATTTTTCACTGTTCCTCCTATAATCTGCGAGCATATTTTTCAATTATACTGCTCATTTCTTTTACCTTAGATGTTACTTTATCCGCATAAGTAAAGTCACCATAGCAATATGGATATCTAAAATTCAACTTGTCATTATTACAGGTGTAAATGGTTGGCGATCGTTCGACCATATATTCTGAATAGGTCTTTGCAGATTCCTCACTATGTTCAACCTGACTATTACTAACAATAAAGTCAATATAACCTGGTCCCATATTATAGCTTTGGATGATTGTTTCTATGTCCACCCCTTGCTTCTGACCATACTTGTACATTTCTGCAAAGTGAAAAACTCCCTGCTTAATACTTTCTGAAGGATCTTCAATTGCATTTCTTGATAATCCTGCTGATTCAGAGGATTGCATCGGATCATTTCCCTTACCATGACTTTCTTGATCCATAATAGCCAGTAAAATAGGGGAAAGTTCCTCTGCATTTAATTCATTTAATTCTAATTCATTCGCAATTTCTGGTAAATATTTCAACAATCTTTGTTGGTTATTTTGTTTGATTGTACTATTAACAAATAAATAGCCAAAGTATATAACTACTATTAAGACAATTATTGTGTTCGTCACAGTTTTTCTTCTTCTCTTCATCCCTATCCCTCGTTGACGCTTAAAAATCGATTAAACGTTTCCTGATTTTTTTGCCGTTACCCGATACATTAATTCATTATACAAGAAACAATATGGAATTTCATTCCCTGCGAAAGAGAACTTGTATTTTTCCTTTAAAAAATAAAAAACTTAGCTAATGCAATAGAAAATGCATTAACTAAGTCTTACCGTTACATCACGATTCTTGAACAGTAGGAGTAGGCTTTCCTGCTTCGATTAGGAATTTGTCTCTTCCTAAGAAAAAGGACAAAATAATAATAAACGCCCCGGTTCCCAATAATAACCACTCTATATCAATAAAATCTGCAAGTGGACCAAATATTAACATTCCTATTGGCATCATTGAGGTAGAAATCATTCCCATTACGCCGAAAACTCTTCCCAAAAATCCTTCTTCTATTTTTTCCTGTAATAAAACAGTTGTTGGCGTATTAAAGATTGGCATCGCCAGACCAAATAGTGCCATGAACACTAAATAGATCCAGAAGAAAGGAATAATCCCAAGGGCAACGGTACAAACTCCCATAATGATGCTAGCAAGTGTCATTGTTTTTATTTTATTCGGAAATCCTCCCCATGAGGCGATGACTCCTCCCCCTACCATCATTCCAATGGAAAAGGCTATCTCAATTGCAGTTAACCGCCATACATCATCTCCAAAGCTACGCGTAACCTGCAAAGGAGTTAGGAATGCTGCAGGAGCCATGAGCACAAAGAAAATCGCAAAAAAGGCAAAGAATTTTTTCAAAAAGGCATGATTATTTACATACTTAAGCCCTTCTTTGAAGTCACTAAAATAG
>Ga0058696_1000893_pt1 | contig 12174 bp, 8 predicted proteins | sample AgamicMgSfrz_FD_55077 | JGI IMG/M metagenome (GOLD analysis project Ga0058696, IMG submission 55077) | Agave microbial communities from Guanajuato, Mexico - Mg.Sf.rz | ecosystem: Host-associated > Plants > Phyllosphere > Phylloplane/Leaf | place: Guanajuato, Mexico | collected 2012-05-30 | reverse complement strand
CAGCTGCAGGTCTCGCTATTCCCCCAGCGCAGCCGCAAACGGAGTTTACCATAACAAGTGTCGTTCCTTTTTGTGCAAATACTTCCTCTACTTCTTCGGGAGTGGTCAGTTCTGTATATCCAGCAGTCTTAATCTCATCGCGAGCCTGTTTGACTACGTCGTTCATTAAAAAATTAAAATCCATATTCATGGCATTTGCTCCTTCCAAGTTTTCTCTTCAATCCTATCATAACAATTGCCTCTTCGTGATTCAATAAATTTACCTGTTAAAACCGCATAATCTCCGTTCCGAACATGTTTAAAACGAAAGGGGACCGCATAATCTCCGTTCCGAACATGTTTAAAACGAAAGGGGAGCGGGAATCATGTGTGTAACAACAAGACTTACAAAAGGATGGGGCAGGCGTGGGAGTATATCCATGCCTGCCCTATCCCATTTATTTTTCATTATTCTTAAATGTTTCGGCAAAAGATTGAAAGGCCTGCTTAACAGCAGCAGTGACCGTTTTATTCCCTGACATCACTTGATTCTCGAGTATAGGGAGAAGACTCTTGACGGTTTCATTTTTATAAAACATCGTTTTAAGCTGGTGATCGATCAATGAATAAAGCCATTCCCTAGATTGCATTCTTCTCCGTTCTTGAAAAACACCCGATTCCTTGGTCATTTGGGAAAATTCATTCAATACATCCCAAAGTTCAGGAATTCCTTTACCGGTTATGGCGGAACAAGTATATGCCTTTCCTGCCCAACCCTTTGTGGCTGGCTGAAGGAAGTGCAAGATTCTGCTATATTCGGATTTCGTCCTAATCGCCAGCGGGAGGTTCTCGCCGTCGGCCTTATTGACAACTATTCCGTCCACAAGTTCCAGAATCCCTTTTTTCATCCCTTGCAATTCATCTCCGGCACCCGTTAGGACAAGAAGCATGAAGAAGTCGACCATACTTCGAACTATAGCTTCACTCTGACCGACCCCGACAGTTTCTATCAGTATCACATCAAATCCTGCCGCTTCACAAAGCAACATCGTTTCCCTCGTTTTGCGGTGAACCCCGCCCAGAGTTCCTTCGGATGGTGAGGGTCTTATGAAGGCATGGGGGTTTCTAGCCAGTTCCTCCATCCTTGTCTTATCGCCCAGTATACTTCCGCCATTGACCGAAGAGCTTGGATCGACGGCTAGAACGGCAACCTTATGGCCTCTGTCACATAAGTAGGTTCCGAACGTCTCGATGAAAGTACTTTTCCCGGCACCGGGCACTCCGGAAATCCCGATGCGCATTGAGTTCCCTGTATGAGGAAGGATGGCATGCAATAATTCCTGTGCATGATCCAAATGGTGGGATGCATTGCTTTCAACCAATGTAATCCCTTTGGCTAGCTTGGCCCTGTCCCCTTTTATGATTCCCTCTTTAAGTTCATGGACAGGTATGTTTACATTATGTTTTTTGACGAATTTGCTTTTTGAAGGTTTGTTTTGGCAGGCTGCTAATTCCACACCTGGCTTTAATGAAGAAGCAAAACCTTCCTGATTGTTAAGATCGACCCATTCCGGCTTCTTGTCTTCACTCATTATTGGGCCACTTCCTCATATCCGAGGCGATTGTATATTTCCTGAAGCACTTTCTTTGCTGCCTGCGGAATGACCGTACCAGGTCCAAAAATGGCTGTAGCGCCATTTTCCATAAGGTAATCATAATCCTGTGCAGGGATGACGCCGCCTACGATCACTATGATATCCTCTCGTCCCAAGTTCTTCAGTTCCGCCATAAGCTGCGGCAACAATGTTTTATGGCCGGCTGCAAGGGAACTCATTCCGACAACGTGCACATCATTTTCCACGGCCTGAATGGCCGTTTCTTTCGGTGTTTGGAATAATGGACCGATATCGACATCATAGCCTAAATCCGCAAACCCCGTTCCGACTACTTTAGCTCCGCGGTCATGACCGTCCTGGCCCATTTTAGCCATTAACAAACGCGGTCTTCTTCCTTCATTTTCAAGGAATTCNTCCGTCATGCGGACGACTTCCTCAATTTCCGCTTCTTTTGAGTATGCCGAGCTGTATACGCCGCTGATAGAACGGATCGTTGCTTTGTGACGTCCAGCCACCTCTTCGATCGCATCGGAGATTTCACCTAATGAAGCCCGTACTCTTGCTGCTTGCACAGCCAGTTCAAGAAGGTTACCCTCGCCAGTTCTGGCAGCCATCGAAAGCGCTTGAAGAGCTTCATCCACCTTTGCCTGATCACGTTTCGCTTTCAATTCGCTCAATCGCTTAAGCTGGCTTTCGCGAACTGCTGTATTGTCAATCTCCAGTATTTCAATCGGATCCTCTTTTTTCAACCGATACTTATTGACGCCTACGATCGTTTCATCTTGAGAATCGATTTTAGCCTGACGCTTTGCAGCGGCTTCCTCGATCCTCATTTTTGGAAGGCCGGTTTCAATTGCCTTCGCCATTCCTCCAAGACCTTCGATTTCTTCTATGTGGGCCCAAGCCCGTTCGATCAATTCATTTGTGAGCGATTCTACATAGTAAGAACCCGCCCATGGATCGATTACTTTTGTGATCCCGGTTTCCTCCTGCAGATAGAGCTGTGTATTACGTGCAATACGTGCCGAGAAATCCGTTGGCAGGGCAATGGCCTCATCCAATGCGTTCGTATGGAGCGACTGTGTATGTCCAAGTGCAGCCGCATGCGCTTCAATAAGGGTCCTTGCGACATTGTTAAACGGATCCTGCTCGGAAAGGCTCCAGCCGGAGGTTTGGGAATGAGTCCTCAATGCCATCGCTTTATTATTTTTCGGTTCGAATTGTTTCATCAGTTTTGACCAAATGAAACGAGCCGCCCGCATTTTCGCCACTTCCATGAAATAGTTCATTCCTACAGCCCAGAAGAATGACAGGCGTGGTGCAAATTTATCGATATCAATGCCTGCTTTCATTCCGGTACGTGCATACTCAAGCCCATCCGCCAACGTATAGGCAAGTTCGATATCAGCCGGCGCCCCCGCTTCTTGCAGATGATAACCGGAGATGGAAATGGAATTGAACTTGGGCATATATTTGGAAGTATACTCAAAGATATCAGCTATGATTTTCATGGACATTTCAGGCGGGTAGATATACGTATTCCTAACCATGTATTCCTTTAAGATGTCATTTTGAATCGTGCCTGAAAGCTTATCCTGTGTTACGCCTTGTTCTTCAGCTGTCACGATATAAAACGCAAGGATCGGTAATACTGCACCGTTCATTGTCATTGACACGGACATCTGATCAAGCGGAATGCCGTCGAACAAGATCTTCATGTCAAGAATGGAATCAATGGCAACTCCCGCCTTCCCCACATCACCGACAACGCGCGGATGATCGGAGTCATAACCGCGGTGTGTAGCTAAATCAAAAGCAACCGAGAGCCCTTTTTGCCCCATCGCCAGATTACGTCTGTAAAACGCATTGGATTCCTCAGCAGTCGAAAAACCTGCATACTGCCGTACCGTCCAAGGACGATTGACATACATCGAAGGATAGGGACCCCTTGTAAAAGGAGCGATGCCTGGCACACTTTCCATATGCTCCAGGCCGCGAATATCTTCCTCAACATAAAGCGGTTTGATTTTTATTTGTTCATTGGTTTCAAACAGAAGATCCTCAATATTTTTCCCAACGGCTTTTTCGACTTCCTTTTTCCATGCTTCCACTGTACCTTTCATCTCAGGCTTAGCAGGATTTATAGCAGAAAAATTCGGTTTTTTCATTTCAGTTCACCCCTAGCTTCTGCAATAATTCCAGTAAAATGGATATTGCATTCATTTTAACATGGATAAAATCTTTGACCCCGGCTTCTCTTAGTGTAATCTCCAATTCTTCTTGCTGCTTGCCGGCACTATAAATAGTGATTTCAGGGAATTGCTTTTTAATTTCTTTAATGATGACTGGCGCTAATTCCGAATAGTCACCATCACTGCCGCAAAGACAATAGATTGGGAGCTTGGTCGCAGCTACATAATCAATTGCTTCCTCAACGGTTTGACATCCCTTACTGCCGATTGTTTCAATACCACCTGCTGCCGCAAGACTTTGAACGAAATCTGCACGAGGTTTATAGGATTTGAGATTTATCAAATTAATTAAACCGATAGTTGGAGCCGTTCCGCTTATTCCTTTAAACTTTTCACTGCGTAGTCTTATCTGTTCGAACTGACTGGATACCCGTTCCAATTCAAGCGGGGTAATGCCAACCGGCTTCGCAACTTTCATATATGACACATGTTTATCCTTTGTGGTGGTTTTAATCTTATCAGCGGGATTCGGATATACATTCGTTCCGATGATACTTTCTTTTCTGAAAGCCGCATTTTGAACTCTTCCTTGGTAAACTTCAGCTATTTCTTTCTGAAGGGTACCTTGTTTAATTAGCTCCAGAATCCCTCCAGCTGCATCGATTTCAAGGAATTTCGCCCAAGCCTTTTCAGCCAATTCATCCGTTAGTTGCTCAACATACCATGAACCGCCAGCAGGATCGACAACTGTTGTAATATTTGTTTCTTCTTTTAAAATCAAGTGAGTATTACGGGCAATTCTTTCTGAAAACTCATCGGTTTCACCGGTTGCGTGTGTAAATGGATGGATTTGAAGATATTGAATGCCTCCAATAGCTGCTGCAAAAGCTTGGTTCGTGGTCCGAAGAATATTGACGTGCTGATCATATAGCGTTTCCGTCAACTCGGAAGTTACGGCATGTATCGTCATTTTAAAATGGTCCGATGCTGTATCGTAAGCTTCTGCAAGACCTGCCCAAAGCCTTCTGGCAGCCCTCAGTTTAGCGATGGACATGAAGTAATTTGAATCCACTGCAAACGAGAATACTATTTTTTCGGAAACCGCAGCAATAGAAAGCCCTTGCTTTTGCCCTTCCAATAGATATTGAACGGCTGCCGATAATCCGTAAGCTATTTCTTGTACGGCATTGGCTCCCCCATTATGGTAGACTGCCGTATTAATCAAAACTGTTTTTAAATCACTGCCTACCTTCTGATAATCCTGGATCGTCTTCAGCCAGTCTGCAAAATAGTTATCCGTATCTTCTGGCAGCTGACCGCAAATGAGCCATTCTGCAATTGGGTCTTCAGCAATGACGCCTGTCAATTGGGTATTTTGTGCTTCGGCAACAGCTTTGAATTGAGGGAATAATTCTTTTTGTTTCCCCTTAAGGTCAATGAAAACCGGTATTTCTTTTAATGGGATTTCCTTAAACAATGTTTCAGCCCTTGCTCCCCCGGAAAGCAATCGTGCAGGGTATGCCACGACATTTTGACCGCGTTTGAATGCAGCCCTCATCTTTTCATTTGCTTCTTCAGCCGTGATACCGCTTACAGGTTGAACGGCAAGCCAAGGTTTGTCATGATATCCCGTTGGGGACGTTCCTCGGGTGAAAGGGAAAAATCCTGGCAATTCAGCTACTTTTTCCGTTGATTCCGCCTTTTCTGTATAGAGTGGGTATAAAGCGATGCCCTCATATGTATTCGTTTTAAGCTTTTCTACCCTTTTCCCTTTTAAACTTGCTTCCGCAGCTTCTTTCCACTCTTCAATAGAAGGCTTAGGAAAGGTTATGTTTTTTACATCTTTCAGTTCCATCTGTAATCGCTTTCTTATCCTCATACGCCCTTTTCCTTCATTGGCAGAACGAACGCTCAGTCAGTTTTGGATAAGAAAACCACCCTCCCGTCAATTTGATCTGGTTTATACTAACATTCTACCATAATTTTCTTGAAATTTAAGACAATAGAAATTAGCAAACCTATTATTAGGGAAACCACTAGCCTATTTTGCTACTTTAAATCAAGTACAGCCCCTGACCTGTATTAGAACAGCTCTTAATAAAATAATAGCAAAAATAAAATTTTTGTCGATGTTTTTCTACGGAAAAGCGAAGTGCAAAAAAAAGGAAGGACCTTCCGGCCTTCCTTTTCTTCATTTTAGTATATGGGAGTGTTGTCTTTGGAAATCTTTTCGATGATTTCTTTAACCCTCGCGAGGAATCTTCCGCATACCAGACCGTCCAAAACACGATGATCAAGTGATAAACAGAGATTCACCATATCTCGTACTGCAATCATGTCATTAATGACCACTGGACGTTTTACAATCGTTTCAACCTGTAAAATGGCTGCCTGTGGATAATTGATGATTCCCATGGACTGGACAGAACCGAATGAGCCAGTGTTATTAACAGTGAACGTACCACCTTGCATATCCTCTGCTTTTAACTTACCTGACTTCACTTTGGATGCAAGTTCCTGTATTTCCCTTGCTATACCTTTGATTGATTTTTCATCTGCATTTTTAATGACCGGAACAAATAGGGCATCTTCNGTTGCAACGGCTATCGAAATATTGATTTCTTTCTTTTGTATGATTTTTTCGCCGGCCCACATCGAATTNAGTTCTGGAAATTCTGTAAGGGCTTGAGCAACCGCTTTTACNAAAAAGGCAAAATACGTTAAGTTATAGCCTTCTTTTTGTTTAAAATCGGATTTTAGATTATCACGCAACTTCACCATATTGCTGGCGTCAACTTCCACCATCGTCCAAGCATGCGGAATTTCGTGCTTACTTTTCAACATATTGGACGCAATTGCCTTACGGATGCCGGTNACCGGTATTTCCTTGTCACCAGCNGCAGTCGGCACGTTTGTTACTGGACTTGTTTGACGATTGACTTGAGGGGCGATCTCTNCAGGAGCCGCANCGGAAATTGCGGAAGGCTCATCCGCCTTAGGAAGATTCCCTGATTCAACAAGTTTCAGTAAATCTTTACGGGTGATCCNTCCCTCATTCCCCGTTCCTTTAACTTTTGATAGATCGATTCCATGCTCCTGGGAAAGTTTTAACACAGCTGGCGAATAGCGAGCTTTCCTTGAGGGTTCTGCCGCTTGCTGCACATCTCTTATAACAGGTGCATCAACNTTTTCCTCATTATGAGAAACTTGCCCAGCATTTTCGTTATCCGTCTTTGCCGTTTCAACTTCAATCGAGCAGATGACTTCCCCGACTGCCAATGTTTGATTCTCATCCGCTTTCAATTCCTTGATGATGCCGGTGAAGGAAGAAGGAACCTCAGCATTTACTTTATCCGTCATCACTTCAGCTAGCGGGTCATATTTCGTGACATGATCACCAGGCTTCACAAGCCATTTACTGATGGTTCCCTCTGTGACACTTTCGCCTAGTTGGGGCATCTTCATTAATTCCATAGCCATAATTCGTTCCTCCTTCTTAACAGTCATTAATACTCGGCCAATTCCCTCATTGCTTTTTCCACTTTATCAGGATTCACCATGAATTGTTTTTCCATCGTAGGCGCATAAGGCATGGCAGGTACATCCGGGCCGGCCAATCGTTTTACAGGGGCATCCAAATCAAAAAGGCAATGCTCGGCAATTATGGCTGCGACCTCACTCATGATGCTTCCTTCTTTATTATCTTCGGTAACCAGTAATACTTTCCCCGTTTTAGAAGCTGCTTCTATGATGGCATCCTTATCCAAAGGGTACACGGTACGCAAGTCAAGAACATGTGCAGAAATTCCATCTGCAGCTAATTTTTCTGCTGCCTGAAGGGCAAAATGCACACAAAGGCCATAGGAGATGACAGTAATGTCTTCCCCTTCCCTTTTCACATCCGCCTTACCGATTGGAAGTACATAATCTTCAGTAGGTACCTCACCCTTGATCAAGCGGTATGCGCGTTTATGTTCAAAGAAAAGCACTGGGTCTTCATCGCGAATGGCAGCTTTAAGCAANCCCTTTACATCATACGGAGTGGAAGGCATNACAATTTTCAAGCCCGGCTGATTGGCAAAGATCGCTTCAACCGATTGCGAATGATAAAGAGCTCCATGAATTCCCCCTCCATATGGAGCACGGATTACCATAGGACAGCTCCAGTCATTATTGGAGCGGTATCTGATTTTGGCTGCCTCTGAAACGATTTGGTTAATGGCAGGCATGATGAAATCAGCAAATTGCATCTCAGCTATCGGCCGAAGCCCATACATGGCGGCTCCAATTCCAACTCCTGCGATTGCAGATTCTGCGAGCGGGGTATCGATGACCCTGTCTTCACCGAATTGGTCGTATAAACCATTAGTGGCTTTAAAGACCCCACCTTTTTTTCCTACATCCTCTCCCAATACGAATACACGGGAATCTCGTTCCATCTCTTCCCTCATTGCCATTGTCACGGCATCTATATAAGAAATCACTGGCATTCTATTACCCCCTTACTTTTGTGCATAGACATGATTCATAGCACTTTCAGCCTTTGGATATGGAGCATTTTCAGCATAATCGGTTGCTTCGTTGACTATCTTCATTACTTCATCATTCATTTGTTTTTCAAGGTCATCATCCATGATTCCCACTTCTTTTAAATAGGCTCCAAATGTCATTATGGAATCCTTCGTTTTGGCTTCGGCCACTTCGTCCGCCGTCCGGTAGCTTCGGTCATCATCATCACTTGAATGTGGTGTGAGCCTGTATGAGACGGTTTCTACTAGTGTAGGGCCTTCTCCCCTTCGTGCACGGTCTGCCGCTTCTTTCACCGCAGCATACACGGCCAATGGATCATTGCCATCCACCGTTATTCCAGGCATCCCATAGCCAATCGCCCTGTCGGAAACATTTTCACACGATAGCTGTTTCTCAATGGGAACGGAAATCGCATATTTATTATTTTCACACATGAAAATGACCGGTAGCTTATGCACACCTGCAAAGTTGGCNCCTTCATGAAAATCGCCCTGATTGGATGAACCTTCCCCAAACGTTACGAAAGTCACCAAATCCTTACCTTCCATCTTCCCTGCAAGGGCAATTCCGACTGCATGCGGGACCTGTGTCGTTACAGGCGATGAACCAGTGACGATCCTATTTTTCTTTTGACCAAAATGACCTGGCATTTGGCGCCCGCCGGAATTGGGATCTTCCTCTTTCGCGAAACCTGAAAGCATCAANTCTTTTGCGGTCATTCCGAAGGTAAGCACCACACCTACATCCCGATAATAAGGCAATACATAATCCTTTTGCCGATCAAGCGCAAACGCTGCCCCAACCTGTGCAGCTTCTTGCCCCTGGCAGGAAATCACGAAGGGAATTTTCCCGGATCGGTTTAGAAGCCACATGCGCTCATCAATTCTGCGGGACAAAAGCATTGTCCGGTACATATCTAAAACCGTTTCCTCATTTAAGCCTAATTGTTCATGACGTTTTTCTACCATCATAAAACCTCCTGACCTTATTCTTTAAGAATGTATGGCACGTCCATCGACAGCAAGGGCCGCCTCTCCGATTGCTTCGGAAAGACTTGGGTGCGGATGAATTGTCTTGCCTATCTCCCATGGTGTCGCATCAAGCACTTTTGCAAGTCCAGCTTCTGAAATCATATCCGTAACATGTGGCCCGATCATATGAACGCCCAGTATATCATCCGTTTTCTTATCGGCGATGATTTTGACAAAACCATCCGCTTCCCCGAAAACAAGGGCCTTACCAACTGCACGGAATGGGAATTTCCCTATTTTAAGGTCATAGCCTTCCTTATTTGCCTGATCTTCCGTCAAACCGACACTTGCAGCCTCAGGGCTTGAATACACACATTTAGAAATGAGCGAATAATCCAGCGGTTCCGGTTTTTTGCCTGCAATATGTTCAACGGCCGTAATACCTTCATGGGAAGCAACGTGTGCCAATTGCAGACCGCCGATACAGTCACCGATCGCATAGATATGTGATTCCTTCGTTTGGAAGTAGTCATTGGTTTCAATAAAACCTTTTTCTTTCACAATCTCCGTATTTTCAAGGCCGATCCCTTCGACATTTGCTGACCTGCCTACGGAAACCAGCATTTTTTCAGCTGTGAATTCCTCTACCGAACCTTTGACTTCAGCAGAAATGGATACTGAATCACCCGTTTTCAGGGTTTCAGGCAATACCTTGGCACCTGTAACGAATTTGACGCCTTTTTTCGTNAGGAGACGAAGCATTTCACTGGAAATATCATGGTCTTCTGTCGGGATGATTCTATCTGCATATTCCAGTACTGTCACTTCCACACCAAAATCATTGAGCATCGAAGCCCATTCAATGCCGATAACTCCACCGCCNACAATAATCATCGATTTTGGCAGGCTCTCAAGCTTTAGAGCTTCATCCGATGTAAGCACCAATTCCCCATCAATCGCTAAACCGGGCAGTGTCTTCGGACGCGAACCGGTGGCGATGATGACATTCTGGGGAATGAGCATTTCATTTTCACTGCCATCATTCATTTCCACGGAAATTGTCCCAGGCATCGGTGAAAATATAGAAGGACCNAGTATACGCCCTAACCCTTCATAAACCGTTATCTTTCCTTGTTTCATCAAGTGCTGAACNCCTTTATAGAGTTGATCGACCACTTTANTCTTTCTTTCCTGCACNTTAAGGAAATCTACCTTTACATCCCCGGTAACAATACCGAATTCCTCACTTTTCACTGCAGTCTGATAAACTTCCGCACTCCTTAAAAGTGCTTTNGAAGGGATACANCCTTTATGTAGACACGTTCCGCCGAGCTTGCCTTTCTCCACGACAGCCGTTTTCAATCCTAATTGAGCAGCCCGTATTGCCGCCACATACCCGCCTGTTCCTCCTCCGAGGATAACGAGGTCAAATTCTTCAGCCAAAACCACTCCTCCTCACAAATACATACAATTTNTCNCCATTTTTACTTGCCCTATGTTTATTACGTTATCCATGATGAAAATTCCTGTGTTTATTTAAAAAAACACAGGAATCTAATCTTGTAAAATTACATTCATTTTCTTCCATTCAAGATATGTTTTTCATTTTGCAGGAATTGGCTCCTTGAATTCCTCATGCGAGCAATTCGCTCCTCTGCCATCCTATCCGCCGCTTTATAAGTTGGGATTTGATCACGTTTTGCAATCTCGATGACTCTTTCAATTGTATCATAAACCGTTTCCACTTTCTTAAGGGCTCTTTCCCGATTATACCCTAAAAGCTCATCGGCCACGTTTATGACTCCCCCTGCATTAATTACATAATCAGGAGCATATATAATACCTTTTTCATGAATTTGATCGCCATGAACAGATTCCTTTAATTGATTATTGGCAGCACCTGCAATGACCTTCGCCCTGATTTGATTGATTGTTTGATCATTTATGACAGCCCCTAATGCACAAGGTGCATAGATATCACATTCGACTCCATAAATTTCATCTGGATTCACTGCAGTCGCCCCAAAGGACTCAACCGCACGGGCCACGCTTTCTTTATTGATATCCGTAACGATGAGTTTGGCACCCTCCTCATGAAGATGACGGCATAAGTTATAAGAAACATTCCCGACGCCTTGGACTGCAACCACCTTGCCTTCCAAAGAATCAGTTCCGAATGCCTCTTTTGCAGCAGCCTTCATACCGCGGTATACCCCATATGCCGTTACTGGGGAAGGGTTACCCGAAGAACCGAATGCAGGGGAAATCCCCGTGACAAAATCCGTCTCCTCATGAATGAGATCCATATCCTCAACCGTTGTACCTACATCTTCAGCTGTTATATAACGGCCATTCAGCCCTTGGATATACCTACCGAATGCACGGAACATTTCTTCATTTTTATCCTTACGCGGATCGCCGATGATGACGGTTTTCCCCCCGCCTAAATTCAAGCCGGCAGCGGCGTTCTTATATGTCATTCCTCTCGAAAGCCTTAAGGCATCTTCAATGGCATCTTCTTCAGATGCATACGTCCACATCCTTGTGCCTCCAAGCGCAGGCCCTAATGTTGTATCATGAATGGCAATAATCGCTTTCAAACCCGATTGTTTATCCTGACAGAATAGCAGTTGCTCGTAATCATACTTCTCAAGATATTTAAAAATTTCCATAAAGGAATCCTCCCTAGATGTTTTAATACATGTCAGATATGAGAACACTGAATTTCTCCTCATTCTTACTTGTTCCTACGTTCATTTTAAATAAAATCCGCTAATCACATGATATTTTCCCTATGGGGAATGGTTCCCTTGAAAAATCCATACACCTTTAAATATGCAAATAACATGCCAATAAAATACATAATGAGAGCGTTTTTATCCAAAA
>Ga0058696_1000892_pt1 | contig 12177 bp, 10 predicted proteins | sample AgamicMgSfrz_FD_55077 | JGI IMG/M metagenome (GOLD analysis project Ga0058696, IMG submission 55077) | Agave microbial communities from Guanajuato, Mexico - Mg.Sf.rz | ecosystem: Host-associated > Plants > Phyllosphere > Phylloplane/Leaf | place: Guanajuato, Mexico | collected 2012-05-30 | reverse complement strand
CGGGGAAACTTATGAAGATTTACTTACCATTAATTCTCACGAAGTCTATCAGGCGATGCTTGAAGGAAAAGCCCCGAAAACATCGCAAGCTTCTCCAGAATACTTTATAGAACTTTTCACACAGTTTGCCAAAGAGAAAAAACAAGGGATATATATAGCCTTTTCTTCTGAGTTATCAGGAACATATCAAACGGCAGTGATGATTCTTAATCAGGTGAAGGAAGAGTACCCTGATCTTGATATTGAAATCGTCAATACGAAATGTGCTTCGATGGGCGTCGGTTTAATTGTAAAGAAAGCGGCCGATCTGGCAGCAAACGGTGCCACTAAAGAAGAAATCCTGGCTGCCATCGAATTCCAAACCCGGCATATGGAGCATCTATTCACTGTAGATAACCTTGAATACTGGCCCGTGGCGGCCGCATCTCCAAGACATCTGCCCTTGTTGGCGGTTTATTAAACATTAAACCGTTATTGCATGTTGAAGACGGGAAGCTTGTTCCGCTTGAAAAGATACGCGGCAAAAAGAAATTGATCAAACGTGTAATCGAATTAATGCACGAAAGAGGCAAAAACTTAACTACCCAAACGATTGCCATCAGTCATGGTGATGATGAAGAAACTGCACTGGAATGGAAGGAAGCCATCCAAAATGAATTCGGGACAACCGACTTCATGATCCATACAATTGGCTCCGTCATCGGTGCGCATGCCGGCCCTGGCACAATTGCCCTCTTCTTCTTAAACGATACCCCTGAGAAATCATAAACATACATACTCCCTTCCATAATTGTGAACAATAATTATTGATCAGATAATGGAAGGGAGTTTTCACTATGTCCAAAACAAGCGATGATAATAAAAGGCCAAAAGATAACCAAGCGAGAAATGCTGAAAAAAATATCGCATATCAGGAAAACCTTGCTGCAGGTAAGCACTCCTATTCGAAGAAAACGGACCATAAATGAAGCGTGGGGCTTGTCCCCCCGCTTTTTTAATATCGTTTATATAGTTGTCTTCCTATCATACTTTCTCTATAATAAAGGAAATAAACCCTGCTGGAGGTAAGTGATGGCAAAGGAAAATTCATTTGATATTGTTTCGAAGGTAGACTTTTCAGAGGTAACGAATGCAGTTACCATGGCTATGAAGGAAATACAGACACGCTATGATTTTAAAGGGAGCATAAGCAGCATCACCATTGATAAAGAAGACTTGGTTTTAGTATCCGACGATGAATATAAGCTCGAACAGCTAAAGGATGTTCTCATCAGTAAACTCATTAAACGTGACGTACCCGTCAAGAACCTGGATTATGGCAAATTGGAAGGAGCTTCTGGCGGGACCGTTCGCCAACGGGCCAAGTTAATTCAAGGCATCGATAAGGAGCAAGCAAAAAAGATCAATACCATCATTAAAAATAGCGGCCTTAAAGTGAAAAGCCAGATCCAGGATGATCAAATCCGGGTTACCGGTAAGAACCGGGATGATTTACAAGGAATCATTTCCGCCATTCGGGGCGCTGATCTGTCCATTGATGTACAATTCTTAAATTACCGCTAAGTATGAAGGCCTCACCTGCTTTGGGTGGGTCTTTTTTCATTTGTTTCAACTGCCTCCGTCAGCGCTCATCCTCCTCTTTTTCTTATGAATCGCCTTCATGGAACATGGAAAGACTAGTCATGTTCCCTTCAGTTAAAACATAAACCAAAACTTTTTATGGGTATTTTTTCCATGTTTTCTTTTTCCTAAAAGAAGGAATAGAAAAAGCGTAGATCATTAAATGGGAGGCGTTTATATCTTGACTACTCAAAACCAAAATCAGAACAAACAAGGGTTTCCACCTCAACATCAGCAGCATCAACCTGGATTGGAAACAAAAATGGAACCGAACCCTGATTCAGTTAAAGCTGCCTACAAAGGAAGCGGCAAATTAAAAGGTAAAACGGCAATCATAACNGGAGGAGACAGCGGAATCGGTAAATCAGTTGCCATTTACTACGCTAAAGAAGGAGCGAATGTGACAGTTGCATACTTGGATGAACACGAGGATGCCAAAGCGACAAAAGAATTGATCGAAAAAGAAGGCCAGAAATGTTTACTCATTTCCGGTGATATCGGTGATGAAGCCTTCTGCCAGGATGTCGTCAAAAGAACGGTTGATGAATTTGGCGGTTTGGACATTCTAGTCAACAACGCCGGAGAACAGCATGTGCAGACAAGTATCCTGGACATNTCAGCTGAACAATTGGAAAAAACGTTCCGTACGAATATTTTCTCGATGTTCCACTTAACTAAAGCTGCNTTGAAGCATCTGAAAAAAGGAAGCAGCATCATTAATACAACCTCTATCACAGCCTATCAGGGCAACCCAAAACTAATCGATTACTCTTCAACAAAAGGTGCAATACTGGCATTTACAAGAGCCTTGTCGAACTCCATTTCAAAAGATGGCATCCGAGTGAATGGTGTTGCGCCAGGCCCGATTTGGACTCCGTTGATTCCTGCCTCTTTCGGCGAGGAGGATGTTGCCAAATTCGGACAGGATACTCCAATGGGCCGTGCAGGTCAGCCTGAGGAATTGGCACCAGCCTATGTATATTTGGCAAGTGATGATTCATCCTATGTCAGCGGACAAGTCATCCATGTAAACGGCGGGACCGTTGTTAACGGATAAGGCCTTACCTTTTTTCCAAAAGCAGTGGATTTCANAAATTGAANTCCACTGCTTTTACTCTTTCAGGCAGGATATTTCCGGTTAACGCGGAATATATGANTGGGAAGGAGTGGAGTCATTTTTGNAAAATATTGTAGATCCATGGTTCACCGTTCAGGGATTGGACTCAAAAACGTTTGCAATCAGTGAATATGGTCATTGGGAGAAAGTTCATTCCTTTTTATTACTTGGTGAGNCNCGGGCTGCGTTAATCGACACAGGNTTNGGCATCGATTCGATTAAGCGGATTACAGACCAGCTTACCGATCTTCCGATCATCGTCCTGACCACACACGTTCATGCGGATCATATTGGCGGTCACGGTGATTATGANACGATTTATGTTCATGGTGATGATGCCAATTGGCTGATTAACGGCATTGAAGGTTTGCCCTTGGAACAAATAAGNAAGAACATGGCCCGGGATNTCACATTACCCATACCCGANTCATTCAANCCTNNTACATACAAGCCATACCAGGGGTACCCCGATAGGCTCTTATCGGATGGGGACACGATTGATCTTGGAAACCGAAGTTTAAGCATTTATCATACACCTGGTCATTCGCCTGGCCACATTTCAATTTTGGATGATGAAACAGGTTATTTATTTACTGGCGACCTGCTTTATTCAGATACTCCCGTTTATGCATTTTATCCCTCGACAAGCCCTGAAGACCTTGTNNANTCGTTNGAAAANATCNCAAAGATCAAGGCAGTNTCCAAAATCTATGGCGGACACAACCAACTAGGCCTCGAACCAAGGATNCTTGAAGAAGTCCTTGCAGCCATTCAATATCTTAAAGAGAATCATTTGGTCAGACACGGAACGGGTGTACATGCATTCAAAAGTTTCAGNGTACATTTCTAGATAAAAAAGGCATTGCTTTTACGCAATGCCCTCTCGTTCAATAAGTCATGGCCATTGCNCCTTGCTTGATCGATCTNCAGGAATGCCTTTCCACGAAATGATGTGGAATGATGGTCCCGGCAGGAGCATCTCCAGTCTGCAGCATATGAATGATGCCCTTAGCGGCCTGATATCCCAAATCAAAAATATTAATATCTACGGAGGTCAGGGCTGGTAATGACAGTTCAGAGAAAAGAACGTTATTGAAGCTGACGATTGAAATTTCTTCAGGAGTGCGCACGCCCATTTCGCGAAGTGAATGCACGATGCCAAGTGCCATGAGATCATCACTGACCACCAAAGCGGTAGGCGGTTCATCGATGGATAGTAACCTTTTTGCAGCGGCTTGTCCCCCTTCATGCAAAAAATCTTCATGCAGGGTATATTCCATCCTTCGATCGATTCCAGCCCTCTCCAATGCCCGTTCATATCCTGANAAGCGATCAAGGGTCATCACAAGGGTTACATCACCTCCGATGAATCCAATCCTTTCATGTCCTAGCTTTATGAGGTAATCCGTTGCCTGTTCGGCAGCCAAGACATTATCGTTATCAACATATGTTATCTCCTCGATGTAATCATAGGGTTTCCCAATGATCACAAATGGAAAATCCCTTTCCCTCAAATAGGTCAGAATGTGATCGTTCATCCTTGAATACATCAGGATTATTCCATCCACCATCCCTCCCTGCACCATATTCACTACTCCTTCGTAGATTTCATCTTCTGTTTTTCCCGTGCTTAACAACAGGGAATAATGGTTTTCCTGAGCTCCCTCACTTAGACCCTGGAGGATCGTAGGAAAAAAGGGATTTTGATAATAATCATTTGACGAACTTGGCATTACCAAGCCAATGATCCTGGTCGATTGATTGGCAAGACTACGTGCAATGAAGTTTGGATGGTATCCTAATTTAGTCATCGCCTTACGTACCCGTACCTTTGTTTTTTCACTTATCCGAGGATTGTTTGCTATCACTCGAGAAACTGTTGAAGGAGCAACATTCGCTAGCTGTGCCACATCTTTTATTGTGATGGCCATGCATTTCCCCTCTCCTTTCTTAGCCTTTATTGACTTCATTTAAAAAAAGGTGAATACCAATAAACACTTCTCTAATATTTATTTTATATTTATACATTTTGTATGTATTCATAATACACTCAGTTCAATAGTTATATCCATACTTTTTTTAATGTTTGTTTAATTTTTCAGAAAATACTCACTTTTCCGTTTTTTCACCTAAGTTTAAAATTCAAAAAGAAGCTGATGGATGATCAGCTTCTTGAAAAACGACAGGTCTATTGGAAATTAAGAAGTCAGACGACTAACTACATAGGTTTTAGGCTAATTTCCAATCAAGTCCATATAATCAATAACGATAAATCCTCGTTTCATATGGACGTAAATCAATAAGGGGCACCTCAGGACAATCCTCATAATTAGCCAGCAAGAGTTCCATTTCCCCCCAATAAGAAAGGTCGATTTGATGGTGATTCATACTAAAGTTACATACTACCATAACTGAATTTTCATTCATATTTCTTGTATAAATATAAAGTTCAGGGTGATCTTCCCATAATAACTCATATTCCCCATAAACAAGGACCTGATGTTTTTTTCGAAGTTCAATCATCTTTTTATAAAAATGATAAATGGATGACGGGTCATTTTTCTGCTGTTCTACATTAATGGCGCGATAATTGGGATTAACCCTCATCCAAGGGTTTCCATGAGTGAATCCGCCATTTTCAAGATCATTCCATTGCATCGGTGTTCGTGAATTATCACGNCCGCTATGCCATATAATGTTCATGATCTCATCATGAGGCCGCCCTTTCGAGGTCTCTATCCTATAAAAGTTTTTCATTCCGACATCATCATAATCATCAATCGAATCAAATTGGACATTTGTCATGCCAATTTCCTGACCTTGATAAATAAAAGGTGTCCCTTGCATGAAAAAGTAAAGGGCCCCAATCATTTTTGCGCTTTCCAACCAATATTGATGATCATTTCCCCAGGTGGATACACTTCTCGGCTGGTCATGATTTTCAAAAAACAAAGCATTCCATCCTTTGTTTTTCAGCCCCTTTTGCCATTTCGTCATCGTTCGCTTTAACCCTTGAACATCAACAGCGTGATTCTGTCCCCTATTCCATAGACCAAGATGTTCAAATTGAAAGATCATATTGAACTTCCCATTCGATTCCCCGACCCATTCTTCCGCCTGCTCTATCCTGACGCCATTGGCCTCACCGACCGTCATGATATCATACTTAGAGAAAGTCTCTTCTTTCAACTCCTGAAGGTAATCCAGAATCCCGTCCTGATTCGTATGCATTTCAAACGCAGGTACATACTGATGCCAATAAGGATTGGGCATATCCGGAAGGCCTTCACGCTTATGAATATGCGTGATCGCATCAATCCGGAAGCCATCGATTCCCTTATCGAGCCACCAATTGACCATTTCATATAATGCCTTTCGCACATCAGTGTTTTTCCAGTTTAAGTCCGGCTGCTTTTCGGCAAATAGATGTAAATAGTATTGATTGGTCCTTTCATCGAATTTCCAGGCACTTCCGGAAAAGATGCTTTCCCAATTATTAGGCTCACGGCCGTCCTGACCATCCCTCCAAATATACCAATCCCGTTTCGGATTATCGCGGGAAGAACATGATTCGATGAACCAGGGGTGCTCATCACTTGTATGATTCAAAACAAGGTCGAGTATCACCTTCATCCCACGCCCATGAACATCTTTCAATAACAGATCAATATCTTCGATTGAACCGAATTCATCGGAAACTGCTTGATAATCACTAATATCATAGCCATTATCCGCATTGGGCGATTTATAAAAAGGACAAATCCAAATGACATCTATCCCTAATTCCTGCAGATAGTCGAGCTTTGAAATCAAACCTTTTATGTCTCCGACCCCATCACCATTACTATCCATGAAACTGCGCGGGTAAATTTGATAGCAAACCGCTTCTTTCCACCAGGTCTTATTCATGCTGTAACCTCCCGATCCTGTTTTCCACAAAGCCTTAGGGACAATGTTTGGCGGCTACCGACAATCGAGAGGTATATGATTATTTTGGTTGATTCCGTTTTGAACGTTTAATAACCAAAGCAATGAATATACCAAAAATGAGAAGAACCAATCCTATGACTAACAGGTAAGGAATATTAATAATCGACTTAGGTGACAGCGTATAGACTTCTGTCGTCTCCCTGTCGATTACGATAGAGTAACTGTTGTCCTTACTGCGGACCAGATCCCCATTCAGCATACCTCTCAACTCTTTATTACTTTCAAGTTCCTTATCAGCAAGGTTTATCGTTTGAGTTTCAGTCGTATTGTTCATGGCGACGACGATCGTTTCATCACCATATACACGCTTGAATACCGAAGCTCCGCCTTCTTCATATAAAAGCTCCATATCCCCTTTTACCAATGCTGGGTACATGTCTCTGAGATCAGAAAGCTTCGTTATATATTCAACCAATTCCTGTTCTGTCTTAAAATTCATCAACTTATGATTATCCGGGGCTATATCGCCATTTAAGGCAATTTCCGATCCATAAAATACGATAGGCACCCCTGGCATCGTATACAGATACGACAAAGCCATTCTCCATCTGGAGCCTGGATTTTCGTTATGATCGGCTGCATCCTTTGTAAAACGGGGCATTCCCTGTGTGTCCATGAACAATCCCTGATGGGCATTGCCCCCTAATTCATCTTCGCTTTTCGCAAACGCATTAAAAACAGGTTTCAATTCCTTATCGGGCGCAGCAAATGCTTCACGTAGCTCAGCATTCTGCGGATAAGCCATAAAAGCATCGATACCCGTCTCCTTGTAGCTTGAGATCAATTCCGCATCACCTTGAACATCGCCGATAGTATAGAAATTTGATTTTTCAGATTTGACTGCATCCACAAATTCCTTCCAAAAATCTTTTGCTACGTATTGGACTTTATTTATACGGTATCCATCAATATCGGTTTCCGTTATCCACCATTTGGCAGCATCAAGTAAATATTTCCTTGTTTCCTCATTATCTTGATTCAAATCGGGAAGACCATCTACCCACCCTGTTTCCAAATCCGTTTGGCTACCGTCCTTGGAAATCTTTTTTTCTTCATGGAACCAATCTTGTTTTTTTGGATCGTTCAGCCACGCGGAGTCAGGGCCCACATTATTTGCTTGAAAATCAATGATCACCTTCATATCGCGTTTATGTGCCTCATTCACGAGTTTTTTAAACTCTTCCATGGTCCCATAGTGTTTATCCGTTTTATAAAAATCGGCCACCCAATCGCCATGATAGCCATTTGCATCATTAGCGAAAATCGGTGAAAGGATGATAGCGGTATAACCCATATCTTTTAAATAATTCAGTTTCTTCGTGACACCTTCGAAATCCCCACCATTAAACGTGGAAGGGTCATTCACGTTCGCATCTCCATTATTTTGGGTATCTCCATCGAAAAATCTGTCGACCAATAATGAATATACAATTTCATCCTTCCAAGTTCGTTGTTCTTTTTCAGCTGCTCCTACTGGAATGGCGTAAAAAAGAAGCAGCGGAATTAAAGCGAGTGATAACGCTCTTTTTCTCATATCCGTTCTCCTCCTAGCTATCTCTTTACGCCTTTAAGATTAGCCTTTTGACCCCTTAACGTCAAATCCAATTTATAAAAAACTTTACACTTAAGGGACAAACTGGGGATACTGGTTATGGTTACTGAATTGGAAAAGAGCCGAACACGGTTAACGTTCTTTTTTTATCCTCTTGACCGCTTTATCCAAAGCCCTTTTTGGTTTTGCTTTTTGAGTGGTCATTTCATCCATGGCTGAATTCATCGGTCCCCATACTTTATTCATTTCCGGAATATTCGGCACGGGTTCAGCGTATTGTAATTGTATGCTTAAGGCTTGTGCCCTTTCATTTTCTTTGATTGCGGCATGGTGTTTAATTGATTTATTAGGTGGGATTTCCCCTGTTAAATCAAAACGCTTCATTGCATTATCATCATTAGTCAAATATTCAACTAACTTCGTAGACCAATAAGGGTGTTTTGTAAATGCTGTTACATGCCAGCCTTTGATTTCCATGAACGTTTTCATTGGCTGACCATTGGGCAATTCTGGCATGGGGGCAATTCCTGTATCCTTTCGCTCGGTAAATGAGTTCCCGTCACTCATGATAGAAGCCAATTTACCTTGTAAAAACAACTTCTCGTTTCCTGCCTTGCCGCCTTTAGGAATCAAACCCGCCCTATACCATTTTTGGATGTACTCAGCCCCTTTTATGGAACCCTTATTGTTCAAACCAATGTCAGAAGGGTCTACCTTTCCATTCTTATCTTTAAATATATAACCNCCCATTCCAGCCATTACTCCATACGAATCATGGAAATCATTCCACTTGGCATAGTAACCATGCACGTTACGCTTTCTTAATTCCTTTGCCATTTTATAAAGGTCATTCATCGTCTCAGGAGCCTTAGCCATCAATTTTTTATTATAAATGAAGACGGAGGTTGTTACGGACTTTGGCAATCCAAAAACCTTATCTTGATACATCTCCCCCCTAATTGAAGGTTCAATGAATGCATTCAATACCTCATCTTTNACCTTCACTTCCTGAATTAAGCCTTCCTTCACGATTTGCCCGACNTTTTCATGGGAAAAAGTTACGACATCCGGTGCCTTTCCATTTCCGATTGGNCCATCTCGACGAAGTCGTTCATACATCCCGGTAGCCATTTCAAGCTCTTCATGCTCAACTTTGATTCCATATTCNTTTTCAAAGGCTTCAATCACCGGCTTTAGGGCCTCCGCTTTACCNTCTTCCTCCCAAATGATCAGTTTTTCCGGCTTCGCTTCATTGCTGGCTTCGTCTTCTTTTTTCTTATTTTCTTTCACTGCTTTATTTTCTAAATCTGAACTGGATCCGCAAGCACTTACACTAACAATCAATAATATGGACATGAACAAATGAAAAATCAGCTTCTTCACTTTCATTCTCCTTTTTGCAATGTTTATTCTATCATGTCCAAAAGCACCAAATAATACTGTTTTTCAGTTCAGTACTTCAAATAAAGCCAATTGATGAAAGCGATACCAAAGCTATTGTTATCATTATATGAACGGCTTTGATTTTTACAACATTTTCCTTGGCGTATTTATTTCCTTGTAGTGATGAACAATTTTTGTTATTTTTTAGTTAATAAGTGCTTCTTTCAATTGAAATTGGGTATATAACCATAATGAAAAAGCACTTAACCTGGCTTAGTACCACTTCATAGAGACCCTCCTCGTAACAGCCGGAAGTTTCCTTTTTCACAGCCCCAAAACTTATAGAATCGGAGTGGTTTTCATGGAATTTTCATCCATACACCATAGACCTAATGACAATTACGGCTATCCTATCAACACCGAAACCCTACATATCCGCTTACGTACGAAAAAACAAGATATCTCCTCAGTTGGATTGATTTTTGGGGATCCTTACATTTCAAATAGTGGTCAATGGCAGTACGAGGAACTTCCCATGAGTCTGTCGGGCAGTGATACCCGTTATGATTANTGGCATATCTATGTGAAGCCTCCCTACCGAAGAATTCGATATGGGTTCAAGGTATCGGCAGAAGAAGAATGNTCCATTTACACGGAAAAGGGCTTCTTCAAAGAGCCTCCCCGAGATCCCGGATGCTATTTCGCGATTCCCTATCTCCATCAAAATGAAGTTTTCGGGGCACCTGAATGGGTCAAAGATACAATTTGGTACCAAATTTTCCCTGAAAGATTCGCGAACGGCAACCCGGCCAACGATCCGGAAGGTGTGAAACCCTGGGGAAGTGAAGACCCGGCTGTGGATAATTTTTTTGGCGGGGACTTCGAAGGAATCATTGAACATTTGGATTACCTTGAGAATCTCGGCATCAACGGAATCTATTTCACGCCAATCTTCCATGCCTACTCCAATCATAAATACGATACGATCGATTATCGGAGTATCGATCCGCAATTCGGAACGAAGGAAACATTGAAAACACTAATAGCCGAATGCCATAAACGGAATATACGGGTCATGCTGGATGCCGTTTTTAACCATAGCGGCTACTATTTCCCCCCTTTCCAGGATTTACTCGAAAAAGGGGAGAAATCGAAATATAAGGATTGGTTCCACCCTCACAGCTTCCCTCTTAAGGGAGGGGAAAGGCCCAATTATGAAACATTCGGTTTTTTTGAATCGATGCCAAAATTGAATACGGCAAATCCGGAGGTGAAAGAATATCTGCTCGAAGTCTCGGCTTATTGGATCAAGGAGTTCGATATAGACGCCTGGCGGCTCGATGTGGCAAATGAAGTCGATCAGCCATTCTGGCGTGAATTTCGAACAACGGTGAAAGATATAAAGCCTGACCTTTATATCCTTGGGGAAATTTGGCATGACTCCATGCCATGGCTTCGCGGCGATCAGTTCGATGCCGTCATGAATTACCCTTTCACCAACCAAGTTTTTCGCCTGGTCGCCTCACAAACCATCAATGCACGCGAGTTCACTGAAGAAATGACAGCCATCTATCACAGTTATCCAACCAATGTTTTTGACGTGACTTTCAACCTTCTTGGAAGCCATGATACACCGCGGATTTTCACGGATTGCGGGGAAGATTTAGCTAGAGCCAAGCTCATTCACGCAATCCTGCTGACATTCAATGGCAGCCCTTGTATTTATTATGGAGATGAAATCGGCTTAACCGGCGGCATGGATCCAGGATGCCGAAAATGCATGGTCTGGGAAGAAGAAAAACAAAACACCGAGCTATTCAATGAAATTAAGGCATTGATCCACTTGCGAAAAGAAGAACGGTTACTTGCCAATGACGGGGAGTTTAAATTCCTTGATACAGCCGGAAACGAAAATATCGTGGCTTACCAAAAGTATAATGAAAAACGTTCTGTCGTGATCCTCATCAATCCGACCGATGTCAAGCAATCCTTTACCCTTCCTGTTGATTTGAAAGGACGTACACTAACGGATTTAAGAACAAAGGAAACCACACAAGTTGGCAAATTTGAATTGGGTGGTTATCAATATAAAATTCTCGCAATCAATCATTGAGGCAAATGGAAACGGGGCGTTGATAATCATCCGCCCCGTTTTTTTCAGTCGATTATTTGGATATCATATTCTTTGAACCATACATGGGTCTGTGCCAAATGCGCGAGCAATTGTGGCCCTGACATCAATTGACCGAACCATGGCACTTTAAAAGCCGCACCCTTGGAATCCACTATATCGGTTAGCTTCTGTTTATCGAAAAATTCATGAAGGATTGAATTTTTATCCATCAGTAAGTCTTTCAACCACGTCTGCACACGGTCTGTATATATAGGGTTATGGGTTTTGGGATATGGACTTTTTTTACGATACAATATTTCATCCGGTAATAGCCCCTCCAAAGCCTTCCTAAGAATACCCTTTTCACGGTTGCCTTCCATTTTCATTTCCCAAGGAATGTTC
>Ga0058696_1000888_pt1 | contig 12211 bp, 18 predicted proteins | sample AgamicMgSfrz_FD_55077 | JGI IMG/M metagenome (GOLD analysis project Ga0058696, IMG submission 55077) | Agave microbial communities from Guanajuato, Mexico - Mg.Sf.rz | ecosystem: Host-associated > Plants > Phyllosphere > Phylloplane/Leaf | place: Guanajuato, Mexico | collected 2012-05-30 | reverse complement strand
ACTGGTAAAACAATTCCAGATGCTGTTTTGTTTGTTGAGGGTGTTGATGAAATAGATGATTCAGTTGAAAGAGAATTAAAAACATTTTTCTCTGTCGAAACAAAAGGAGAACATCATAAGTTAGCAGTTGTTCCTGTCCCTGAAGGAGCCAAAGCTCGCTTAGAGAAATTAGGGCCTGATGTCAAAGAAGCGAGTTTTCGTTTATATCGCCAAGATAATGCTATGGAAATTTGTGTAGCTCATCGAGTTCCACCATATAGAATTGGTTGGGCTATGACAGGATCACTTGGACAGACGACAGCAAAAGAAATGAATGAAATGTATAAAAGATCAATTATTGAACCAGGTCAACAAATTTTAGAACATCGATTAAATACACAATTATTTAAAGAGTTTACAGAAACGTTGGGNGAATTGGACTGGCAGTTTCAATTAAATGAAATTGATACAGATGATCGAGCAAGTGATATGCAATATGCAATAGATGGATANGAAAAGAGTATATTAACAAGAAATGAATGCCGAAAAGTTATTGGATACGAACCAGTTCTAGAAGGAGATAAATTTTTAAATGAAGATTCAAATTCGATTTAGTAGTCTTGCTAGAAAGTAGGAATATATTATGCCAAATGAATTGAAAAATGTAGAAATTAGTTATGTTTCATTAGTAACAAAGGGGGCTAATGGTAGGCCATTTGCAATTATGAAGGGTATGAACATGAATGGCTCTAATGTTTTGAAAAATGTTCCTATTTTAAAGAGGGAAGATGAAAAACAACTTGTAACAGGGGTTGTTTATGAACCAAATATAGAAGATGCACATGGTGATATCATGACGGCTGAAGAAATTGAAAGAGCGGCTTATAATTTTTTAGAGAAATATAGATACATAGATAAAAACCATGACGAGTTGGCAGGAAAAGGAACAGTAGTAGAAAGCTGGATTTCTAAAAATAATACGGTTGTTGGAAAACAAAATATTAAAAAGGGAACATGGCTTATGACTGTTCGAGTAGACGATAGTGAAACATGGAAAGAAATCAAAAAAGGGAAAATCACAGGCTTTTCGATGGGAGGGGTTGGAGAAAGAATGGAGATGCCACAAATGGATGAGTTTACACAAGATGAGAAAGGTGTAATTCGTAAGATGTTTAATTTCTTTAAGTCACATTATGACGAGGAACAAACTCAGGAGATGGATAATCAGTCAGTAAATAGTAAACAAAACTCTAAGATGCAAAAGGTATTTAATTTGTTTGAAGATGTATTTTATGTTGGGATTTGGGAGGGAAATGTAGATATTAAGCGGATGGTTTCCACCTTAGATGAAATGAAGGACATTTTAAATACAATGAAGGTGGTGATACAGATTTCTCGCCGGAAGATATTACTATTAATTCCATAAATGAAGTAGGCAAAATCTTATATAAGAAAAATGATAAAAAATTTGATGAAATGATTTCTTTGATGAACCAAATTAAAGAAAATAAGTTACAAAAAAACGCAGATCAAAATNNAGATGANATTGCAGACATTGTAAAGAGAGAAATAGGTCCTTTTCTNGAGAGATTACAGGAGTTGGAAGAACAGTTAAATAAAGAACTTGAATCAACTCATGATACTAATGAATTAGAAAATGACAGAGAATCTAAAAAGACAAGTGAATTTATTCAGAAGGTAATAGACCCNATTTCAAAGAGACTTGAAGTAATTGAGCGATCAGCACAAGTTCGTAAAAGTCTTGGGGCTGATGCCAAACCAACAAACGAGATGAGAAAACCAGTAAATAAATGGGTAGGATTAGATCTATAAAGATAAGGAGAAATGAATCTATGAATAATAAAGAANTATTAGCNCGTATTGAACGAATTGAAAAGAGTACAATGACAACAGGAGGAATGAAAGCGGGGCTATTATATCCGGAACAAAGTAAAGAATTTTTCCGAATGGTATTTGATGCAACTCCATTTTCTCAATTGCATCGCAAAGAGATTCGTAAAGCGAAAAAAGGTGAATTAGATAAAATTGCAATCGGTGGTCGAATTTTACGTAGGAAAATGGAAAATAGTGATGATGGCTATCGAGCGGGTGTAGAAACGTCGAAAGTTGAATATGATACAGTTTCTATTCGTTTACCATGGGAGATTACGGAGGAGCTACTTCGAGAAAATATCGAAGGTGAAGGATATGAAGATACTGTTATGACATTAATGTCAACTCAGTTAGGTATTGACCTTGAAGACCTTCATTGGAATGGGGATGTAACTTCAGAGGATCCATTTCTTCAAATTAATGATGGCTGGTTAAAACAAATTAAACAATCAAGTAAATCTCATATTGTCGATCATTTTAAATTAGTGACGGGAACGGGAGATGCTGAAGCTAGCGCCGGGTTTAGTAAAGACTCAATCTTTAATTTATCTAAGGCGATGCCTAATAAATATAAAAATGAAGGTTTAAAGTGGATTATGTCACCTGCTCGTAGAGAGAAGTGGATTGAATATTTAACAACTCGTTCAACTGGCTTAGGTGATGCTGCGTTATTAGGTACAGGGGATCAAGTTAATAAGCCGTTAGGGTATGAAATTGTCACAGTTCCTTCTCTTCAAGATGATGTAATTATTTTTGCAGATCCTAAAAACTTTATTGCGGTAAATACGTATGACACGCGAGTTCGTAAGACTGTAGAAGGTAAATCTGCTGTTATGGAAGATAAGCGATTTTATGTTATTCATTTGGATGATGATGCAGTTATTCAAGAAATGGACGCAGTAGCAATTCTTACTAATATACCTGATAAATTTGGGAATTAAGTAAGGTAATTTGTATATGAAGATTATAGAATTAAAATTAGGCGGTACATATACTGCATATGGCTATACTTTTTTCAACGGAGTAAAGGAAAAGGTTGCAAATGAGAAAGCAAACTATTTACTGAGTACAGGACATTTTAAGTTAATAGATAGTATAGAGGTTAAAAAGAAAGAGAAGTAAAAGAGGTGGAAGGATGGAAATTACTGTACAGGACATAAAGAACAGGGTAAATGTTCAACGAATGCCCGATACGGTAATCCAGGAACTCATTAGTCAATATGAATTGATTACTAAAAACTATTTGAGAAGTAAGCCAAGTAACCCAATGAAAGAGAAAGTTAGAACTAGTAAATTGGCTTGGCTTTCTTTTCGAGCAGAAAATTTGATCAAGGTAATCCATATTGGTTCTGGAGAAGAAGTTACCAGTTCAGTTTTTTCTGATGGTTGCACTGTATATGGTTTAAGTGAGAATCAATTATATGAATTTGAGTATACCATACAAGATTATGATGGGCTTTTGACTTTAATGAAAAAATGCATCATCGATATGACGTGTTATGCGGTAATTCGAACAAATCTACAATATGAAAATATGAAAAAATCAGCAAATATCGGAGATTATTCATATGAAATAAATATNGAATCGCTAGATGAGGAAACTGTTAATAAAAAGATTTTAAAAGTATTAAAAAAATACCGAAGTAGAAACCCTTTAATAGCATTATGAATGAAAGAATAGGCTGTGAACATTAGATATGGAAGAATTATATATACATGAAGTAACTGTGAAAAGGAATCAAAAGGTAAAACAGCCGGCAGGAAATTTTAAAGAAGAGCCTGTCATTATTTATGAAAGAATGAAGTGTCGTGTAACAACACACACAGCGGTAGATAATGAAAGGTTAAAAAGAAATAAACAAAATTTTGAGCCGAATTTTAAAATTTATACTTCTGCAGAACATAACATCCATACAAATGATGTAATCTATTTTCATGATTATGTATTTGAGGTAAGAGGAGAACCAAGAAATCCATCATTTTTAAATCACCATATTGAATTGTATTGTGAGCTGTTGGAATAAAATGACGAATACATCGGAGTTCATGGTTACACGTAATGTAGAACAGGTTAAAGAACAACTTAATAAAATGATGGTAGAAAGAATTATAAGTGCTTGCAATCAACTGCAACGAGAAATGAAACAAACAGTATCAGGTAGTCACAATGGTGTGAAGTATAAAATTCCACGATCGAGTCGCACATATATTGCTTCAAAACCAGGAGAGACATTTGCTTCTAGAACGGGAGAATTACAAGATTCTATTAAATATGGCTTACATATTACAGATAACGAAGTAGTAGGAACGATTGGAAGTCAATTAAAAAGAGCGGTGTATGTCGAAAATGGTACAAGTACTGTAGAAGCCCGACCTTTTTTCTTAAAAACGTTTGAAAAAGAGCGTGGGGAATTAAAAAGGACATTGGGAGGAGAACAATGACGACAAAAGCGATTGCAACAATTAGAAATATTATTGAGAAAGATACAATTGTGCAAAGTAATCTATCGAAATATGAAGGAGAGCCCGCTCTAACATTTCAAACTGCACAAAATGATATGAAAATGCCTTATGTGGTAATGAGAATTGAATCTAATAATCCGGATGATATAGAGGTAATTGATCGTATGATCCTCACTTTTGATATATATTGTGGCCAAGGTGATTATGAAAAAGCGGATGTAATTTCAAGGCGAATAGAACATTTGTTAGACAGAGAAGCGGGATTGTTAAGAGATTCTGGTATTATTACAATTCATCGAGCAGGCAGTATTACAGTTCCAGATGAAGATCCATCAATTATTCATATTAGTATTAAGTTTCTTGTACGGGTAGGAAGAATGGAATTATATTAAGGAGGGAAAAAAATGAGTTGGAAGCTTATTAATGGTGTACGTGAGGGTACAACTGATAATTTTGTTATTGGACCGGGTGTAATGTATAAAGGTTTTAAAAGTGTTAAAGACCTAGGTGAGATGTTAGGAGCTACTACAGGTGGCTGTAAAGTGGGGTTTACTAGAGAATACTATGATGCTGATATTGATGGTGTTTTAGGAAAACTAGTTCGCGGAAAATGGCTATTAAAAGATGAACCACATATGGAGGTTACACTAGTAGAATTTACGAAAGAAAATTTAGAGTTAGCTCTACCAGGCGTAGATGTAGATAGTACGACTGATAACGATTATAACATTGTAAAACCAACCAATGAAATTAAAGACGCAAGTTATAGTGATATTGCAATAGTAGGTGTAGTTTCAGGAAGTGATATTCCGGTTATTTTTGTTATCCGAAATGCAATGGTAGTTTCTTCTGTAGAAATTGATTTAAAAGATGGTAAAGGAACTGTAGGACTTAAATGCAAATTTATTGGTCATTATAGCGAAAGTTCGCCTAATACACCCCCTTATGAAATTTATTTACCAAAGAAAAAAGCACCTAAATTACCTACAACAAGTAAATAAGTTGTAGGTTTTATTTTTAGGTTATAAAAGGAGATATTGAATATGACAACAATGCTAGAAAAAATGATGCATAATAGTACAGAAATTACAATTTCAGGTCAGAAGATGAAGATGAGACGTTTAAATGTAAAAGATGTTTGGCGTTTTACTAAGATTATTTCTAAAGTTGGTCGTCATGCAATGACTGATTTTATGGAGTTTGGGAAAGAAAAGAATGAAATGATGAAAAAATTCAATTGGCCCAAATGAATGAAGAGCAACAAGAACAGTTAAATGAAATTGAAAAACAAAAAAAAGAAAAGGGTTTAGAGTTTGTCTTTCAATTATTGTCTATGATTCCGGAATGTGAAGATGAGTTTTCGGAATTTTTCTCTAGTCTATTACAGATTAAGCGTGAAGAATTCGATCAGTTACCACCAGAAGCTATGGTAGCAGTTATTGAAGGATTATTAGAAAGTGAAGATTTAATGTCTTTTTTCAATCAGGTCAAGGGTCTAATCAAATCTCAAAGTCTCAAGTGGAACAAACAAGAAATGTAGAAAATGACTCTAATAAATACATAGAAGAAACAGAGCAAAATATGCTAAGGGCTTTTGATAAAGTCCAAAAACGGTATGGATGGACAGATGATTATGTCTTATCCATACCGTATTCTCGTTTAATGGACTTATTTTCTTTTATTAGTCAGGAAGAGCAGCAAGAAGAATTAAATGAATGGAAAAAGATGGCCTTTATTGGATTTCAAACAAGGCAATTAGAAGAAGGAACAACTTTTCAGGACTATTTGCAAGCTTTTGGACTTACGGAATCTACGTCGGATGGGGAAGAAAATGAGACTATGGAAGTTTGGTCCAAAGAGGAATGTATCGACCATGCAAATAAGCTGATTGCAGAGTTTCAGTTTGAAGACGATCAGGAATAAAAAACTTCCTAGTTAGAAAGGGGGGAGTGAATGTTTACAGAAGTATTCCAGTTGTTTGGTACAATTGGAATTAAAGCAGATGAAGCTTATAAGGATTTAGCAAAGTTTGAGGAAAGTTTACAAAAGGCTTCTAAGAACATACAAGAAAAATTTCAAAAACCAGCAGAAGTACTTAATCAAATAAATGGCCAAATTCAAAAATTTGGTAACGGGGCGACCAATGTTTTTGGGAAGATTGGTAACAAAGCGGATCAGGCATATAAAGGTGTAGAAAAGTTTGAAGAGAGAGTGCAAAAAGCCTCTAATACAATGCAAGAAAAAATCCAAAAATCAGCAGATTCTCTTGGGAATATTAGTAAGCAAATGCAAACGTTTGGTGACACTATTTCAAATAAAGTTACAAAACCTATAGAACAAGTCAATAGCAAAGCTTTACAATTTGCTACCGATTTGGAAGGTTCTCAAAAAAAACTACAGGATATGCTTGGGTTAACTGAAAAAGATGCAAAGAGTTTAGCTGGAACTATTCAACCTATCGCTCAACAAGTCGTGAAGATTTCCAATATAGTAATACCATCGTTGAAGCAAACGGTTGAGTTAATCAAATCTGTTTCTAGTCTTATATCTAAGGCGAGTGAAATCATTGGTGGCCTTGTAAATATAGTTAAAACATTAATGCAAATACCGGGTGCAATTACGGCGATTATTAAAGATGCCTTAAAACTAATTAAAGTTTTTAGTGAGTTCGCACAGATATTGACTGGTCTTGGAAAATCAATGTTTTCATTAGTATTAAGTCCATGGGGCATTGCAATACTTTTAATGGTTGGTTTAGTATATGTGCTGTATAAAAATTGGGATTCAATTGTGAAATATACAAAGCAGGCAGTGCAATGGATCAGTGATATTTGTTCTAAAGCCTGGGATGCTATCGTTAAAGTTGCGAAGTCAGTATGGGATAGTTTGTCAAAGTTTTTCTCAAGTTTTTGGGAAGGAACAAAAAAAGTATTCCAATCTGCGGTATCGTTTATAGATAAAATACTTAGCGGGGCATGGAAAATAATTACTACTGTAATTACAATGTATATCAACATATGGAAAAAGACATTTGAAATTGGTTGGAATTTAATAAAAACGATATTTAATACAGTGCTAAACGTAATAAAAAGTGTTGTTAAGTTTGCTTTAGAATTTATTAAAAGCTATATTTCTACTGCTATTAAAACATGGCAAAATATTTTTAAAACTGGCTGGGATATTATAAAAACAGTTTTTACGACGGTGCTAAACTTTTTGAAAACATTTATAAGTGGTGCATTTCAAGCAATTCGCAGCATAATCACGACTGTGATGAATGGGATAAAAACCGTCATTTCTACAGTGTGGAATGGAATAAAGGCAATTTTTACGACTGTATTAAACTTCTTAAAATCAGTTGTAAGTAGTGTGTTTCAAGCAATTCATAGCATAATTACAACTGTAATGAATGGAATAAAGACGGTTATTTCTACGATTTGGAATGTAATTAAAACAGTTTTTATAACTGTATTAGAGACTATAAAGAATTTTGTGGTTACAGCATTTCATTTTATAAAAAACACAATTACGACTGTAATGGATATCGTAGAGTCTATTATTGTAACCGCATGGAATTTTATTAAAGAAACAATAATAGTTGCTGTTCGGACATTTGTTAACTTTGTGGTGGATAACTTTAATAAGATAAAAAACACAATATTTAGTGTTGTTGGTGCTATTAGAGATTTCATAGTAAGTAACTTTGCAGCAATTAAAAAAGCTATCGTCGGAGCGTTTGACGGCATTGTTGATACAGTAAGGGATGTATTCGGTAAAGTTGGTTCTATAGTTAAGGGGATAGCAAACGACGCTGTAAGCTGGGGGAAAGATATTATTGCTGGTATTGGTAAAGGTATGACATCTATGGCTGGCTGGGTTGTTGATAAAGCTAAAGGCGTTGTAGACGGAATACCAAAAGCAGTTAAAAGTTTCTTTGGTATAAAATCTCCTTCGCGTCTAATGATGGAGTACGGCGGATATATTACAGAAGGTCTTGGTGTAGGGATGGAAAAAATGATCCCGGCTGTGGACAAGGCTTCTGGATTGTTAAATAAAGCGGTTGTTCCACCGAAACCGATGCAACTAGTAACGGATGTATCTACCCGAATTGGACAAATGGGGGCACATTCTGCTGATATGATTGGAAAATCTGCACATCCATTTGCTGGGCACTCTTCTGTTGAAAAGAAAACAGATAAAGGTGTTACAATTCAAAATGCTACATTCAAAGTTGCTGTTGAAAAATTGCAAACTGCAGAGGATTTTGTGAAAATGAGAAAATTACTACAAAATGTAGTTGCTGATGATCTAATGGGAATGGCGGTGCGTAATGTATGAGTATATTAAAAACATTGCATAGAAGAGCTGGTTCATATCATCTCTTATGGGATGTTACAGAATTAAAAAGTACAATTAAATATACTATTAATTTTTCATGGCCTGGGACATATAATTTTTCTTTTATGTCCCAAGTTCCTATTGGTTCTGATGGTATGTTACCAGATAAATATTTTATTGTTCGAGTAAATGGTATTGAAAAATTTAGAGCAAGAGGTGCTTATGCCTGGGAAGCAAGAGAAATTTTTGTTGGTGCAGGGCCACAAACAATTGAATTTACAACAATCGGTTACGGTTCTTCTGACGTAGCCTATTTGCGTGATGTTTATTATCATGCATATGGACCTATACCTACAATTGCAATGATTGAACAAACGAAAATGCCTAAATCCTTAAACGGATTAAAAAATTACAATGTTATGCATGGATATCCTCGTTACCAAAGTACTGGTAATAAAGGATGTGAAGTAGAATTTACTGCTTTATTCAATGATATCAGTCATTGGCGTGAGTTCATGAGTGAAATATATCGCCCTCATATTATTACAGGTGATTACGGTACCTATGGTGGTATTATTCCACCTAATGAAGTTGATGCAATACGTAAAGGAACACTAGTAATAGCAAAGTGTAAATTAATATCTATGTCACAAGCAGGTATTGGAGTTGATGGAATGTGAGAGAAGGATCTATTTCTTTAATCAGAATGTTGGGGAGCTATTTCCAAGTGGGGAATAATGCTCCTAATTTAATTGTTTATATGAAAAAAAGAGAATCTTCTTCTTATGTACAAATACAACATCGTGTAGTGAGCCTGGAAGTGCAGGAGAACGCAGATCAGTTCGCAAGTACATTTTCTATTACCTTTGCTAATGAATATGGGCAAATGGCACCTGATAACTGGTATGGTAAGTTTTCTTCCATTCAAGAATGGTTTTACAACAGTGAAGTAACAAACACAAACCAACTATATCCGCAGACTGAATTTAAGGTTTCTATCGGTTATGGTGAAGAAGCTTTACCGTATATACATGGTTTTGTATCTGACGTAAAGGTGAATGCCGAAAGCGGCACAATATCAGTTACCTGCACAACATCTTATAAAAAGGTTCTACAAAAATCAGTAATTCCAACGCGGGGATCAGATGAAATTGTTGCACCTACCGGTAATGTGTATGATGTAGTGAAATTCTTCCTTGAAAAAGCAGGAGTTACATTACACGGAAGTAGGGTAAACATTCCGGTACAAATCAAAGCTGGATTATTGAAGGAGCAACAGGAAAGAGATTTCAAAAATGGGATGAGATTGTTCGCGATATCATAGATACAACATTCCATTATATTAAACACGAACCAGACGGAAGTTGTACATTTATGAAAATGCCAGACTATGCAATTAATGAGCCTGCAAAGTTTAGTTTTAGAGAAGGCGAAAACCTTATCTCTTTAGATATGCAGCTAACTGACCAGGATATAAGTAATAGCATTGTTGTTAAATGTGGAGATTATGCAAACGGATTTCTTAATTCGTTTCTATTAAAAAATGTATCGCAGGGTGATTTACGAGAGGAAATGATAGAAGTTCCCTGGGCGACAACGTTTTTTGCAAGAAGAGCGGTTGCTGCAGCTTATCATTTAAAAGCAATCCAGAAGTTCAGAACATTAACTGTAGCGGTCATTGGAGATCCAAGGATTCAATTATTCGATGTGGTTTCTGTTTACAATAGAGATTCTGGGCAACAATGGAACTACTTTGTTAAAGGAATTAATACCATGATATCTGCAGATGATGGATTCTATCAAACTTTAGATTTATCTGTTAACTATGGGTATGAACCAGCTCCATATACAGATATAACTGGTATTACAGTAAATGTAGATACATTACGTTTAAAACTTTGGGATTGGGATGTAGAGGATGGCGATTTATTAAATATTTACTGTAATGATAAATTAATCGAAGAAAATTATTTCATCCGAAACAATCCGACGTATGTTGATATTCCGCTTGAATATGGCGTGAATATTATCGTATTTGAAGCNGTTCGGAANCCTAAAGGNATTCTTACAGGACGTTTGCAAGTACTAGATAAGCAAAATAATATCTTGTTTGATTATGGTTCNTTACCNGATTTATCATTTCCTCGGGTAAATCAAAACAAAGATCACTATTATATCCAACGACCAGCAAAAACTTGGTCTGTTACGAGGGTAAATTAGGGGTGATTCAATGATAATGCAAAAAAACTTATATGATCCTATTATGTATTTAATGAAAGGGTTAATTGATAGGGAATTTTACAGCGGTGGAAAACCAATACCTGGTAATGATCCAAATGACGTATTTAAAGAAGGCATGACCGAAGGATATACGCTTATTCGTGATGGTGCTCGTTTATCTGCAGTCGATGGAGATAAATATTTACACTATGATTTAGCTTTTAATGCACACAGCATGCTAGAAAAGGTTCTTGTCTCTCATAAAGTAACAGGAAAAGAAATGGAGATACAATTAATATACAATGCACAAAAGCAATTAGAGCGTGTGCAGCCGAGACTTCTTAATAAAGGTAACGGTATACTATCTGATTTAACAATTCCCGATGTGTCGTAATGATGCACGGGAATTTTTTAATACAAGAAAAAGGGTGATTACTCTTGTTTGAAACAACCTATTTAGCCGGTGGTCGATTAGATCCACCTTTTCATCCAACAAAAACAGAACCATTCGTACCTGGATTCATTATGGATTCCACATCATATAAAACGGATGAAGTGAAATATATATTACCTGCAGACATGGAGATTTACGCAATTAGTGTTAGTTCCTCCATTTACGAATTAGATGATAAATGGGATTTAATCGTGAATGGACAAACTGTTTGCCAAGATATTTATACAAAGCGTCTTCCGGAAGGGATGCACTTTATGGTTTATAAAGCGGTTAAAGCAGGAGACACAATTGTATTCCGATTCCATAACCAAGGCATTCTTGATAAAACAGTGTGGTTTGAATTGCACTTTTTAAGATAAGGGGGGCGTATTTATGAGTTTTACAATTAATTATATGGCTGGTGGAAGATTCGACGCGCCTTACTTCCCGACAAAAACAGAGCCATTCATACAAGGGCGAAGAGTTGGTATTCATGATGAGATTCATGTAGATAAGTTTTCATTGCCATTCGAAACAGAAATGATTGCTTTTTCTGTTGCTGCTTCTCATTACAGTGATAGGGACTATTGGAATTTATTTATTAATGGCCAGCAAGTATTTAAAGAAGTTTATGTAAAAGATGTGCCGGAGGGATTTAATTTCTCCGTTGTAAAGCCTATACCTGCTAATGCTGAAGTAAAGTTCGAATACCACAATGCATCCGCAGATAAAAAAACTATATGGCTTAATTACCAACTATTAAGAGATTAGGAGCGTGAAATAGATGGCATACGTTGAAAAAATAGTTACAGAAGCAGAATTTCAAATTCACTCATAAATTTAATAACTGAAAACGGTTGGAAGAAAGTCAAAACCTTTTATAAA
>Ga0058696_1000887_pt1 | contig 12212 bp, 11 predicted proteins | sample AgamicMgSfrz_FD_55077 | JGI IMG/M metagenome (GOLD analysis project Ga0058696, IMG submission 55077) | Agave microbial communities from Guanajuato, Mexico - Mg.Sf.rz | ecosystem: Host-associated > Plants > Phyllosphere > Phylloplane/Leaf | place: Guanajuato, Mexico | collected 2012-05-30 | reverse complement strand
GAGTTTCTCGCCAATTTAAGCTGCTATCTTGTTAGATGCTGCGTTCTTTTATTTGCTGGACCATTTTCTTGATGAACGTTTCTATTGTGACATTTTCAAATTCTTGTTCCCCGTATTTCCGGACATTTACTTCATTTTCTTTCTCTTCTTTATCTCCAAGGACCAGCATATATGGGATTTTCCCCATCTGTGCTTCCCTGACTTTATACCCCAGCTTTTCATTCCGATCATCTATTTTCACTCTTATGCCTTGATTCTTCAGTGCATTTTGAACCTGTAAACAATAATCCAGATGAACTTGTGAGACTGGGATGATCTGTACTTGCACCGGGGCGAGCCATACCGGAAAAGCACCGGCAAAATGTTCTATGAGGATTCCAAAAAATCGATCGATCGATCCAAAGATGGCACGATGAATGACGACCGGACGGACTTTTTCATTATTTTCATCGATGTAAGTCAGATCAAATTTGTCGGGCATTTGAAAATCAAGTTGGATTGTTGCACATTGGTGGCTTCGTTTTAATGCATCTTTAATATGAAAATCAATTTTCGGTCCATAAAATGCCCCGTCCCCTTCATTTACTTGATATTGTATCCCGATGCTTTCCAGAACATTTTTCAAGGCTGTTTCAGAAGCTTCCCAAAGGGATTCATCGCCCATTGAATCCTCCGGACGAGTCGAGAGCTCCACGGAATACTCGAATCCAAAAGTGCGATACACCTTATCGATCAGATGAAACACTTGTTTAATTTCACTTTCGATTTGATCCTGCCGTACATAGATGTGGGCATCATCCTGACAAAATGTACGGACACGCAGCATCCCGTTCAATGCACCGCTATATTCATGACGGTGGACTTGACCGAATTCNGCCATCCGGATGGGTAAATCCCTGTAAGAATAAAGACTGTTTTTGAATATAAGCATATGACCCGGACAGTTCATTGGCTTCATCGCGAATTTTGTTTGATCCACCTCAGTGAAGTACATATTCTCGTGATAATGATCCCAGTGGCCTGATTGTTCCCATAACCGCTGGTTCATCATGAAAGGAGTCCGAACTTCGTCGTAATCAGCTTCATTCTGAAGCTCCCGCGAGAACTTCTCCAATTCATTTCTAACGATTTGTCCTTTCGGTAAATAAAATGGCATTCCAGGGGCTTCCTCCGAAAACATGAATAACTCCAACTGCTTCCCTAATTTACGGTGATCGCGTTTGGCCGCTTCTTCCAGGAATTTAAAATGATCCTGTAAATCCTTGTTCTTTCGAAAAGCCACGCCATACACCCTTTGGAGAACTTCATTTTGATTGTCTCCCCGCCAATAGGCACCAGATACACGAGTCAATCTGAATGATTTTACAAATGATGTGGATGGAAGGTGCGGCCCTCTGCAAAGATCGATGAATTCCCCCTGTTGATAGAGCGTTAATTTTTCACCATTAGGGATGTTCTTGGCTATATCCAACTTGAATGACTCCCCTCTGCCCTCGAATAACTTCACAGCTTCTTCATATGTCACTTCGATCCTTTCAATTTTCAGATTTTCACTTATGATATGTTCCATCTCTTTTTCAATGGCTTGCAGATCTTCCGAGCTCAAAGAGTGGTCTAACTTAAAATCATAGTAAAAACCGTTTTCCACGACTGGTCCCATCCCTAATTTCACATTTTCGTAAATCCTTTTCACAGCCTGTGCCAAAACATGCGCCGCTGTATGCCGCATTATTTGTAATCCTTCATCCGAATCGAGAGTCAAGATCGACAGTTCGCCATCCTTATTAAGCTTGTGACTTAGATCAACCAATTGCTTATCCAGTTTTCCAGCTACTGCCTTTTTCCTTAAACTTGGGCTGATTGAGCCTGCCACACTTTCCACTGTGATCCCTTGCGGATACTCCTTTTGCTGCCCATCCGGGAATTGAACTTTAATCATTTTTTCACCCATCAAATAAACACCCCTTTTTAATAATAAAAAAACGCACACATCCCTATGCAAGGGACGAGTGCGTTTACCCGTGGTTCCACCCAATTTCCCATAAGCAAAAAACACTCATGGCTCTGGAGCTTGTAACGCAGCTTAGACGATATCAGTTACTCTTGTTCACCGATATAGCTCAAAGGCGGTAAATCAGTTTCCTAAGCCAGGAAGTTCGCAGCTGCCCTTCCCTCTCTGCAGACCGTAAAAATGATTCATGTCCTTATCATCGCAATATTTTTATATATAAAAAAACGCACCCATCCCTATGTAAGGGACGAGTGCGTTTATACCCGTGATTCCACCCAATTTCCCATAAGCAAGAAACACTCATGGCTCTGGAGCTTGTAACGCAGCTTAGACGATATCAGTTACTCTTGTTCACCGATATGGCTCAAAGGCGGTAAAACATTTTCCTAAGCCAGGAAGTTCGCAGCTTCTCTTCCCTCTCTGAAGACCGTAAAAATGATTCATGTCCTTATCAATGCTTCTAAAATGAAAATGGATTTTTATATTGTTATATATATTACAATATATTCCCATAAGTGACAACCTCAAATTTATTAATTTCATTTCAAGCACCCAATTGGTATAATTAGTAAAAAAGGAGTCTCCATGAAACGTTTAAGCAATTGGTCAATTCTATTTGCAGTGATTGGTACACTATCATTTTGCTGCTCCCTTGCTTTTTCAAAAGCGTCCGAGCTGCTCATGATTTCAGGATTCGGTGCGTTGCTAATTGGTATGTTATGCAGCTTAGGGGCCATGTATAAAAATGAAAGAGGAATGTCGAAATTTTTGGCTGTGGCTGCATTCTTTCTTTTAAGTTTCATTCTCGTTTGGAATGAACCATTTCAAATTGTCAGGCTCTTGACCTGGATGAAAAATTAAATGAAAAAACCCGTTCGCCATGACGGGTTTTTTCATTGATTCATTCTTCATCGGCTATCGTTCGTTTTGAATTCTTTATTCCAAGCCATAGCGTAAGTCCAGTGGTCCAGAGTATTAGCGCGCATCCAAAGCCGAGCAATGATAACGGTGCAAGGATTTGATGCTCCCCAACCATGACGGTGTCTGGCACAATCAGCCATGTAATAAGCGCCAATAAACAGAGAAGCACACCTGTTGCATAATAAACCTTGATTTGGAAAAGTGACGCCAATGGTAAAAAATGAATTCCTACAATAATGGCGATGACTCCCGGTATAAGATCGGTCTGATTGATCAAGTTACAGATGGCAATGGCAATCCCAATCAGCAAACCTTCGGCAATGAAGACCATATTAAACAAAAATCCGATACGCTTAAGACGTCTTGCCCCATCATCTGAAACTTGATTGGACATTTTTTGTGATGCATGTATTAATGAAATGCCAACGATAACCATGATGATTCCCACGAATATGGCTGCGAGTTCCACGTAGGGAAACCCCCACCCCTGCAATCCCATTACACCGGTACCCGCCCACAGTGTTCCGAAGACCGCCATGAAAATGACTCCAATTCCAGAACCGCGAAACGCCTCTTTCATCATCAGTTTCCTTTCATCCACAGTATAATCGTACATAGAATAATATTGCACCACTTCACCAAATATTCAGCTATAAAAAAATCATTTGAGATGAGATAATTGCCGTTTCTGAGATATAATTCGATTTTCGTAGATATATTTCGTTTTTCGGAGATATAACTGGATTTTCGCAGATATATTCCTTTTTTCGGTGATATAATTCGATTTTCACAGATATAACTGGATTTCGCAGATATAATTCGATTTTCTCAGATATATTCCTTTTTTCGCAGATATAATTGGACTTCGATACAAATCTTCATAAAAAAACCTGAGTCCTCAAAGGGGAGCTCAGGTTTTTTCCATTGGTATCAAGCCACATCTGATTTATCGAATTGACAATCTTTTAATGCTATTAATTTGGTCTTGTGATAAATCTTGTATCCTAACCAGACTACCAGGAATATCGGTAATCCGATATAGGAGACGGCGACGCCATACCAGTCGATGCTGCCGCTTAGGAATGCTCCATAGTTCTGTCCTGCTATGACGAGCATGCACAGGGTGAATGAAAGAATCGGACCGAATGGAAACCATTTTGCTTTATATTTCAGTTCGTTTAGGTCCACCCTGTGCAACATAGGCACGTCTAAAGCGATAATGGCTTATGGCGATTCCAATCCAGGCGATGAAGCCAGTCAGCCCGGATGCATTCAATAGCCATGTAAATACATGGTCCCCGAAAATGGAGGTCAAGAAGGCGAATCCTCCAATTAAGGATGTCAGGATCAAGGCATTCATCGGGATCCCCCTGCGGTTGACTTTGGCCAGGAATTTGGGAGCTTGTCTATCTTTTGCCATCGACCATAACATCCGCGTTGATGCATATAGCCCCGAGTTCCCGGCGGATAGTAAGGAGGTTAACACGACCGCATTCATGACGGATGCCGCGAATGCCAGCCCTGCCCGTTCAAAGACAAGCGTGAAAGGGCTTACAGAAATGTTTTCGACATCTCCGTTCAACAAGCTTGGACTCGTATACGGTATTAAGAGACCAAGTATCAGGATGGCCCCGATGTAAAATAATAGGATGCGCCAAAATACTTGGCGGATTGCATTCGGAACATTTTTTTCGGGTTCTTCACTTTCCCCGGCAGCAATACCAACCAGTTCTGTGCCTTGAAAAGAAAATCCCGCGATTAGAAAGATTGAGATGATCGATAAAAATCCTCCCTTGAATGGTGCCTCATCCATGGTGAAGTTTTCAAATCCGATCACCTTTCCGCCGAAAATCCCCAATATGGTCAATAAACCAATAATGATGAAGCAAATGATGGCAATGACTTTTATTAGTGCAAACCAATATTCAGATTCACCATAGCTTTTAATGGATAGGGCGTTGAGGGTGAAGACGATTCCAAGAAATAAGGCACTCCATATCAGGCTGGGTACATCAGGGAGCCAGAATTTCATGATGATGGCTGCTGCAGCTATTTCCACGGCAAGGGTGACTGCCCAGTTAAACCAGTAATTCCAGCCAAGTGCAAAGCCGAATGCGGGATCAACAAAGCGTGTGGCATAGGTGGAAAAGGATCCCGACACAGGCATATATGTCGCCATTTCCCCTAAGCTCGTCATCAGGAAATAAACCATGATCCCAATGCAGGCATAGGCAGCGAGGGCACCGCCGGGCCCTGCGCTCTGGATGGTTGCCCCGCTCGCCAGGAATAATCCGGTTCCTATTGAACCGCCTATGGCAATCATGGTCATATGTCTTGCTTTCAGTTGCCTTTTAACTGTCGGTTCTTGATTATCAATGGGATTCCTTTTAACTGTCGGTTCTTCATTATCAATGAGATTCATGTCCATAAGGTTCCTACCTCATTTTCTTTTAAAGTTAAAAGTTCAAGAGTAAAAGAGTTTTTTAACAACNGCTTTNTGAAAGACTTAATCGTTCGCTTCACTTGCTGGGATGCCATCCAGTTCAATGGCCATTTCCTGGTATCGTTTCCCTAGTCCCGGATTGGGTGACCCCATCCTGCTCAGTCTCCATTCCACACCATTGAATTAGAGTAAGCGCAATGATTTCGGCTGTGGAGAACACGTTGTCAAGCAGGATGTATTCATTTGGATAGTGGGCAACCTCGGTTACTCCCGGTCCGAAAACGATTGCTGGCGTTTCACCGACATGTGTCAGCAATCCCCCGTCCGTTCCCCAAGGGGAGGCTTCAATGACCGGGTCCTGTCCGGCAACTTGCCGATATTGATGAACAAGTGCATTCATCAGTTCATGCTCTACATCAATTGACCCTGGTACCCAGCGTGCCCCGAACCATTCCAATACGGGCGGGTTTTCCTTGAACCATTGGTCAGCTTCACCGAGCTGCAATAACCAGGCAGCCATTTCGTCTTTCGCCTGCTCCATCGTTTCTTCCGGCGCAACCCCCATCCTTCCTTCGACTTTCACAAGGTCGGGAACGGATGACGGCCAATTACCGCCTTCAATGACACCTAGATTGATTGGAATCGGAATAGGCGTATTCTGATAGAGCGGATCACTGATACGTGCATTTCGCTTTTCTTCCAAGGCACGAATATGATTGATGACAGTCATGCTTTTTTCAATCGCACTAACGCCTTCATACCTTGTTCCGCCATGGGCTGACCGGCCTTTAACATGGATTCGGAACCACATCGAACCCTGCTGTTTCGGGAAGATCCTCATATTCGTCGGTTCAGGGATCAGGGCGGCATCGGCTTTATATCCCCTCAGGACGGCCGCTAATGTTCCGGCTCCGCCGCTTTCTTCTTCAATCACACTTTGAAAAATGACATCTCCCTTTAATTGGATGCCATTTTCCTTCAATGCCTGCATCGCAAGGATCAGCGATACATTTCCACCCTTCATATCGGTTACACCGCGACCAAACATCCTTCCATTCTTAATCGCTCCGCTATATGGGTCGTCGTCCCACTGCTCCCGGTCCCCATCCGGAACCACATCGATGTGTCCGTTCAAAATGATGGAACGGCCGCCTCCAGTCCCTTTCATGATACCTACCACATTGGGGCTGTTGGAAAATTCACTGCGTGGAGAATAGAAATAAGAATGCTTTTTCAGCTCACCGCCGTCAGGTTCCCAACAATCGATCTGCAAACCCATTTCCTGTAGCTTTTGTGCGACGATGGCCTGTGCCCCTGCTTCATTTCCTTGCGTACTCGGGGCTTGTACCATTTTTTGCAATAGATTCGTTCCTTCTTCCCGATGATCCTCTATCCATTGGTTTATCCGTTTTTTTATATCCGGCACATTTATCCTCCTTAAGTACACATATTCTCATAGATTACTGAAAGTCCCATTCCGCCTGCCATACACAACGTTACCATTCCGTACTTAACTTGTGAACGCAACATTTCATGCATCAGTGTGACTGTCAATTTTGCACCTGTTGCTCCTACAGGGTGACCAAGTGCAATTGCCCCCCCATTGACATTGACAATATCCGGATTCAAATCTAACTCCTTGATCACTGCAAGTGCTTGGGCAGCAAAGGCTTCATTAAGTTCAATCAGTCCGATATCCCCTAACGATAGACCTGCTTTTTCCAATGCCTTTCGAGTAGCGGGTACTGGTCCAATCCCCATAACTCCAGGTTCAACTCCTGCACTGGCAAACGCCTTTATTTTCAAGAGCGGTTTTAATCCCTTTTCTTCCGCTTGCTGCTTGGACATTAGTACAGCTGCAGCCCCATCATTCATAGGACAGGCATTTCCTGCCGTAATGGTTCCTTCATTTTTGAATACTGCCTGAAGATTGGCTAGTTGATCTAGATGAATGTCCTCGCGCACCCCTTCGTCATGGTTGAAGATTTGAAGTCCTTTTCGATCCTTGATTTTAAGCGAAATAATTTCTCTATCAAAGCGACCCTCTTCTATAGCTTTCCAAGCCTTCTTGTGGCTTTGATAAGCAAATTGATCCTGTTCTTCACGACGGATACCATATTTTTCAGCCAAGCGCTCGGCAGTGATTCCCATATGATCATTTTCCAAGGAACATATTAATCCATCTGCAAGCAGAGCATCCTCCATCGTTAAGTTTCCAAACTTACCGCCCCATCTATTTTTCACGATATAAGGCACATTGCTCATGCTCTCCACCCCGCCGGCAATAATGACGTCTTCTTGACCAGCAGCGATAGTTAAAGCGGCGTTGGTAATGGCCTTTAAACCTGATCCACATGCTTTGATTACAACGTGGCCTGGGACACTGTGTGGGAAACATGCCAGCTGCGACGAAATTCGAGCCGAGTTAAGTCCGCCTCCGTGGACATAGCCGTGACCGAAAATCACTTCATTAACCTTTTCTTTACCCAAACCGGAATTATCCATTAAACCTTCCAATACTTGACGGCCCAATTCGGTAGCTTTAACATTCCGTAGTGATTTGCCAAAGGATCCAACTGCAGTTCTCGCTCCAGCAACGATGACAACCTCATTCAAGCTTTTTTCCTCCTCTTACCTATTCGATGGTGTTGACGGCAGCATGGATTTTCAACGTTGCCTCCGTATTCCTTAGCACATCATCCACTGTATATGGCGCCATGACTTCCTTAAGCACCAATCCTTCTTCGGTAACTTCCATGACAGCCATATCCGTAATGATTAAATCCACACTCTTTCTTGCCGTCAATGGAAGCGTACATGACTTCAAGATCTTAGATTCACCCTGCTTATTCACGTGATTCATCAGGACTATCACCTTTTTGGCTTTCTGGGCAAGCTCCATTGCCCCGCCCATACCCGGCACCCGCTTTCCTGGGACGATCCAATTCGCCAAATCCCCTTTTTCACTGACTTCCANGGCTCCAAGGATGGTGATGTCGATGTATCCTTTCCTGATCATCCCAAATGCCGTTGCACTGTCAAAGTAAGAAGCTCCCAATACAGTGGTGATCGGGAAACCTCCCGCATTACAGAGGGCAGGATCTTCTTTTCCGGGATCAGGACTTGGACCTGTACCGAGAACTCCATTTTCCGCATGGAACAGCACATGGATATCTTGAGGAATATGATCTGCCACCAAGGTAGGGATGCCGATGCCTAAATTGACGATCAATCCGTCATGGATTTCCTTGGCGGCGCGTTTCGCGATGCGATTTCGTACATCTACTGCCATGCCCATTTCCAATTCACCCCTTTTGTCGGAATCACCATATCTACATAAATGCCTGGTGTGGCAATACATTCCGGATCCAATTCGCCTGCAGGAACGATTTCCTCCACTTCCGCAATCGTGAAAGCCCCTGCCATCGCTACCAGCGGATTGAAATTACATGCAGTCTTGTCGTACACTAAATTCCCNAGNGAATCGGCCTTTTTGGCATGGACGATGCTGACCTCAGCCGTCAAAGCGGTTTCCACCAAATATTCTTTTCCTTCTATCACAATCTTGTCCTTGCCTTCTTCGGCTATCGTACCAATCCCGACATCGACAAAAATCCCGCCTAAGCCTACACCGCCGGCACGAATCCGTTCNGCTAATGTNCCCTGCGGNGAAAATTCGACTTGCAGCTTTCCTTCAGTCATGAGCTTGCCGGCATTAGGATTGGANCCGATATGCGAGGCGATCACTTTCTTTGCCCTTTCNGCNGTCACAANCCGGCCAATGCCGATATCAGGGAATCCAGTATCATTGCCAATCAAGGTCAATTCCTTAACNCCCTTGTCAAGGATACCCTGTACAAGCGTCGGAGGAGTCCCNACTCCGCCAAATCCGCCATACATAAGTGTGCATCCATCGGAAATATGCTCCAGCGCTTCTTCCATGGTCACAATCTTGTTTTTCTTCGTAATGACCTGCTTCATACCGTTCCTCCTAAATAGCCTGCATGTCTTCAATCAAACCTTCCGCGTGCAATTCTTGCTGCAACTCATCGAGGGAAGCTTCCAGTATCATGACGAGGCGATCGATTTCTTCATTCGTAATGATTAATGGCGGAGATAGGATAACCGCATCGCCAGCGATTCCTTCAATCGCACCTGCAGCAGGATAGATCAACAGCCCCTTAGCAAAAGCCTTATTTACAAGCCTTGTAGTCAGGCCGATTTGCAAGTCGAATGGCGTTTTTGAAATTCGATTGGAGACAAACTCAAGCCCAAGGAGCAGTCCTTTCCCTCTAACATCACCGATGATGTCGAANTTCTCAGCCAAACCTTGCAGCTTCTTAAACANATATTGACCTTTCTCTTCCGCTGCCNGAACCAGGTCATTTCCCTCAATGTAGGAAAGTACTTCCAATGAAACGGCTGCAGATAGAGGGTTTGCACTATATGTGTGTCCAGCCATGATTGATTTCGAACCTTTTAAAATGGGCTCCATGACACGGTCACTAATCATCGTGGCTGCGATTGGAGTATAGCCGGCGCTCATTCCTTTACCCAATGCGATGATATCCGGAGTGACTCCCCAGTGTTCCATCGCGAACATTTTTCCTGTCCGGCCGATGCCCGTCATTACCTCATCGGCAATAAAGAGAATGTCATAGGTTTCGCAGATTTCCTTAATCCTTTGATAGTAGCCATCCGGCGGTGTTACAGCACCAGCCGATGCCCCGATTATCGGTTCTGCGATGAAGGCTGCGATATTCTCGGAGCCGACCCTTTGAATGGCAGTCTCCAGTTCATCTGCACACTTAAGCTTGCATCCGGAGGTTTCATTATTATAAGGACAGCGATAGCAATAGGGAGCAGATATGCTAGGAAAATCCTCCAATAGCGGCACAAACCGTTTTCTTCTTGGTACATGTCCTGACATCGATAAAGCGCCCATCGTGATCCCGTGATAACTCGTCCACCTTGATATGATGCGATTTTTTCGCTCGAACCCTTTTTCTTGCCAATGTTGTATCGCGATCTTCATTGCCGTTTCGGTCGCTTCCGATCCACTGTTCACAAAAAATGACCAATTCAGATCCCCTGGAGCCAGCTCACTTAGCTTTTTGGCCAATGCCTCTGCGGCTCCGCTCGTAAAATGGGACCTATATGCAAAAGAAACTTTGCGGGCCTGCTCCGTCATGGCCTCGACAACATCCAATACACCATGGCCTATACTTGCTGTGACCGCTCCTGATGAGCCGTCTATATACTGTTTTCCATCTGTATCATAAAGATAGATTCCATTCCCATGAGAGATAGTGGGATAGTGATGATCTAAAGTAGGCTTAATCAAATGATTTCGTTCCATTTCATCTCTCCTTTTTAACGTTCGTACACATTATCTATTAATCTATTACGTTCTTAAAAGACTAAAAGGCTCATCCTGAATCAGGATGGATTCGGTAGGGCAGCCTTCCATAGCATCTTGCATGTCATCATGCAGGATTTCAGGAACCTCGGCAATCCCCTGATTATCGTCCAAGATGACGAAAGCGATTCCTTGATCGTCATAGTCATAAATCTCAGGACCTGTTGAACCGCATGCCCCGCACGCAATACAGGTTTCTTTATCAACCCACGTGTATTTAGCCATAGAAAAATCCTCCTACTTGACGGATAAATCTTTACCCCAAATATTCATGTCCTCATACTTATCCCAAATATTGCAATTCTTCGTTAATCTGCCGCCATATTCATATCCCAGCTGATGAAAGACGGCGTTCATGCCCATTGACAATGAACGCGCCAATGAATAAGAGCAATAAATGTTCTTCCTGAACAACTCTTGTTCCAATGCGGAGATGAGCACCTTCATGAAACCATGCTTTCGATGCTGGGGAATTGTTGCACAGTCCGTTATTTCAGCATTATGATACATCTCATTCACTTCAGCGGATGCAGCACTTACGATGGTTCCTTCATATTCGATAACACTAAAGATCGTACCTTCCTCCATCACTTTCTTGATATATCGCTCATCATTCATCGGTGTAGGATAGGTTTCAAAAATGGCACCATATAATTTCGCCAGCTCTTGTGCATCTTTCTCCGTAGCAAACCGAAGGATATAATCCTCAGGTATTTGCTGGGATTCAATCAGTCTAGGAATCTGACTGACATCTTGGATGACTTTATCTTCCTTGATCCAAAAGTCGCTTGTTCGCCTTTCATCCGTTAAATAGAAGGCCATGCAATAGGCATCATTCCCTTTGAAATACTTGCTCAATATTCCTTCCAGCATGAATCCCTGACCCAATGCCGCTGACAAATCTTCATTCCTGGCTTTAAGTATCACTTTAGTAAAGCCCTGCTCCTTTGCGATGGCAAGGGCCCGATCGATCGCTTTTTTGACATTTCCCCGATAATCATCCATCCGTAAGCGCTGATTGGCATGATCATGATAGAGTTCCATCGTATAACTATCCCCAGTCTCCACTTGAGTGAAAAAAGGCAGCTTTTGAACAGGCATTATGTACCCCCCTTATTTAAAGAATTCGGGAGAAGAGATGCCTATCATCCGCTTCTCCCCGCATTCTATTTCCAATTGAATAATTTTTTGATAGGTGCCTGAAGAAGCTGATCATACGTAAACTCATCAGGATATTCACTCACATCATATATGGATAAGGCTTCATCCACCTTTTGATTCATTGAATCAGACACATAGATTCCACACTCAGGACAGTTCACGGCTGGAACTTGAAGGACTTTTATAGAGCGTTTCCCGTCAGGCATGATCCAGTAACAATCCTTCTTTTCACTTTCTTCTACGTTTGGGGTATTGCA
>Ga0058696_1000885_pt1 | contig 12241 bp, 13 predicted proteins | sample AgamicMgSfrz_FD_55077 | JGI IMG/M metagenome (GOLD analysis project Ga0058696, IMG submission 55077) | Agave microbial communities from Guanajuato, Mexico - Mg.Sf.rz | ecosystem: Host-associated > Plants > Phyllosphere > Phylloplane/Leaf | place: Guanajuato, Mexico | collected 2012-05-30 | reverse complement strand
GTAACAATTGAACTTAAAAACTTTTATCAGCTTCTAGTTACTTGCCACGGACAACACAAACATACAAAAATGTCTTATTACTTAATTAAAGACCAAGAAGTGATTGAAAAGGTACCTTATTCTAGAAATCATTCATATACATTTAACTTGAACGAACGAGGAAGATATAGAGTAAAAGTCTTTATTCGAAATGCCGAGGGAGAGCAAACAGTAAAAACAAGCGAAGATTTTCGCTATAAAGACTTTGAAACAAAAGACTATCCAGTCTACGAAAAGAAAGTCTATTCGATAGTAGGCGTTCATCGGAACGCGGCTTTTATTAAACTATTGATGGAAAAGCATAATCAAATTAGAAGCTTTATTGACCCGACCAATCAATACTGCGGGCAGACTTTTTTCGACCTTCCAGTTGAAAGCCTTGAAGATGTCGAAGGACAAAATGTTACGTTAATTGCTCTAGAAGGTCTTAAACTAGACGGACATCAAACAGAGCTCTATACATTAAAAGTAAGTGAAACGAACATACTGACAAATGCATTGAACCGGTTCTTATCAATGGATTTATATAGACTATCTAGAACTTTTTACGAAAACGGTTTAACAAAAGGAGCAGAATACGTAAAAGACTTTATTCATCACAAATTCAACTCATATATTCCGTACACAGCCGAAATAGGCGAAGGTACAAAACTTGGTTACGGAGGTATTGGAGTCGTTATTCAAAAATCAGCAAAAATCGGAAAGAACTGCACCATCTCACAAAATGTAACCGTAGGGTCGCGCGGCAAACAGCCAATTATTGGAGACAATGTATATATTGCCCCCGGAGCTATCTGTATTGGAGGCACGATTGGAGATAATGTCGTAGTAGGCGCCAATGCAGTTGTGACAAAAGATATTCCAAGCAACTGTGTCGTAGCTGGAGTGCCAGCTAAGATTATTAGTACGGATATGGAGAAGTACGAGAAATATGTTCGAAAAGAATAGAGGAAATGCAAAAGATCTCTAAGATTTAGAAATCTTTTTGTCAGGTTGTTGAGAAACTTTTTCTCAACAACTTTCTTTTAGGTCTTTTCTTTTTTTTTGAAGTGGCAACACTGATAAAAAAAGACTGGAGTTGATGAACGATGATGGGATCATTAAAAAATCATCGAGGTGAACAAGTGCCGGTATCCGTAGAAGCCTTAGTCTCTCTCAATCATTTTTTACGAATGATTGAGGTCACAATTGAGTTTATTTTTATTGAGGAAAAGCTGGTTCTTTATTACTCCAAGGACAACGAACGACCTTCTATTCATCCCGAAGGTCAATTGGCTAAAGAGCTTGAAACGAATGTGGCCTACCGATGTTTTTTAGGATTATCTTTTATGGATAAGGTGTCACATCATTCGACGAGTAGTTTTAATCGTCGTACTCGTTTTCTTCATACAACGATTTTCGAAGATATTTTTGATGAAATCGTTCGCCAAGCAATCGAACATTGAATGGTAGGCAGGCAAGCTCTTATGACAGATTCCCCACATGTTAACGCGAATGCAAATAAAAATAAGTATGAAAAACAAGCGGAAAACCCACGTCCTAAAGCGCATTTAGAAGAATTAGAAGCAGCTGCCAATGAGGAGCGCATCCAAAACGGGAAAAAGAACTAACTCCTCGAAAGGTGGAGGTTAAACACAATGTTATTACCAACACCTATGTGACGGCCGGGAATGTATCGGATTCTGCTCTATATCTTGAGCGTCTTGAAAACCAAGTAGAGAAGTTTCAGTTTTCCGTTGAAGCTGTGACATTAGATGCCGGTTATTTTACCAGTTACATTTGTAAAAAGGTCACAGAAAAAAAGATTTTTTTGGTCATGGGTTATCGACGTTTCGGATCTTCAAAAAGAGACATGCCGAAACGCTTGTTTAGGTATGTGCAATAAAAGGATGTTTTCGTGTGTCCAATGGGATGCATGCTTTATTCTCTTACAGATCGTTCAGGAGAACGATTGTATAAAGCCAAGAAATAAGATTGTGCGGTATGTCTGATGCGTGAGAAGTGTTTTTCGAAGAACCAGAAGCAACGTATGATTACTCGTTATACTGGAGAATCCTATAAATAAAGGGTCAGAGCCTATAAATGAACAAAATCGGGGCAACAGTTATATAAGCTGCGAAGTACAACTATTGAACGTAGCTTTCCAGATGCTAAGGAGCTCAATGGCTATCGCTATGCCGGTTATCGAGGGAGGAAGTCTGTCCAAATGCAGGCCAATCTGAGAGCCGGCTGCCAAAACCTAAAAAAATTGCCCATTATTTTATCAAATAATGGGCAATTTTTAGTAATACGTGGGTGCAGGGTTAACTTTCTAGATAAAAGGGTTTCTCCTCAATCTGAAACAAACTACATCTTAATAGGTGTAGTTTGTTAATATTATTTATCGTTAGTTAACTCGGATTTTTCGCGTTCTTGTAATAGTGAAATTGCAAACCCTACAACAATTGTTAAAATTCCTGAGTAATTAAGTCCCAATGTAGCTTCTTGGAATGAAGAAACTAATAATAAAGCAAACATAATTCCAGTTAATACAATAAGCTTATATTCGATTTTACCTTTGTAAGCAAAATTTAGCATGTATTTAATACATCCTATAAAGAAGATAAGGTAAAATAGCATACCTGGGTAACCTAATTGATATAAGAGTGAACCTAAAAAGCTTTCTGTTCCCATACTAGAGACTTCCCAGGCAGGAATACCTTCTAACATTGCATAGTACACCCCTCCTGAACCGATACCATTACCAAACGGATGTATAGGAGAATTTAACAATGGCTGGATAAACCCTTCAAAGTGAACTATGGCACTTGACCTGACCCCACTGTTATAAGCAATTAGGAAAAATATAGTTAAAAATGACATTAACGGTGCAACAAAGGTCCTTGGTCTTATCTTTACGACATACAAGAAGAAGATCCATACAAGTATAAGTAGATAAATAGCAAGAGCACCTTTACCCAATGTTAACAATAGACCAACAAATAAAATTACTCTAATGAAAATGAGTGGTACATTTCTTTTCATAAATAGGGTACAAATAAGAGCGGCCATCAAAAAATAACTAGCTGTAATTACATCAAAGAATATTGAAAACATACGAGGTACTAGATATGGACCTAATGGTGTATCCCAGTTAGGATCTCCACCTTCTAAGCCTTTTGCTTCTAATACGTATTTTAAATTGAACCAATCTTGCCAAACGTGAGAGTCACGACCAATGAGGTTGAAAATAATTCCACATATAACTGAAAGTACACCTAACCATATGGTCATTTTGAATACTGAGTAAATCTTTTTAGGGTTATTCTTAAGTCCAAAATAAATTAATCTACCTAAAAAGTAACATACAAATATCATTAAATATTGACGGATATAAAAGAATTTACTTTCTAAATTTGCTACAGAAGGCATAACAGTACTAATGCCAATCCATATTACAAGGGGGATAAAAACCTTTTCAAACTTAATCAACCTTAATGTTTTTGGGTACCTTGTAAAAAGATAAACCAGAATAAATCCAGCTAATAACTCTTTATATATAAACAACAATTTCACGTTCATTCCGCTTATTTGATAGTCGGTAAAAGTATTACCAATTCCCACTAATACGTTTTGGAATACAATAGAAAATACTAAGTGATAAAGCAAGAATATCGGTTGTTTAAAATAAGATGTTATTAAAATGACAAAGAACATACTGTTCAAAACTAAAAACATATATCCAATCTTTACATTATGTAGGTTTGAGATATAACAATAAAGTAAACTGTGTAGAGAAAGGAATAGTAAATAATAAACCAGAGCAGTGTTATTTACTCTTGAGTTGGAATGTTGCAATTTTAATGATGTGTTTATCACATGTATATCCTCCTAAAAAAATTAATTAGCATCAACTGATATTGTAATATAATATAGTTGAAAAAGGGTTCTAGATATTTTTCTTGTTAACTAACTTTGATTTTAGGCTGTTCGCTTTTACTTACTTTTTTAACGGAGAAATCTTTTCCAAGTTTTATTGATACAACTTCAATGTATTTGTACATTAAGGAAGCAATAGGAAGAGTAAATACAGGAACTAAACATATAGCGACAGGTAAAGGTATTAACTTGCTCAAAAATTTGCCGCATAGCATTATAATGACAGGGTGAATTAAATAAATACTATAAGAAATCTTTCCAACCCATAGAAGCGACTTTTTAGTTAAAAATGCTTCAATTCGTTTAGAGTTTAATACCAAAGAGAATAAAATGATAATACCAAGTGCAACTATCCATTGAATAATTAAAGATCCTAAGACCGATAATATTCCATCTTGTCCGAAAGGAATTAAATTAAGCAATGTTTTATTAATAAGTAAAAAGCTTAAGGCTAACAAGATAATCTTATGGTTTAGTTTTAATTTTTTTATTTTTTTACTAACCTGATGAGAGCACTTTGCTAAGACAGCTCCCATGATAAAAAATGTACAATAAAAAAAGGTATCCCCTATCGAGTTAAGTAGATAGTTTATTGGTTCAGAAATGAAAATTTTTTGGGCAATTGCTTTTGTTAGTACCCATAAAAATGCCATAGATCCCAATCCAAGAAGTAGAGATTTTATCCAATTTAATCTAACTATAATTAACATTAGAAGCGGGAAAATAAGAGATATTCTCATTTCATGAACTAAGCTCCAGGTTGCACCATTTACGTTATTAACATCATAGCCAAGCATAAGTATGTAGGAAAATACAGCTTCTATAGTTAAAGGGTGTTCCCAACGGTGGTTAAATGCATCTGTTAGTTCAGTTATTGGTTGGTAGTCTGACAAAAGTATCATAAGAGTTGAAGATAAGACCATTACGAAAATATAGGGAATGTAAATTCTGCAGAATCTTTGTAAAGCGTATGACTTATATGAATACGGCTTTTTGTTTAAAAATGGTAATGATAATACAAAACCACTAAGTACAAAGAACAGTAGAACCGACTCAGTTCCTGCTATAACTAAATGAAAAGGTGTATAATTTAAAACTTTTAAAAAAATATTCGTTGAAGGCTCTATATTGTTGGTATAAAAGACGAAGAAGCAAAGTACACAATGGTAAATCATAACAACTATTGAAGCAATTCCGCGAATTGAATCTAAACTGTCTATTCTTTTTGTTTTGCTCAATATATCTTTCTCCTTTTAATAAATATATAATTCGAATTTACTTTAGCATAATTTACAATATTGGACAATATAACCTATTGAAAATGTATTTAATGGTGAACCTTACATATGTCAATGATAAGTTTACTTTTATGGTGACCAATACGATTTTTTCTTTATTTTTTAGCGAAAAAGTATCATAATAGTTTGAAAAATATACAGGAAAATAATACACCTCTAAAAATATAGGAGATTTTAATTAATGTTAAAGATTAATTTGGGGAATGTTTTATTTTTAGGTTCAATTCTATTTATTATTAGTTTAACTCTGTTTCCAGAAGCAGCATTAGGTATTGGTGTAGGGAAAGGAGGGATTAATGTCACTCCATTTCATACGATTGGACATACACTCTTCCATCATACTTTTGCTAATTTTATAAAAAATAATATAGGAAACATTATTTTATTTATGCCTTTTGGTTTCTTGTTACCATTTAAATTCAGAAGTATCAATAGCATCCTAAAAGCATGCTTAGTGGGAATGTTATTTTCGGCTACTATTGAGTGTGTTCAATTATTTATGTCTAGCAGGTGGACAGATGTTGATGACGTTATTTTGAATACAATAGGAACTGGAATAGGGTACAATGTATTTAAAATATATGTGAGAGAGGACTGAAATCAGTCCTCTTTTTATTTTATAAAAGGGGTGAGGAGGATGTCATAAGCAACGGAGGTACAAACGATGGATACAACGTAAAAAGAGATAGTTGAAATGAAAACTGATGTTAAATCATTACAAAAAGAAGTGCAAGAACTGAAGCAGATCACCACACGTCATGATGGAAGAATTCAAGCCATTGAAAATATGTTGAACAATATCAATGAAAATAAAACTTGGCTCAAACGTACTACTACCAATGCCATTATTGATGTGGTTTGTACCGGTTTTATAGATGGTAGTATCGCCATTATCTTCACAGTATTTAAGAGAGGAAGATAAAAATGAAAAAAGGTGTATTCACATTATTGGGTGGTTTCCTAACTGCCCTTTTATTTTTCTTTGGAAAAATTGGTGTGAGTTTTGATTGGTTTAAAAATGAAAGTATTAAAGCTTTTATTGCGCTTGCCGTTAATATTTATGCCATATAGAAAAATACACACGCATCCACGCGTATTAATCAACTAATACGTAAAAAAAAATCTCAAAAGATATAGTCCAAGTCTCTATTTCTCTATTTATGAAGTGGCTTTTTTATATAAAGCCTAAAACCTATTAATTAGGCTCGTATCAGCTGCGATTTCTTTTTAAGTTCATAGCTTGTATTAAGTAAGTAATGCAAAAACGCAATAGTAAAAATATTAAGATGATTGATGTTTCTCATCACAATGGAACGATTAATTGAACAAAGGTAACGTCCGATGGTGTAAAAGGCCAAGGCGGATATAGTGCACATACGAAAGTGGCCGTAAAATAAAAGAATAAGAGGATTCTAGTAAAAAAAAAGCATGCACCAATGCATGTTTTTTTGTATATCTATGATTTTACAGCAGACCTTTTTACTTTATACAATACGAATAAAAGAATTGCTGCGCCAAGTGAATCAATCGCTACATCTACGATACGGCCATCCCGGCCAATAATAAATGCCTGATGGACTTCATCTAAAAATGCAAAGGCAGCTACGCATAACCATGCATTCAAGTAACGATATTTCTGTTCCTTCAAATTCCAGTAAAAAAGCAAACCTAAGATACCGAAAAAAGATAGGTGGGCAATTTTCCGCAAAATAAACTCTACGTTAAATCCATAACTATAGGACGTGTAAAATTCACTGCCGGGTCGCAAGATGAACCAAAGTGTAGCATTATGATTCCAAGCAGACGAATTTGTCCAGCTAGAAAGACTAGTTACTTCTAAGTGTGGCGTATGAGAGAACTTTGAAATGGATAAAAGTAAAAGGATCAATAAAACGCGTTTTAATATCATCAGAAAAACTCTTTTCTCTACAAAATTTTCACTTAATGATAAAGAGATTTGAAGAGAAATGCAAGGGAATCGTAAGCATCATTCTTGATTATAGTTCTTAATACCTGTTATAGATTTAGGTGTTTAATACTATATGGGTAATAAGTTCCGATATATCAAACATTATATTGAAGGCATTGGTTGCGTTTTCAATATAATTTCATATTAAATGAATATTTATCAGAAATTTTACAATAAATAATCCAGTTGGCTCAATAAATGCAAGGGCTTCGCTGGTAAAATAAGTTTTAGAAATTTATTGGAATAAAATGAACAATTTTGTAAAAAAAACTAATTTATGAAAAAGAATTAGTATATAGTCATAATGTTAGAAAAGGGTCATAAGGTATATTTTAGATATAAATAACGACATAAAAAGGACAAAATTGGTCATATGGTAACTTTCGACAAAATAAGACATTGAAGGGTTACTATGCCTATGGTAGTATTTCATAAGTGAAAAATAGTTTATATAGGCCTTTTGAAATGAAAGGAGGAATTGCAATATAATTGATCTTCATTGTCACATTTTGCACGGGATAGATGACGGCGCTCAAACAATGGAAGACAGCTTACAAATGGCTAGACAAGCAGTATGTCAAGGCAGTCATACGATTGTCGCAACTCCTCATCATCAAAATGGAAAATATATCAATGGGAAATGAAATCTTACATCGAGTTTCAGTATTAAACAATTACCTAGTTCAAGAAAACATACCTCTTACTTACGATATTGGCGGGTCAAAAGCCTCGTATATATGGAGAAATAATCAGAGACTATCGTAATGGCAAAATATTAACCTTAATTCAAGCGAATAAATATATTTTTATAGAATTACTATCAAGTCAAGTGCCTCAACTTGCAGAAAAGTTACTTTACGATATTCAATCAGAGGAATTGACGCCTATTATCGTTCATCCTGAGTGAAACACTCGTCTAATTGAAGAGCCAGACATTTTGTATAACCTCGTTAACAAAGGTGCAATGGCCCAAGTAAGTGCTTCAAGTTTGACAGGAAGGTTTAGTAAGAAAAATAAGTAATTTCCAAATACAGGAAGCTAGTGAATTCATTGCTTCTGAATATGGAATGGATACGCTCTACATGTTTTATGAAAATGCAGAGGCTATTATTAATGGTCAAGTATGTTTCAAAGATACGCCTGATAAGGTCAAGAAGAAAAAGTTTTTAGGAATCTTTTAATTGTTAGATTTCCTAACAACTTTCTTCTTTTTTTAGTTAGTAATGATTTAATATTCAATAAAAATATAAAAAAGAAATAAATGGTGATATCTCCTAACCACTATCAAAGGAGATACTCGGCCGTACTGTGGGTGAAAAACACCTTAGACACGCTTGTTGTCAAGAGTACGGTGTGAGGGCGGGTTAGATGCCCAACTATATAAATATTTATGAAAGAGCTGTATCTCTACAACTTTTCCATAAGTATTTACATCTTGTACATACCTAAACTAGTAAATAAAAAAAGAGAATGAGGGATGATTAATGATGAAAAAAGTAAAAAAAGCCATTATTCCAGCAGCGGGATTAGGAACCCGTTTCTTGCCAGCAACGAAAGCGATGCCAAAAGAAATGCTGCCGATTGTAGATAAGCCGACTATTCAATATATTGTTGAAGAAGCAGTTGCGTCTGGGATTGAAGATATTATTATCGTAACTGGAAAAGGCAAACGGGCTATTGAAGATCATTTTGACTACGCGCCTGAGCTAGAAAATAATTTAGTATCTAAAGAAAAATTTGATATTTTAGAAAAAGTGCGTCAATCGTCTAATGTGGACATTCACTATATTCGCCAAAAAGAGCCAAAAGGTTTAGGTCATGCTGTATGGTGTGCGCGTAATTTTATTGGGAATGAGCCATTCGCTGTATTATTAGGTGATGATATTGTACAAGCAGAAACGCCATGTCTGCGTCAGTTAATGAATGAATACGAACAAACACTATCTTCCGTCATCGGGGTACAAACAGTGCCTGATAATCAAACGCACAGATACGGAATTGTTGATCCGATCTCAAACGAAGGACGCCGTCATCAAGTCAATACATTTGTTGAAAAACCAGTGGCAGGTACAGCTCCTTCAAACCTAGCAATTATGGGACGCTACGTGTTTACACCTGAAATCTTTAAATTTTTAGAAGAGCAAGAAGTAGGAGCTGGCGGAGAAATCCAGCTGACGGATGCGATTCAAAAATTAAATGAAATTCAACGTGTATTCGCATATGATTTTGAAGGTAAGCGTTACGATGTGGGTGAGAAATTAGGGTTTATTGAAACCACAATTGAATTTGCTTTACAGCATAGAGATTTGAAAGAAGATCTATTTAATATCATGAAGAATTTAGTAGAAAGTGAGACTAAAAAAGTAGTAGAAACAAAATGAGGAAAAAGGTTTAATAACAATAAAAGTCTAAGTATCTTTATTAAATTCTAAAGCAGAAATAATATTTGATTAATTTTATACTAAAAATTTAATATTCTGTTCTAGACTATAGACTTAAAGTCCTTTTTTGTAAATTTATTTTAATTAAAAGATAATGATGGTAAAGGAGTAATTGAATTGAAAATCCCTTCAGTTGAACAAGAATCTGTGGATTCTAGCTCCATGTTATTAGAAAACAAAGTCAATAATAAATTAGTGTATTCAAAAGCAAAAAGGTCAATAGATGTCATTGGGGCAATATTAGGTTTACTTATACTTTTACCTATCTTTTTAGTAATAGGGATTTTGATAAAAATTGAAGATCCAAAAGGCCCTGTATTTTTTAAGCAGGTTAGGGTGGGCAAAGATGGATCAGAATTTAATATGTATAAATTTAGATCTATGGTCACTGACGCAGAGGAAAAGCTAGCTGAGTTATTAACTCTAAATCAAGTATCAGGTGCAATGTTTAAGATGAAGAATGATCCTAGAGTTACGAAGATTGGTAGATTTATACGAAAGACAAGTATTGATGAGCTACCTCAGCTATGGAATGTGTTAAAGGGAGAAATGAGCTTAGTGGGACCAAGGCCTCCATTGTTGAGAGAGGTCAACGAATATACAAATTATCAAATGCAACGCTTGCTAGTAACACCAGGATGTACGGGGATTTGGCAAGCAAGCGCCAGAAGTAGTGTGGGCTTTGAAGAAATGGTGGAAATGGATCTATATTATATTCGTAATCGAAGTTTGTTTTTAGATTTTAAGATTATCTTGAAAACTGTAACAGTATTTTTAGGTTCAAAAAATGCTTTCTGAAAATAATCACTATTTAAAATGGTCCATGAATTTAAAGTGTCAAGCCAATTAGTGAAATTAATTGTGGTTTGAAATGAATGGAAGCATTTTTCAGGTGAAATGTTAAAAATATTATTATAGAAATAAAAGGCTTAAGATATTTTACTTAAACTATTTATTGTTAGAAAGAAGAATCTAGTTTATATACATAATTCATATAGTCAGACTATGTATGTAAACTGGTTTTATTTTTACTAAATGGAGGAAATCTAAAATGTTTCTGAGGCTGTTGTTAATTATCGTTTTATTTTCCAATTGGCTGGAAGAATGGATTCCTCTATTTACTTTTACCGATGAAATTTTAGCGTTAGTCTTACCAATCTTAGGGTTAATTAAGATAGTGACTGTTAAAAAGCACGAAAAAGTTTTTACCAATTTAGAGGTATTAGTATTTATTCTAATTAGCATAGTTTCTTTTATAGGTGTGATATCAACTATATTTTCAAATGTTGATACTACATTTCCCCTGCAAATATATACATTATTTGCAGATGTTAAGTATATTTTAATATATTTCGGGGCTAGAATACTATTAAGATACTATGTTACTAATAGCCAAGAACTATATAGTTTCATAGCGAAGCTTTCATATCTTTTCGCTTTACTTTCCCTAAGTGTATTTGTATTAGATTTGATTTTTAATTTTATGCAAGGCTATAGTAACCGGTTTGGTTTAAAAAATGTAGCTTATGGATTTGGACATCCTGCGGAATTTTCATTATGTATTATCTTGCTAACAGCTCTTAATTTATATTTTAGTTTACGGTTCAAACATAAAATAAATTATATATATGTTATCTTAAATTTACTATTACTATTTACAGCAGGTAGAGTCACAGCTTTAGCTTTCTACATAACCTTAATCCTTTTAATATTGTTTTTTAGATATTTTAGAAGGTACGTCTTCATTGGAGCAGTTGTAAGCTTTACAAGTGCAATAATATTTACCTTTAATAAATTCAATGAGACTTTTATTAATGTACAGGAGCCTAGAGGTATCTTGATGGTTACAAGTTTAGATATAGCGAAAAGGTTTTTTCCTTTTGGTAGCGGGTTGGGAACATTTGGATCAAATGCGTCAAGAACTAATTATTCCGAATTATATTACCAGTATGGCTTTGATAAAATTTGGGGGTTGGCTCCATGGCATGATGTCTTTTTAACTGATTCTTATTGGGCTATGATGATTGGTGAATATGGTTTGATAGCCTCCTTTATAAATTTGATTGCTTTGTTATTGCTACTGGTAAATTCATATTATATTTCCAAGGGGATATTTGGAGTTGTAATTTTTTCACCTATTTTATATATAGTAATAAATACTCCTGTAGATACTACTATTGTAGCAAATAGCTCCTTACCATTAATGTTTGTAGCCGCGTTATTAATCTCGTTAAGGTTAACTAAATTTAATAACACGGATAGGCAGTAAATAGCTCGTGGGAATATGTACTTGTTTATATTAAATTTTATTCCTTAAGATTACATAATTATTGAAGAATAATAAGGAATAAAACAATCGTGAAAAGTGAAAGGTAGTAAAAAATGTCTAAGTTAGTTAAATCAGGAATAATAGTTTTTGTAATTACAGCACTCAGTAAAGTATTAGGTTTCTTAAGGGAAACCTTCTTAGCCTACCAATTTGGTACATCTTTTGAATCTGATGCTTATTTTGTCGCTTTGACTCCTTCGACACTAGCTATAACGTTTGCATTAAGTGTAAGTAGTGTCTTTATACC
>Ga0058696_1000884_pt1 | contig 12259 bp, 11 predicted proteins | sample AgamicMgSfrz_FD_55077 | JGI IMG/M metagenome (GOLD analysis project Ga0058696, IMG submission 55077) | Agave microbial communities from Guanajuato, Mexico - Mg.Sf.rz | ecosystem: Host-associated > Plants > Phyllosphere > Phylloplane/Leaf | place: Guanajuato, Mexico | collected 2012-05-30 | reverse complement strand
TGTTTAGAAATTTCATTTATATCATTTGCGATCATTACAAGGTCACGTACGAATGTATCATTTTGGATGCTGCCTTGGGCACGTACCCACATCCCTTTTTTCACTCGGGCAAGTATGGCAGCATCTTCTTTATCACGTGAAAACATCTTGACCAATATCGAGCTCGTATAATCCGTGACTTTAAACGTCAACAGGCTTCGTCCGCTTCGCAACTCACGCACTTCTGCATCAAATACGAAGCCTTCGATAGCAATCCTGCGCTCTTCATCGATAATTTGTTCGATTCTGCGGAAATCCGCATCTTCTTTAATCGTATAGCCAATTTTAACCGGTCCTTCGTAGACGCCATCGTCGCCGCCTTTTTCCGATTCTTTCTTCTGCATTTCCACTAGCGCAGCAAGTCCTTTTTCCGCGTCTTCCTTTTGTTTCTCTTCCAAAAACTTNTGGTAATCAGGATTCGACACCGTTTCCTTCACTTCCGCTTCAAGTGTCAACGGAGGAAAACCGAATGTTTGGTAGATATTNGAAATGATNCCGGAGTATTTTCGTTTCAGCTGACCAGCNTCCGTATCATTTCGGGCGCTTACNATAAGCTTATATCCATTTACCGTTGGCACTTGTTCATTCAGGAGCGATAACAGTGCTGGAGACATGCCTTCAAGCTCGCCAATGCAGTTTTTCCAATACTCTTTTACCAATTGTTCGGTCACTTGCGGATTGGCCACATTCAAGTTGAATGTGACCTTTGCAATATGGGAAAACGTACTTGCTAGATGAGTAGCAAGTCTTGTATAAACACTGCAAGGAATCAATGCAGGTATATTAAAGGCAAAATGCCATGTTTTGGACTCCCTCTCGATTGAGAGTTTATCAATTTCGGCACCTATGAAATAATTCACAAAGGCATCCTCGGTCAAGTCCATTTGCTGGAGCAAGAGTTGAAATCTCTCTCTACCGCTATTTGGATTTTGATCCATTCCCTCTCTCCCCTATCTACTATCTCTATAGATATTATTCACTATCATTTTCGTTTTGATATCAGAGGCTATTATAACATATCATGAATGTTTCACTAGTATCCAAATCCATGAAAAGGAAAGGCATCATCCAATTGAATGATGCCTAGTTCCCCCATTTTTAAATTATCCCAGTATTTCATGAAGCTTTTGAATTAGTTCAGCACTTTCAAGTTCAAGAACCTCACCCGTTTTGCGGATTTTCACTTCGACAATTCCGTCGGATGCCTTTTTACCAACAGTCACCCTGACAGGAAGACCGATCAAGTCGGAGTCTGCGAATTTTACGCCGGCACGTTCTTGACGATCATCCATTAGAACTTCCATGCCTTGTCCCTTTAAATCTTTATATAATTCTTCTGCCAAGGCAGCCTGAGCCTCATCCTTCATATTGATTGGAATCAAATGGACTTGGTATGGCGCTAAATTCTTTGGCCAGACCAATCCTTTTTCATCGTTGAATTGTTCAGCGACAGCTGCAAGTGTACGGGAAACCCCAATACCATAACATCCCATGATCATTGGCTGCGACCGCCCATTCTCATCCAGGAATGTCGCGTTCATAGCTTCGGAATATTTTGTTCCCAGTTTGAATACGTGGCCCACCTCAATCCCTTTGGCAAATTTAATTTTTCCGTTTCCGTCGGGTGATGGATCACCCTCTTGGATGAAACGAAGATCTATATAATTGGCCACGTTAAAATCACGAGCGGGATTGACGTTCACATAATGGTGGTCTTCCTCATTTGCACCACAAACTCCATTAACCATGCCTTCAACGGCAAGATCCGCAATCACTTCCACTTCAGAAGTGACATTTATTGGTCCAAGAGATCCAATTGCACATCCCAAGACTTCCTTCGTCTCATTTGGATCGACCAAATCAACGATTGAAGCGTTATAGAAGTTCTTCAGCTTGATATCATTGACTTCATGATCTCCTCGTACCAAAACTAGCACATACTTNTCATCCACTTTAAACAATAATGATTTTATTAGTTTCGCTGCATCAGTATTCAGGAATGAAGCAACTTCTTCTATCGATTTTTGACCCGGTGTATGAATTTTTTCAAGTGCAATTTGTTCTTCGCTGCTTTTTTCATATTTTACATTCACAGGTGCCATTTCAATATTGGCTGCATAATCGGAAGTATCCGAATAAGCGATGGTATCCTCCCCTATTTCAGACAGGACCATGAATTCATGTGTATCCTTACCACCCATTGCCCCAGAATCGGCAATGACCGCACGGAAGTTCAACCCACANCGGCTAAATATATTNGAATATGCCGCANATAAATTTTTATATACAGCATCCAGGCTTTCTTGATTAGCATGNAAAGAATAAGCATCCTTCATGATGAACTCACGTCCNCGCAACAATCCGAAACGCGGTCTTTTTTCATCACGGAATTTGGTTTGGATTTGGTAAACCGTCAATGGAAGACGCTTATAGGATTTCACCTCATCGCGAACTAAACTGGTTATCACTTCTTCATGCGTGGCACCAAGCGCAAATTCACGATTGTTGCGATCCTTAAGCCGCATCAACTCTGGACCATAAGTATACCAGCGTCCAGATTCCTGCCAGAATTCGGCTTGTTGTAAAGCCGGCATCAACAGTTCCACTGCACCTGCATTTTCCAGTTCTTCCCGAACGATCGCCTCAACCTTTTGAAGCACCTTTTTTCCAAGCGGCATAAAACTATAAACCCCGCTGGAATTTTGTCTCATAAATCCTGCACGCAATAGCAGCTGATGACTTTTGATTTCAGCATCTGCAGGCACTTCCCTCAATGTAGGGATCAACGTCATACTTTGTTTCATATCTGCACCTCTTCAATATTTCCTTTAAATTACTTGCAGCTTCGGTAAATTTGATACCGCAACATTTTAATACGGTCATATCATACAAAAAAGACTTTCCGGTCATTCAGAAAAGCTAATTTAATATACTCATTCTCGATTATACTTACGATTTCCCTAGAAAACAAACAATTTCCCCAAAACGATTAAAAAACTAGCAAATCCCTTCAGATAAGAAAACGGCCAACAGATTATTCTGCTGGCCTGTTTTTGCAATATCCAAACATGTCTTACAGGAAGAATCGCTGGATGTCATTCCAGGTAACGACAATCATCAATAACATCAGCAAAGCAAAGCCGATGAAGTGGACCATCCCTTCTTTTTGACGGTCAATTGGTTTCCCTCTTAAGAATTCGACCACAAAGAATAACAGTCTTCCTCCATCCAATGCCGGCAGCGGAAGCAGGTTCATGATTCCCAGGTTAATGCTGAGCAGCCCTGCCCATTTCATTAACGTGAATAAACCTTGTTTCGCCACTTCCTCAGTTGATTTATATATGCCTACAGGACCAGATAAACTGTCGATCGTAAATCCGCCCGTTACAAGATCACCAAGGATGATGAAGATTTGTTTCGTCCAAAAATACGTTTCTGTAAAACCATATTGTATAGCTTTAATCGGTGCTTTTTCAACCGGAGGGTAAACACCGATAATCCCGATTTTCTTCCCTTCCCTTTCCACTTCTTGTGGAACAACCGGTACTTCTAATGTTTTCCCATCCCTGTCAACGACGAACTCGATCTCTTGCCCAGGGTTCTTTTGAATGCTTTCCTGAACATCTCCCCAAGTGGAGACTTCCGTCCCTTCTATGGATTGAATGACATCTCCCGATTTTAAACCGGCATTTACAGCCGAACCATCCGGAGTCAACTCACCAAGTTTCGCTTCATCCACCACGACACCTTGAAACAGGCCGATCAGCACAAAAATGACAAAAGCCAAAACGAAATTCATTGCCGGACCAGCTACAATCGTCAGAAAACGATGCCCAAGCGACTTTGAGGCAAATTGCCGGTCAAAAGGAGCAATCTGGTTCTCTACACCATTTTCAACGATCACAGCTTCTTTATTGATGGTAAACGTTTTTAGTGTATCTTCCTCACCCTCTTCATAACCAGTAAGGATCAGTTTATGATCAAGGTCGATCACTTCAACTTCCACAAGACGAATATCAGGATATTTATCTTTATTGTTCAAAATGATCTTTGTAACATTCTCATCATTATCGAACATTAANCCCACCCGATAGCCGGGTTTCAATTCTATATTNTCTGCGTCTTCACCGGCCATACGNACGTAACCGCCAAGAGGAAGCAATCGGATGGTATAAACGGTTTCCTTCTTTTTATATGTGAATACTTTTGGCCCGAAACCGATTGCGAACTCACGGCATAANATTCCTGCTCGCTTTGCAAACACTAAGTGCCCAAGCTCATGGAAAAATACTANAGCTCCAAAAATGATGATGAACGCTATAATCGTTTCTAAAGTCTGCATGTTCCGGTCACCTATCTTTCACTAAAGATTCTATATACTGCCTTGTCATATTATCGACTTCCTGAATCGTTTCTAAATCTGGAAGGGCTATGACGGAATGCTGATTAAGCGCTTTTTCAATTAACGTCTCGATTTCAAGGAAGGTTACCTTTCCAGATAAGAATGCAGAGACTGCGGCTTCATTGGCGGCATTCAACACAGTAGTCATCGTTCCGCCCATTTTACCTGCTTTATAAGCGAATTGCAAACAAGGATATCTGGTGAAATCCATATCCCTAAAATGCAGTTTGCCTGCTTCAGCAAGGTTCAATCGTTTGCGACCTGCCAGCGGAATACGGTCTGGATAAGTAAGTGCGTATTGTATCGGCACCCGCATATCCGGTGTCCCCAGTTGTGCTATCACGCTGGAGTCATGAAACTCAACCATGGAATGGATGATGCTCTCCTTATGTAGCAATACATCAATTTTATCGTAGGGAAGATCGAATAGCCAATGGGCCTCGATCACTTCCAAACCTTTATTCATCATTGATGCTGAATCGATCGTGATTTTAGCTCCCATTGACCAGTTCGGATGGTTCAGTGCCTCTTCCACCGTTACATCCTTCAATTCTTCCCTGGTCCGATCTCGAAAACTGCCTCCTGAAGCAGTAATGACAAGACGTTCTATATTTTTTTCCTTTTCACCTTGCAGTGCCTGAAAAATAGCGGAATGCTCACTGTCAACCGGCAGCAATCTGACCCCCGCTTTTTTTGCTTCACTAATGACCAAATGACCTGCCGTCACCAACGTCTCCTTGTTGGCGATAGCAATATCCTTTTTAGCCTTTATTGCTTGAAGTGTCGGATAAAGACCCACGCTTCCGATGACGGCATTGACCAATATCGTCGCCTGACCATAAACAGCAACAGCAGTCAATCCCTCATCCCCATACATGAACTCGATATCTTTGCGGTTGGAGAATTCACTTTTCAAAACATGATAATCTTCTTCCGTCTGGACTGAAACCAGTTTCGGTTCAAACTCTTGTATATAAGTCCTGACCAATTCTATATTCTTTCCAGCAGAAAGCGCCACGATCTTGAATTGATCTGGATGGGACCTGACTACATCCGCTGTTTGTTGACCAATCGATCCTGTCGCGCCCAAAAGGCTGATATTTTTCAAATTGTTCATCTCCTAATTCATATAACGCTTGCCTATATTTATATTATAAAACATGCAATAAATGCAAAATCGGTAAAATGAAGATCACACTATCAAGCCTGTCCAAAATTCCACCATGTCCCGGGAGAAGCTTCCCTGAATCCTTAACGCCATAATGACGTTTATACGCCGATTGGACGAGATCACCCAATTGGCCGAATACCCCAATGATTAATGAAATCAATAATAATTGTATTAACGTGTAATCAAGGCTGGAGAAGGCGTAAAATAGAACACCCACCACCATCGCGGATATTAACCCGCCGATAAATCCTTCCACCGTCTTGTTTGGACTTATTTCTGGCCACAGCTTTCTTTTACCAAGCGATTTACCAATGAAGTAGGCTCCGGAATCAGTTGCCCAGATCGTAAATAGGGTAAGCAGGATATAGATCAGCCCCAACCCCAAAGAGTCACGTGTTTCAAATAGGAAGTAGAAACCTATCCCCAAGTATAGGATTGAAATCACTAGAAAGCCTGCGTCATCAAAGGTAAAACGGTTTTTTGAAACGACTGTATAAAGTAACAGCAGCAAAACCCCGATCAAGAATACTTGAACTTTATCATAATTAATTTCTGCCAAAAAAGCGGTATGCTCATTAGGCAATAAAAGCACCCACAATAATATGTGAGAAAGAATTGCTTCAAAAGATAGTACACGTAACTTTTTCATTTTCATCAGTTCATACAAACCAATTGAACCTAACAGATAAACCGTCAGTAAAAAGGGNGTGCCCCCTAAAATGACTAGTGGAATGAAGATAGCGGCAACTACGACCGCCGTAATAATTCGTTGTTTCATTATTCCATTTTCCTCGCCTTCTACATTAAACGCCACCGAATCTTCGTGAACGCTTTTGATACTCCTCAACTGCCTGCAATAAATGCTCTTCACTAAAATCCGGCCACAGCACTTCAGTAAACCATAGCTCCGTATAAGCAGACTGCCAAAGCATGAAATTACTTAAACGGATTTCACCGCTTGTACGGATCAGTAAATCAGGATCCGACAAATGTTTGGTCATCAGGTAACTGGATACCATTTCCTCTGTTACATTTTCCTTTATTATACCATTCTTAGCATCTTGAATGATGCTATTCACTGCAGATACAATCTCTCCACGGCTTCCATAGTTCAGGGCAAAATTCAGAATCATCCCATCATTGTCTTTCGTGTCTTCCATTGCCCTTTTAACGGCACTTTGAGTATGTGACGGGATGAGTGATAAGTCCCCAATCGTTTCAACTCTAACATTTTCGGAAATGAGCTCGGGTAAAAAGGTCCCAAGAAATTCCTGGGGCAGCTTCATCAAAAAGTCGACTTCACTTTTCGGACGTTTCCAGTTTTCAGTGGAAAACGCATAGACCGTCAAAGTTTTGACCCCTAATTTATTGGCAACTTTCGTAATTCTACGAACGGTTTTCATTCCTTCATGATGACCCGCCACACGTGGCAATGCACGCTTTTTGGCCCAACGGCCGTTCCCATCCATAATGATGGCGATATGCTGAGGAACATCAAACTGTTTAATATGCTGAATCCTATTTGTTACATCGGAAGAAGCATCTTTTTTAACGAAACGCTTCCAAAGTGAATACATATGTTAGTCCCCCATCAGGTTGTACTTATCTCTCTACAAAGGCAAAGTTCGTGCACTATGTATATCAAGCTTTCTGCCGCTTAAAAAGAATCTATATTATAATATCAAAAAAAAACTGGTTCTCATATTATTATTATGAAAATTATTTCTTCATTAGAAGCTTGAAAGGAAGAAATCATTCCTTCTTTTTTTCTAAAACCGATTATGACTGCCATGAAAAATGCAAAAAAAGGACCACCTCCAACGTTTGCATGCAACATACTAACTCAAGGAGTANTCATTATCGGAGAAACCTTATTATAACAGTTTTCTCCTTTAAGCACACCTATATGTTAGCACCAAGACATGACCCAGTATGGATTCGGCCCTNTTTATTTAATCAATTCTTCAGTNGAAATTATACTTCCAAAATTTCTTTTTCTTTATCTTTTGTAATTTCATCGATTTTCGTGATATTGCCATCTGTCATCTTTTGGATGTCATCAGCATAGCCACGNAAATCATCNTCAGTGATTTCACCNCTTTTTTCAAGCTTTTTCAANTCATCATTAGCATCGCGACGCACATTACGGACAGCTATTTTCGCCTCTTCCGCTTCTTTTTTCACAACTTTCACAAGCTCTTTTCTGCGCTCTTCAGTTAACGCCGGGATGGCTATCCTGATGACCGATCCATCATTAGAAGGATTTAAGCCTAAGTCTGATTTCAAAATCGCCTTTTCGATTTCACCCAATACCGTTTTATCATATGGTTGAATGACTAATAGTCTAGCTTCCGGGACAGAAATACCAGCCACCTGATTAACTGGTGTCGGCGAACCATAATAATCAATCGAGATTCTATCAAGCAATGAGGCATTTGCCCTTCCGGCACGGATGCTTGCTAATTCACGTGTGTACGCTCCAATGGCTTTTTCCATTTTCGTTTTCGCATTCGAAATAACTTGTTTCGGCATCTTTTATTTCCCCCTTACAATAGTTCCAAGCGTTTCGCCTAAAACGGCCCGTTTAATATTGCCTTTTTCCATGATCGAGAAAACGATCAATGGAATATCATTGTCCATGCATAGTGAGGACGCAGTTGAATCCATTACTTCCAACCCTTCTTTAATCACATCAAGATAGGAAAGTTTATCATACTTCACTGCATTTTTGTCTTTAACCGGATCTGCATTGTATACGCCATCCACATTATTCTTCGCCATCAAGATGACATCAGCTTCAATTTCTGCAGCACGCAGGGCGGCAGTGGTATCCGTTGAGAAGTATGGATTACCTGTACCAGCTGCAAAAATCACCACTCTCTTTTTCTCTAGATGCCTGATTGCACGGCGTCTAATGTATGGTTCTGCGACTTGTCTCATCTCAATGGAAGTTTGCACGCGTGTTTCAATTCCAAGCTGATCAAGGCTGTCTTGTAATGCCAATGAGTTCATGACTGTAGCCAACATCCCCATATAATCGGCATTAGCACGATCCATGCCCATTTCACTGCCTATTTTCCCGCGCCAGATGTTTCCGCCACCGACAACAACAGCCACTTCCACATCAAGCTCAGCCACTTCCTTGACTTGTTCAGCAATGGATTTAATTACTGCAGGGTTAATTCCAAATCCTTCTTCACCGGCTAATGCTTCACCACTTAGTTTTAGAACGACACGTTTATATTTAGCGTTACTCATGAGAACCTCCAACTATGTAATCTTTTCATTCGTTCATCATGCTTTCTTGCAATACTGCCAAAAATTCATGACATTTCAAAAAATAGGGAACACAAGAGTGTTCCCCATTATTAATTATCTGACAATTAGTCTTTTTTAACTTGGTTCATTACTTCTTCAGCAAAGTTTTCTTGACGTTTTTCAAGACCTTCCCCTACTTCATAACGAACGAATGATTGGATTTTTCCGCCTTTTGATTCAACGAATTGTCCCACTTTTTGATCAGGGTTCTTAACGAAAGCTTGTTCGTTAACACAGATTTCTTCGTAGAATTTATTGATACGTCCTTCAACCATTTTCGCAACGATTTTTTCAGGTTTTCCTTCATTAAGAGCTTGCTGCGTAAGAACTTCGCGTTCGCGTTCTAATTCGCTAGCATCCACTTGGTCGCGAGAGATATATTTAGGGTTAATTGCAGCAATATGCATTGAAACGCTTTTAGCTGCCTCTTCGTCAGTTGTACCTTCAAGAACTGATAGTACGCTGATGCGTCCACCCATGTGAAGGTATGCACCAAATGCGTCGTTATCTGTTTTAGAAACGACTTGGAAACGGCGAAGAGTTAATTTTTCCCCAATTTTAGCAACAGCAGCATTGATATGATCTGCAACTTTTGCTCCATTTTCCATTGTTTGCTCAAGGCAGCTTCAACGCTTTCAGGTTTGTTCGCAAGAAGGAACCCAGCCAATTCCTTAACAAGAATTTGGAAGCCTTCGTTTTTAGCAACGAAATCAGTTTCAGAGTTCACTTCAAGAATAACCGCTTGGTTTCCTTCAACAACGATTGAAGTTAAACCTTCAGCAGCGATACGGTCGCCTTTATTAGCAGCTTTTGCAATTCCTTTTTCACGTAGGAAATCGATTGCCTTTTCCATATCGCCTTCTGTTTGTACAAGTGCCTTTTTACAGTCCATCATACCGGCACCAGTTTTTTCACGCAATTCTTTAACTAATTGTGCAGTGATTGCCATAATATATATCCTCCTCAAATTAAATGCAGTTTATTCAATCTTTACCCATTATTGCCAAAAAATACTTGTTATCATCAAAGAAAATAACGAGCTTTGACAATATTTCCGAAAAACATCCACTTTTCAGTCAATATGACGGAACTAAACCAGCTGATGATTTTCATCCCTTAAAAATCGCCCATACCTTTAAAAAAAGACATTCCGTACAGTGATTTTATGTATGTTTATTTAGTGCAAAAAAAAGGGATAAAAGGCATTATCCTCTTATCACCTTTTTTCTTACTGAATAAGCAACCTTTTTTACTTATTAAGCAGTAGTTGTTTCAGTTGCTGTTTCTTCGCCTTGTTTAGCTTCTAAGATAGCATCTGCCATTTTACCTGTTAATAATTTAACAGCACGGATTGCATCGTCATTCGCAGGAATAACTACATCGATTTCATCCGGATCACAGTTTGTATCAACGATACCAACAAGTGGAATGTGTAATTTGTGTGCTTCCGCAACAGCAATACGCTCTTTGCGTGGGTCGATAACGAAGATCGCATCTGGAAGAGTCTTCATATCTTTAATACCGCCTAAGAATTTCTCTAAGCGATCCCATTCTTTTTTAAGTTGGATAACTTCTTTTTTAGGAAGAACTTCGAAAGTTCCGTTTTCTTCCATTTTTTCGATATCTTTAAGACGAGCGATACGTTTTTGGATTGTTTCAAAGTTTGTTAAAGTTCCGCCTAACCAACGTTGGTTTACATAGTACATACCAGAACGGATAGCTTCTTCTTTAACGGATTCTTGAGCTTGTTTTTTAGTTCCGACGAATAGAACAGTACCGCCGTTAGCAGCTAGTTCTTTCACGAAGTTATAAGCTTCTTCAACCTTTTTAACTGTTTTTTGAAGGTCGATGATGTAGATGCCGTTACGCTCAGTGAAGATATATTTCTTCATTTTTGGGTTCCAGCGACGTGTTTGGTGTCCGAAATGCACACCAGCTTCAAGCAATTGTTTCATAGAAATGACTGACATTTTAGTTCCTCCTAAATGGTTTTGTTTTTCCTCCGCACCGATCATTTTCATACAGAAACTGTCGTAACAGCACCATCTGCAAGAATCACGGGGCGTGTGTATTAACACCATTTCATAATATATCATAATGACTCTGCACAATCAAGAGATAAGTTTATCTATTCATGCGAAACTTTAGTAATAGCTCTATCTCCGTTTGACCGCGACCTAACTTTTTGGCGATTTCCTCTATTGAATGTCCTTGATCCGCTAACATATCCACTTTTTCATTTAATGACCGTTCATTTAACGAAGCCTGCAGCATGTCCGAAAGTTCCTTGGCAGCCGGCTTCCCCTGATTTTGAGGGGAAGTGGCAGACGATGCAAGTTCCAATTTGTCCTCGACCTTTACGGGTAAAACATTGGCCTCATTTTCTTCAGGCATTATTTTATAAGCGTTAATAGCCTGTTTTTTAGCGGCGGCACGACTTCCCGCTTTATACTCTAGCAGGATGTTTTGTTCTTGTATTTCTTGTTTTTCTTCCTTTGTTTCTTTGATTGAACCACGTTCTTGTCCTTTTTGTCCATGCTCAGGATTCATTGCCACCGAATTGTTGATTGCCTTTACCAGTGTCTCGTTATCCTCTTTCATCTCCAGTAAATAACCAGACAAAAGTTGTTCCATTTCTCCAATGACGGCTTTTTGGTCTTTTTCCAACATGCTTAAACGATTTTGGCGAAGATATAAAACGATGATGGCAAAAATGGTGAATATGTTCAATACAAACAACAGAAATATAAAAAGTGCTGACATACTGCCTCCTAATTAACCGGAATAGTCAATCCTGTTACCTTTAAACGGATGGGGATCTTTTTTCACTGCTGTTTTTTCTTGATTACTTTCCCTATTCTCTTCTTGACAAAGTACAGTTCGAACATTCTGTGATTTCGAAACATTTATTGATGCAGGTATCCATAAAAATTCTATCAAGTTGATTTACAGGACTTTCTTCGTTCAATAGGAATCCCTTATGCCTTCCAGACTCCATAGCCCTCTTTAATGAAAATAAAATATCTTCATTAAATCTTTTGATCTTGCATCGTGTTTCTTAATTTATAAATCGCTTTCGAGTGAATTTGTGATATCCGTGACGTAGATAGACTCATCACTTGTCCGATTTCGGTTAACGTCAGTTCTTCTTTATAAAAAAGCTGTAAAACCAACTGTTCTTTTTCATTTAGGGTTTCAATGACTTTGGCTAATTCCTCATACAGTTCGTCCCTTAACACATGTTCCTCAGGTAAATCCGCCTTTTCATCTTTAATATGAAAATTCGCGCTTTCTTTATCGTCCTCTTGGGGATTTTCATCCATCGATAG
>Ga0058696_1000883_pt1 | contig 12266 bp, 14 predicted proteins | sample AgamicMgSfrz_FD_55077 | JGI IMG/M metagenome (GOLD analysis project Ga0058696, IMG submission 55077) | Agave microbial communities from Guanajuato, Mexico - Mg.Sf.rz | ecosystem: Host-associated > Plants > Phyllosphere > Phylloplane/Leaf | place: Guanajuato, Mexico | collected 2012-05-30 | reverse complement strand
ATGGTCTGTACTAATGCTTGTTCTGAAAAATGGAGCTTAGCGATGCCTTTTACACCTGTAACCTTAAATAAAACTAAGATAATCAGTTTTGAAAAAGAAAATCCGACGAAGGTACCGATGAAAATGGAACCAAAGTATAACAGAAAGTTCTCTAAACCTATAATCCAAAAGATTCTTTCCTTCGTCATGCCGATCAGCTGAAACAATCCGATTTCCTTGCTGCGTCTTTTAATGAAAATCGTATTCGCATAGAATAGGAAAATCGAGACAATGACGATAAGCAGAATGGAGGTAACTCGGATGGCAGCTCCACCCTTAATTGTTCCTTCCACAGAGTCCATGGACGGATCATATTGAAGGGTGACGAAAGCGAAATACAAGCAGACACTGAAAACAAGCGCAAAAACATACAAGTAATAGTGCTTAATGTTTTTGACAAGATTGCGAAAAATGAGCTGATTAATGTTCATATTGCACCCCGCTCAAAATTCCCTGTGTCTTCATGATATCTTGGAAGAAGTGCTGTCTGTCTTGTTCCCCCTTATTCAGCTGCGTATAAATTTGCCCATCTTTAATGAAGACAACTCTGCTGCAGTAGCTTGCGGCGAGTGGGTCATGTGTTACCATCAGAATGGTTGCAGCAAGCGTTTCATTCAAGCTGCTCAGCTTGTTCAGAAGATCAGAAGCTGATTTACTGTCCAATGCACCTGTCGGCTCATCAGCAAAGATAATGCTTGGTTCATGAATAAATGCTCTTGCAGCAGATGTACGCTGCTTTTGCCCGCCGGATATTTCGTTTGGATATTTATCCTTCAGCTCATAAATACCAAGGTCATTGGCAATTTTTGTGAAGCGGGTTTCTGCTTCCTTCCTTGGTGTCTTTGTAATCGATAATGGGAGCAGGATGTTCTCTTTAACTGTCAGCGTATCGAGCAGGTTATAATCTTGAAAGATGAAGCCAAGTTTATTCTTGCGGAACTGAGCTAACTGCTTTTCCCTCATGCCGGTAATATCACTGCCTTCAATCTTAATTGTTCCGTTGCTTACTTTGTCAATGGAGGAAAGAACATTAAGCAATGTCGTTTTTCCAGAGCCAGAAGCTCCCATAATGCTGACGAACTCGCCTTTTTGGATAGAGAGACTGACACCTCTGAGCACCTCTTGTTTATTAAATTTGTTTCCATAGCTTTTTTGAATTTGATTTGCTTCTAATATCATCAAACTAAGTCACTCCTTTGCCATCTGTTATTTATCCTCATTATAGGTAAACCCAGCTACATTCTCCTTCGAATCAGCGAACAAAATAGAAGAAGCATGTGACAGTTTTGTCACATGCGTGTAAGACATTTTATCTGCTTAACAGATGGACAAAGTCATTCTTTTTTGGGAAGGTCAAGGAAAATATCGTCCCAATTTGCGGCAAAGAATTAACTTCCATTCTAATATGTAAAGTATCTGCTGCATTTTTTGCCAAATAAAGTCCCATCCCTGTTGCATGATGGTTTTGGTGATTGGCTGTCGATGTGAATCCTTTTTCAAAGATACGGGGGAGATCTTGCGTTTCAATCCCGATTCCGCAATCTTTTATATGGAGACAAATCTGGTCGTGTTTCCTTTCGCTTGTGATGACGATGTCACTTGCTTCACTGTACTTCACTGCATTTGTGAGCAGCTGTCTAATAATAAAGGAAATCCATTTGCTGTCTGTCAGCACCTCGGTTTCTGGAAGTTCCACTTCAAAACCAATGCCTTTTTGGATACACCATGTCTGCAATGTGCGAATTTCATCGTACAGGATATCTTCTAATGATACTTTTTCCACATACAAATCATTTTGTATGAAAGGAAGGCGCTTTGAATGAAGCTGCTGGTCAAGGAGATGATGGATCCGCAGCCACTCATAGGTTAAATTCCCCCGCATTGCTTTATCTTCAATCCGGTCAATTAAGAGACGAAGTGTAGTCATCGGTGTCTTCACTTCATGAATCCAAGAAAGGAGGTCATCTTTTTCTTTCTCTAATGCGACTGTGTTGGTGAGCAGCTCTTCCTTCAGCAATAAGGTCTGTTGTCTCAGGCTTTCCGCAACAATTTCTTCAAATGGACTTTCCGGAGCAGCAACAGCTGACAAATCGAGATTATCTTCCCGTTCTGTCAAAGTCTTATAAAAAGGTGTTTCCTTTTGATAGCGCCAGAACAAATAGAGAAGGAAAAATAACAAGGACAAAAATACCGTATACAGGACAGACGTGAAGGCGATTGTATCATCAAGTGCTGCCACGATCAGACTGAGTCCCTGCAGGAATAAAATAAAAATAATCCAGCTTCGTTTTTCCTGGATAAACTTACGAATCATGATGATTCCTCTTCAATCGCGATATAGCCTTGGCCGACTTTCGTTTCGATAAACTTTCCAATCCCAATTTCATCAAGCCGTTTGCGAAGGCGATTAACATTGACAGTGAGCGTATTATCACTGATAAAGCGGCTGTCATTCCAAAGATGTTCTATGAGAGTGTCCCGGCTGACGATTTTATTCCTTTGCTCAACAAGCAATTTTAATATAAATGCTTCATTCTTTGTCAGTTCAATTGTGCCGTTTTCATTGGCTACAATGTTTGTTTCATAGTCGAGTGTTGCTCCGCACCAACTCTTCTTCTCTGTTTGCTCAAGGCTGTAGTTATACACTCTGCGGAGAATTGCTTGGATTTTAGCGATAAGCACTTCAAAATGAAAGGGCTTCTGGACAAAATCATCTGCTCCAAGCTGCATGGACATGACCATATCAGTTGGGTGATCTCGTGAAGACAGAAAAATGATCGGCACTTTTGATTGGGTGCGAATCATGCGGCACCAATGGAATCCGTCAAACTTCGGAAGCTGGATGTCAATAATAACAAGATCAGGCTTTACTGCCATAAAGTCCTGCATTACGTTTGAAAAGTCAGTTATCCCATATACTTCATAAGACCACTGGCTGAGCCTGTCCTTTACTTCAGCAAACAGGGTAGCATCATCTTCAATTAATAGTAATTTGAACAAAATATCACCGCACTTAAAAAATGGTTATATTTGTATTATAAACTTGTTCAGTTGTAATGGGTAGCGATGTTTAGTATTTCCTTAGTTAAGTGATACTAATGATAGAAAGATTGGAAAGGAGGTTATACATGTGCTAAACAGGGCAGAGTCATTAGAAAGTATTACCGCCATCATTCCTATTATGAAAATGGCCATCCCGATAGACCTGTCGATTGCTATATGTAATAAAGAGAAGTTTATCGCCTACTTTCCTGGAGATACAATTGATTTGAAAATTAAGGTTAACCAGGCGCTTATACCTGAGGAACCCCTTGCCGTAGCACTTCGCGAGAAAAAAGAGCTCAAGTCCTTTGTTCCAGCCGATCTCTATGGCTTTGAGTTTACAGGTACAGCCACACCAATCGTCGATAACAAGGGAGAGGTAATAGGCGGAATTGCTGTTCAAATACGGAGGCAGACAGAATTACGAGACATTGTTCAACAAATCATGGCCTCTTTATCACAAGCAAATGAAAAAATCGAGGTAATGACAGACAGTTCCGGATCGTTAGCGAATTTTTCACAGGAGCTTCTCGGCCAATCTCAACAGGCAGAAAACGAGGTGAAGAAATCGACTGAAGTTCTGTCCATCATTAAGAGGGTGGCAGACCAGACAAATTTACTTGGCCTTAATGCAGCAATTGAAGCGGCGAGAGCAGGAGAAAAGGGGAAGGGCTTTGAGGTTGTTGCGAATGAAATCAGGAAATTTTCCCGAGACACCGTCCAATCAACCCAACAAATTCACGCTACAATGGAGCAGATAAAGGATGCGACAAGCAAGATGAATTTATCGATCGAAAAGATTGCAGCCATTGGCCAGTCTCAAGCAGATTCAGTCAAGCAAACATCTGCCTTTATGGAAAAAATTCAAGAAATGGCAATAAAGCTGAACCATTTCGCAAATGAATTATAGAGAAAGATTTCTTCCTATATAGCTGTGTGATATAGTATCAATAGCAAGACAAGAAATTGTAGTGGAGGTAGACAAAATGTCAGATCAAGAAAAGAAAAAAGTAAGCCTGAAAGATGCGATGAAGCAGCAGCTTGCTAACAAAAAGCAGCAATCCCAGCAGGGGCAAAATCTTAACGGCAATACTAAGATGCAGAAGATGAACAGCCAGCAAACGAAGAAAACCAACAACCAAAGAAGAAGAATGGGCGTCTAATGAACGGCCAAAACAGAAAAGATATAACCTCAGGGCTTACGGTTGAAATCGTATTAAAAGCAGATCAAAAAACAGGAAAGAGGACCGTTGGAGTCGTCAAAGATATTCTGACAAATTCCTCCTTCCACCCACATGGAATAAAAGTAAGGCTGACAGATGGGAAAGTCGGACGAGTGCAGGCCATTCGCTGATTTCCCTTTTTTTATATCTTTATTGAGCTAGTCTATAGTTGAAAATGCTCAATACTTCACATGAATGCCGTAAATGATTCATCCTACTTAAAGAAGTTGAGTAGTGTATATCTACTCCCTCCGTTGCAGCAAAATCGAATCATAAATCCAAAATATAATTGCGCTAAATAAAACGAGTAAATAGAACTGTAAAGAATAAAAAGGATTCTGCTGCCCAATAGTTAACAGGACGCCTACTGTAATGGCAGAACCAATCATATAGATTAAAAGATACTTAATATTAAAGCTTTTAGGCTTTTGGTTCAGCCTGATTTGCAGGGGTGTGGCAATAAACAAATAAAAGAAAAAGATAATAAGAGAAAANATGATTAGTTCCATTAAAGAGAAATAAGTAGAGCGTAACANAATAAAAACAAGACTAAGGGTTATTGCAGATATAAGAGAACAGATGAAGGACCTGCCGATAAGATCGGAGTCGATATATACCTTTTCCATATTGAACACCTCAAAAAGTACTGTGAAATTAATTTACAAAAAATTCTACTTTATTAGTATATGTTTGTGTACTCTCTGATGTAAGATGCTTTTTTCCTAGATACAATTGGAGCATATTTAAAAAAATAGATTTCAACGTTTCAATAATTGAGATAAAATAATGATAGTTGTTGTAAAAAAATAGAACAATATACTAGAAGATTACAGTTGAGGAGGAACTCAATCGTGTTTAAAAAACTTGCGTCTGACGCATTAGGTTTAAGTGATGTAGGAAGTGTGATTCATCCTTCTGATTATGATAAGGTAGATGCTGATGATTATATCCTGCATGAGGATAATGAAAAAATCTACTTTTTGATTAAATCAAAGACNGATGAATATTGCTTTACAAACAAGGCGTTAGTCCATCTTGACGGTACGAGCGCAATCAGCAAAAAAAGAAGCTTGAAAAGATACTCGTACAAAGAGCATGCGATTTCTGATGTGTCGATGGAAACAGCTGGTACGATTGATCTTGATGTAGAGATTAAGTTCTCAATGGGATCTGTTCCATTTAGTATTGATATACATAAAAACCATATTGAAGCTATTAAGGATTTGTATAAAGCACTAATCCGGATTAGTGAACTGACACAGGAAAATGAAATTTCCTTAGAGTTTGCTAAGGAGAGTTTGCAGATTACGTCTAATACATTAGTGCGTGCTTCGATAGAGGGAGATGTCTCTGAACATTTCCGTAACATTAATGACCAAGTCTTTAACTGGCTCATGAACAGCCGCAAGAAATACAATGTGAAAGATTTCGGCTTTGTATTTGAAAAATATATTAATAATTAATGTGCAGGCAGCTTCTTTGGAAGATGTCTCAGATAAGGTAACGAGAAGCTCATCTCGTTACCTTTTGTCTTTTTTTGTTTGGAAATGGTGGGAAAAAGGCTGATTTCCGCTCCGGGCGGTGAGCCTCCTCTTCGCTGCAGCCATCTTCTTTAGAAGATGACCTTTTGTCTAGTGAAAATCTCAGAAAAAAGAGATTCAATCTGTGAACTATTTTATTTAATATTCGAGACTTTTTATCATATAATTAACTTATCTACTAAAATGTGAAAAATAAAAGGGGCTAATATGGAACGGAATCTGAATATTATGCATCGCAATAATGTCAAAATCAGCGGAAACGGCTCAAAAACAATAATTTTTGCCCATGGATTTGGGTGTGACCAAAATATGTGGCGGTGGACAGCCAGCGCTTTTGAGCAAGACTATCAAGTTGTCCTGTTCGATTATGTTGGTTCTGGTCAGTCTGACATCGCCCATTACGATACAGTTAAATATGATAGCCTGCACGGCTATGTACAGGACGTTCTCGACATTTGTGATGAATTGCAGCTAGAGGATGCTGTATTTGTCGGCCATTCTGTCAGCGGAATTATCGGACTGCTGGCATCGATTGAAAGACCGCAACATTTTGGCAAACTGATTATGATTGGACCGTCTCCATGCTATTTAAACAAGCCCCCGTATTATGGAGGATTTGAGGAGGAAGAGCTTCATGGGCTGATTGATTTGCTCGATAAGAATTATATCGGCTGGGCTAAGGGCTTTGCAGCAATGGTCATGGCTAATGAGGATCGGCCTTCTCTTGCTGAAGAGCTGATGCTGAGCATCTGTTCAACGGACCCTGTTATTGCCCGCCAGTTTGCGATTGCCACGTTTTTCTCCGATTATCGCCAAGAACTAGCGAAGGTCACTGTGCCTTCTCTTATTATCCAATGTTCAGACGATATGATTGCCCCGGCTGCTGTCGGTGAATTTGTGCATCATAATATACCGGACAGTATGTTAAAAGTTATTGATGCAGCTGGACANTGCCCTCATCTGAGCCATCCGGAAAAAACAGTTGACTTAATGAGAGCATATCTAGGTGCACCTGAATAGGGGAGAGGAGCTGGTGAATTTTGGAGAGACAGCTAGATGAAGCACCATGCGGGTTTTTAGTGCTTGCAGATGACGGGGAAATTCTGTCCGTCAACAGAACCTTGCTAGAACTGTTAGGGTTTGACCGTTCTGACTTAATTAACAAGCATGTGAACCACCTTTTGACAAAACCCTCAAGGGTCTTTTGCCAGCTTTATTTTTTTCCGCTGATAAAAATTGAAAATAAAATAGAAGAAATGCATTTTGCCCTTCAGAATAAGAATGGAGAGGAAGTTCCTGCTCTCATTTTTGCAAACAGGTACATAAAAGAGGGTATTGCAGTTAATGAATGTGTGTTTGTTCCTATGCATAAACGGCTTGAGTATGAAAGTGAGATTTTGAAGGCAAGGAATATTGCTGACACTGCCTTGAAGGAAGCTGCTAAGACTAACGCAGAGCTTAACACGGTTCTTGTCGCATTGAAGGAGAAGCAAGAAGAGCTTGTTGAAATGAATAAACAAAAGGAAGTGTATCAGGAGCGGATTAAAAAAGAGCTGGACTTGGCAAAAAGCATTCAGGGCATTTCGTTATCGACACCCTTCAGCAATGAACAGATTGGCATTTCTGCCTATTACCAATCATCGACCGAGCTGTCTGGTGATATGTACAGCTTTTATCAAATTTCTCCAGGAAAGTACGGATTTATCATCCTTGATGTTATGGGGCATGGTATCTCGTCTGCGTTGATTTCGATGTCTCTCAGGTCTTTATTCCAGCTGCTGATTATGAAAGGTGCAACGGCCGAGGAAATCATGGCTGAGCTTGATACACAGCTTCACCTTCTATTCCGCAATGGCGATGGCATAAAGCATTATTGTACAGCTGTCTTTTTGACAATTGATACAAATAAACAGGAGATAGAGTACATAAATGCCGGCCATCCTCCNGCGATTTGGCTTGGGCTGGACGGGGAAATAAGCAAGTTTAAAACGACAATGCCACCNATNGGTATGTTCGAGGATTTAACGTTCCAAAAAAGCAGCTTTTCCTATCAAGAAGGCGGAAGATTGTTCTTATATACAGATGGCGTAACAGATGCTATTTCTGACAATACGCTTAATATATTGCTGAAAGAACAGGAGCCGATTGAAACAATTAAGGAAAAAATTGTCCACTTCTTAAAGCTGGATGAGGAGATGGGAATCAAGGTGGATGACCGCTGNTTTTTACTTATTGATGTGTAGAGATAAGCAGAATTTNATCTTTTTTTAGAGATGGCAGCCATTTGGCTGCTTTTTTCGATATAATGGTCCTATTTGATGCATGGAAAGGGGAAATATATGAATAAAAAATATCCAGTGGCATTGTGGACATTGGTAATCGGCGCATTTGCAATTGGTATGACAGAGTTTGTCATCATGGGCTTGCTGCCTGAAGTGGCAAGGGATGTTAACTCTTCCATTGCAGCAGCAGGACAGTTAATTACTGGCTATGCCCTTGGTGTAGCAGTCGGAGGTCCTATTCTGGTCCTCATAACGTATAAAATGTCACAAAAGAACTTATTAATGTTGTTAATGGTAATATTCATTCTTGGAAATTTAATGTCCACAATAGCGTCAAGCTATGGTGTCCTGATGGCTTCCCGTTTGCTCACCTCATTGGCTCACGGTTCGTTCTTTGGGGTAGGCGCAATTATGGCAGCAAGTCTTGTAGAGCATTCCCGCCGTGCCAGCGCAATGGCGTTAATGTTTACCGGATTGACAGTTGCCAATGTAATTGGTGTGCCATTTGGTACATTTGTCGGCCAGCAGCTTGGCTGGAGAAGCAGCTTTCTCATTATCGCAGTCATTGGTTTTATAACACTTATTGGTATATATACGCTAGTGCCAAAGCCTAAGGAACAGAAACAAACTGATTTAAGAAAAGAACTTGCTGTCCTCAAGAACAGTCATTTATGGCTTGCCCTATTGATTGCAATGTTCTGCTTTGGTAGTGTGTTCACATTGTTCACATACATTACGCCTATTTTAACGGATGTCACAGGCTTCCCAACCGCAGCAGTATCGTGGATACTCGTCGTGTTTGGCCTTGGAGTTACAGTCGGAAATATCGTCGGCGGAAAATTGGCTGACTGGAACATTAACCTGTCCTTACAATATATTTTGATTATATTCATACTGTACTTCTTTGTCCTGTATATGATGCAGTTCTCCATGATCTTGATGGTTCCAGGTATATTCCTGTTCGGTGTTCTTGCCTTTTCAATGGTTCCAATGCTTCAGTTCCGTATACTTGGACTGTCAGCAGAAGCCCCGACTATCGCAAGCACACTTAATCAATCGGCAATGAACCTCGGTAATGCCGGCGGTGCCTTTGCAGGAGGCTTGTCTGTTATGTATCTGCCTCTCCAAGATTTAGTACTGGTAGCACCCATTATTTCAGCAGTCGGACTTATCTTGCTGTTTGTTCAGCTCCGGGCTGTTAAGACGAAGACAGCATAATTGATAAAAAAGGGATTCTTCCTATGCGGAAGAATCCTTTTTTTAATTACCAGCCAGCGGGAGAAGAATCCGAATATATGTACCTTTGCCAGGCTCGCTTTTAACCTTGATTGACCCGCCATGAAGCTCAATCAGCTTCTTCGTAATCGCCATGCCAAGTCCTGTTCCGTTATTAGAACTGCTTGTATTTGTACCTCTGTAATAGCGCTCAAACAGCCTGTTTAATGTTTCATTATCCATGCCAACACCGTCATCCTCCATCGTAATCATCAGCAAATGCTGATCAAGCTTGCCAATAGTTACCGTGACAGTCGTTTCCGGTGGATTATATTTAATTGCATTTTCAAGCAGATTTTCCATAATACGCTGAAACCATTTCGGATCTACTGCTGCGACCACTACACCGTCATAAGGCTGGAACACAAATTCATATTGCTGTCCTGCCGGTCCGTTCACATAATGGATGATAGTTCGTCGGATTTGTTCATTTATTTCTACTTTTTCCTTGGCGATAGGGAATGCATCGCTCCTAAGCTGGTACGTTAAAGTCAAATCCTCAAGAAGCTGCTTCATGTACTGTGCCTTTTCCGCAATCGTGCCAGAGAAAGTCCGAACCTCACTTTCTGACCATGAATATTGGTCTGACTGCAGCATCTCTGCATAGCCACCAATAGAGGCAAGCGGGGTTTTTAAATCATGAGAAAGACCGCTGATCCACTCATCCCTGACTTTATTCGCCTTTATTCTTGCTTGTTTATTTTGCTCCAGGGTCTCCGTCAGCTGAGTGAGAGTTGTAATTAATTCCTTGTATATTCTGTATTTCTTTTTCAATTTGCCTTTTTTCGTCATCATAACAGAGTGCTTGTAATGTCCATCTTCATAAATTCCTTTGCCCAAATCTCCAATCCACTTCATGATGGTAACAAGTGGAGCGCCGAACTTATAGCCGAACCAAATATTTAGCGCAAGCAGCAATAAAAGAGCAAAAACTAAGAGGATGAAAACTTTACTTCCAGCAATCTGCAGTAATTCTGTTTCAGAAAGTACATTTTTCGTTTTGTTGGTGCCTGTCAGGAGAACTTGCCCTGTCTGCTCATGATAATAGGCGGAAATATTCTTTGTTTCATTTTCAGTCATTTTTAATAGCTCTTGAAAGGAATAGTGGTCCTTTTGATTACTAGCTGAATAACTGTCCTCGACTGCTCCATCTTCATTGACAAGCTGTACCCAGCCACGTTTGCCTCCTATTTCATTATGATGATCCTCAGTCAAATTCAAGTGGCCTTTTTTCCAGTTCACTTTGTCCTTTACAGAGGCTAATATTGCCTTACTGCTGTCTTCTTTTCCAAACAGGACGATAAGGGGATTTTTCGTATCCTCATGGATTGTCCAGACCTTATAATCATATGGAAGTGAATCCTTTGTGGACAAAAGGGCTGCATAATCTTTTCTAGTAAAAGAGAAGTCTTCCGGTGTGTTGAATGTTTTCAGAAGTTTTCCGTTCTGTGATAACACAGCGAGCCAGCCCTCTTGTTTCTTTACTTTCTCCTGCAAATTAACAGCTATAGTGGCTTTTTCCTCTTCAATAGCAACCCAATTTTGTATATCGGTAACGTCTGCTTCTGCTAAGTCACTGTTCAGTTCATGTTCCATTGCAGTAAAACCGATGATTGCCCAAAACAAAATCAAAATAACGGATAAAAGGAAGAAGACAAACAGAAGCTGAAAAAAGAACTGCAAAATAAATCGTTTAGGCATATTCATTTAGTTGCGACCAACTGCGGCTAATTTATAGCCGAGCCCTCGCACTGTTAGGATATATTGCGGCCTGCTTGGATCTGCTTCAATTTTTTCCCTGAGCTTGCGGATATGAACCATAATCGTGTTATCCTCACCAAGAAAGTCTTCGCCCCACACATTTTCATAAAGCTGTGCTTTACTGAAAAGCTGATTGGGATGCTTGCAGAAGAACAGGAGCAGCTGATACACCTGTGCAGGCAAGGAAACCTTCACACCTCTAATGATCACTTCCCCAGAAGAACTGTTGACAGATAAATCTCCGTAATGATAACCGGCAGTTTCCTTTACAATGCTGACTTTATGTCTTCTTAAATGAGCCTTAACTCTCGCCACTGCCTCAAGCGGGTTAAACGGTTTTGTAATATAATCATCAGCACCTAACGCAAAGCCGGACAGCTTATCGAGATCAGTAGACCTTGCTGTCAGAAAGAAAATCGTGGCATTCGTCATTTCTCTAATGAGGGGGCATATGTCAAAACCACTCCGGTCTGGCAGCATCACATCTAGAAAAATCAGATTGTAGCTGTTTGCTGAACAAAGCTTGAGCGCTTCCTCTGCTGTTTCTGCCGTATCAATCCGTTCAAACCCTTCCTTTTGAAGGATTATCCTTAACATTTGATGAATTGCCTGTTCATCATCCACAATTAATAGTCTGGTATTTTCCATATAACTAGTCTCCCCAATGCAGAATATATAAAAATATCATATCATTTTTTTGGTAATTTATTTGAAATTAAGGAAGAATTAAGGTTCCGGTTCTGAAGGGTTAAGGTACGATAGATATAATCCTTATAGAAACAGAAAAAAGAGGTGGCAAAAATGAAGAAAGTATTCAGCGTAATGGGAACCTTAGCAGCAATTTTTATCGTTTCCAGACATTTTGGCAATGATCTTGCAGCACAGCATTATAGTAAGTTAGTAATCATATTTGTAATAGGAATATTTGGGCAAGCCATCTTCCATCTTTGGGAGAGAAAAAGTTTAAATCTAAAAGGGGAATAGTATGTTTTTCGCAAAGGAAGACAAACAATCGGTGAAGATATACTTGTCGGAGGGGTATTAATATGGTTGCAATATGTAAAAGAGAGTTCTTTCAGTTATTAAAAGGAGTCAAGGCCATC
>Ga0058696_1000882_pt1 | contig 12286 bp, 13 predicted proteins | sample AgamicMgSfrz_FD_55077 | JGI IMG/M metagenome (GOLD analysis project Ga0058696, IMG submission 55077) | Agave microbial communities from Guanajuato, Mexico - Mg.Sf.rz | ecosystem: Host-associated > Plants > Phyllosphere > Phylloplane/Leaf | place: Guanajuato, Mexico | collected 2012-05-30 | reverse complement strand
AATCTTTTCCAAAACCGGTCATTGCAGCCATCCATGGAGCGGCGCTTGGCGGAGGATTGGAGCTGGCTATGGCCTGCCACATCCGTTTAGTCACCGAAAGGGCTAAACTTGGTTTGCCTGAGCTGCAGTTAGGTTTAATCCCTGGATTTGCTGGGACCCAACGTCTTCCTCGTTATGTAGGCATGGCAAAGGCAGCTGAAATGCTGTTTACAAGTGAGCCGATTTCAGGCACCCAAGCTGTGCAATGCGGATTGGCGAATCATGCCTTCACGGATGAAGAACTGATTCCAAAAGCTAAGGAACTAGCCAATAAAATTGCTAAGAAAAGCCCACTGGCATTAAAGTCGGCCATTGAGTTATTGAATTATTCCAAGCATGATTCCTACCATAAAGGTGTGGAAAGGGAAGCCGCCCTCTTTGGCCAGGCTTTCGATACTGCTGATGCACAAGAAGGAATCGCCGCTTTCATTGATAAAAGGGAAGCTGTATTCAAAGGGAAATGATGATTCGGTAAAAATAACTATTTTTATATATCATGCAGGATTTTGATGAAATCTGTAGAACATTACTATATATCAAAAAAATTCATAATCTTCAAAACTCAAATTATTCGGGAGGTATTATCGTGAACATTTATGTACTGCTGAAAAGAACATTTGATACAGAAGAAAAAATTACACTATCCAACGGGAAAATCAATGAGGATGGAGCAGAATTCATCATTAATCCATACGATGAGTATGCAGTTGAAGAAGCAATCCAGGTGCGTGATGCACAAGGCGGCGAAGTAACGGTTATTTCTGTCGGAACAGAAGAGGCTGAAAAGCAATTACGCACAGCGCTGGCAATGGGTGCTGACAAAGCCGTATTGATAAATATAGAAGACGACATAGAAAATGGCGACCAATTCACGACTGCCAAAATTATAGGCGAATACTTAAAAGATAAAAATGCGGATCTAATCATTGCAGGGAACGTTGCAATCGATGGCGGCTCTGGTCAAGTGGGACCACGCGTTGCCGAAATTTTAGGAATTCCTTATATTACAACCATTACTAAATTGGACATAGAAAATGGAAATGTAAGCGTTATCCGTGATGTCGAAGGGGACTCTGAAACGATCGAAGCCTCTCTTCCATTATTGGTGACAGCGCAACAAGGGCTAAATGAGCCACGTTATCCTTCATTGCCAGGAATCATGAAAGCAAAGAAAAAACCGCTTGAAGAATTGGAATTGGATGACCTGGATTTGGAAGAAGAAGATGTTGAGGCCAAAACAAAAACGATTGAAATTTACCTTCCTGCTAAAAAAGAAGCTGGAAAAGTTTTGGACGGAGAAATCAGTGCTCAAGTTACCGAGCTTGTTCAATTATTACGCAGTGAAGCAAAAGTGATTTAATCGAAACGGTACATCTCAAAACAACAACACACGACAAAAAGAAAAATAGAGCACAGGAGGTTTTTATAAATGGCTAGAAAGTTTCTTGTATTGGGCGAAGTTCGTGATGGTTCACTAAGAAATGTATCATTTGAAGCTATCGGTGCGGCTAAGCTTGCTGCGGATGGCGGGGAAATCGTTGGTGTTTTAGTTGGTGACAGTGTTCAGAATTTCGGTAATGAATTGATCCAGTATGGTGCAGACCGGGTTATTGCAGTCGAAAATGATCAATTGAAACAATATACTTCAGATGGATATGCGCAAAGCTTGCTTGCCGTCATCGAGCAGGAAAAACCGGAAGGGATTTTCTTTGGACATACAGCCTTAGGAAAAGACCTTGCACCTAAATTGGCTGGAAAACTTGAATCAGGATTGATTTCCGACGTTACATCCATTGAAGAAGAAGGCGGAAATATCGTTTTCACCCGCCCGATATATTCTGGTAAAGCATTTGAAAAGAAAATTGTTACAGATGGCGTGATTTTCGCGACAATCCGTCCGAACAATATCGAACCATTAGCGAAAGATGAGTCCCGCTCTGGTGATGTGTCCACATTAAGTGTGGATATTAAGGACTTACGGACAATCATTAAGGACGTTGTTAGAAAAGCCAGTGAAGGGGTCGACCTTTCAGAAGCGAAAGTAATCATCGCGGGTGGCCGTGGCGTGAAAAGTGAAGATGGTTTTGAACCATTAAAGGAACTGGCACAGGTTCTTGGCGGAGCGGTAGGAGCTTCCCGAGGAGCATGTGATGCAGACTATTGCGATTACTCATTACAAATCGGGCAAACGGGTAAAGTCGTAACACCTGACCTTTATATCGCCTGCGGAATTTCCGGTGCGATCCAGCATTTAGCGGGAATGTCCAACTCCAAGGTTATCGTTGCCATCAATAAAGACCCGGAAGCTAACATATTCAATGTGGCTGATTATGGAATTGTCGGAGATCTTTTCGAAGTCGTTCCATTACTTACGGAAGAATTCAAAAAACTTAAAGTTAACGCGTAATAGAAATAATACAGATGAGGGGCAAGACATTCGGCATAAGCCGATACATGTCTTGCCCCTTTGTTTGCGCTAATGGAGAGGTTTTTTGGCCTGCATAATTACTCTTTTTTTGGACATCCTACCACTGAAGCAAAATATTAGCATCGATTTGANCAACAGTGGTATACTGTTTTTAGTTATTTGAGTAAATTTGAGGAGGAAATATATATGGCTATTGTAAATGCAACTGACCAAACTTTCACAACAGATACTAGCGAAGGTGTCGTTCTTGTAGACTTTTGGGCTCCATGGTGTGGACCTTGTAAAATGATCGCTCCTGTTCTTCAAGAGCTTGATACTGAAATTGGCGATACAGCAAAAATCGTAAAAGTGGATGTAGATGAAAACCAAGAAACAGCTGGAAAATTCGGTGTGATGAGCATCCCGACATTAATCGTCCTTAAAGACGGTGAAGTGGTCGATAAGGTTGTTGGTTTCCAACCTAAAGAAGCACTTGCTGAACTTATTGCAAAACACGCGTAATAGTAAGATAGCTAAAAAAAGCTTCAAGTCTGCGGACTTGAAGCTTTTTTCGCTATCTTGATATATAATGATTGTAAAAATGGGAGAACAGGAGGCTGAATGCATGAATCAACAAATAAAGAATAAACTTGCCCTTCTTCCCGATCAACCTGGTTGTTATTTAATGAAAGATCGTCAGGGAACGATCATATATGTAGGCAAAGCGAAAGTGTTGAAAAATCGTGTCCGTTCTTATTTTACGGGATCTCATGATGGGAAAACATTTCGACTCGTGAACGAGATTGAGGATTTCGAATACATTGTCACCTCTTCCAATATCGAGGCTCTNATTTTAGAGTTGAACTTAATCAAAAAACATGACCCAAAATATAATGTCATGCTAAAGGATGATAAGACGTATCCTTTCATCAAGCTGACTGCGGAACGCCACCCGCGTCTAATCATTACGCGAAAAGTCAAAAAAGACAAAGGGAAATATTTCGGNCCTTATCCGAATGCATTTGCAGCTAACGAAACGAAAAAATTGCTCGACCGCATCTATCCCCTAAGAAAATGCAATACGTTACCGGATCGCGTTTGTCTCTACTATCACCTTGGCCAGTGCCTGGCCCCATGTGTATATGATGTAGAGGAACAGGAATATAAAAAAATGGTCGATGATATTAACCGGTTCTTGAACGGCGGGCATACTGAAATAAAAAAAGAACTGACTGAAAAAATGCTGGAGGCATCGGAAGAGCTCGATTTCGAGAGGGCCAAGGAGTTCCGTGACAAGATTGCCCACATCGATATTACGATGGAGAAGCAGAAAATGATGACGACCGATTTCATCGACAGGGATGTATTTGGCTTTGCCTATGATAAAGGCTGGATGTGCGTTCAGGTATTTTTTGTCCGGCAGGGTAAATTGATAGAAAGGGATGTTTCGCTTTTTCCGGTCTACGATGAACCCGAACAGGAACTTCTTACATTCCTCGGTCAGTTTTACGAGATTACGAACCACTTTAAACCAAAGGAAATCTTGCTGCCTGAATCTGTGGATGCCGAAATGGCCGAAGGGCTGCTTGGTGTCAAAACGATTCACCCGAAACGGGGAGCGAAAAAAGACATGCTTAAATTGGCGAATAAAAATGCCTCCATCGCCCTTCAGGAAAAATTCTCTTTGATTGAAAGGGATGAAGAAAGAACGATCAATGCGGTGGAAAATCTCGGGAAACAACTGGGTATCTATACCCCGCATCGAATTGAAGCTTTCGATAACTCCAATATCCAGGGAAGTGACCCCGTTTCCGCTTTAGTCGTGTTCATTGATGGGAAGCCGGAAAAAAGNGAGTACCGNAAATATAAGATCAAGACGGTCCANGGACCTGATGATTATGAATCGATGCGTGAAGTGGTCAGAAGAAGGTATTCACGAGTATTGAAAGAAGGGCTGCCGCTTCCGGACTTGATCATCATNGATGGCGGAAAGGGACATGTCGAAGCNGTNCGGGATATTCTNGAAAATGAATTNGGCTTGGATATTCCACTTTCAGGCCTCATTAAGGATGAAAAGCATAGGACCTCGCAATTGATGATCGGAAATCCGCTTGAACTTGTACCTCTTGATTCAAGGAGCCAGGAATTTTACCTATTGCAAAGAATTCAGGATGAAGTGCATCGGTTCGCGATTACGTTTCATCGCCAGCTACGCGGGAAAAATGCGGTTCACTCCCAGCTTGATGATATTCCAGGAGTCGGGGAAAAGCGAAGGAAGCAATTATTAAGGCATTTTGGATCATTGAAGAAAATCAAAGAGGCGACGGCCGAGGAAATCATGGAAGCTGGCATGCCAAAAGGGGTAGCCGAGGGAATCGTTAGAAAATTACAAGAATAATCTTGCTACCGATAAATCTCTATGCTATGATTAAAAGGAATTTTTAACTAGACAACTTAAAAGTGCTGATAGAGGTGCGGAATTCAAGAGTAAAAACCTGGAGAAGTATGAGCTTCCATGAAAGGTTTTGAAAGGGGACGCCGCCGAAGGAGACAAGACTCATACCTTGTTCTCCTGGTCCGACATTTAAGAAATGGCGGATTGTCAGGGTTTATACCCTGGAGAGCTATCTCACTGTGATTACAGTATTAGGATATGTGACCACAGCAATGAGATATTTCTCATTGCTTTTTTTATTGCCTAAAAAGTAGAGAGGGTGCATGAGGATGGCATTAATCGTTCAAAAATTCGGCGGAACATCCGTCGGTAGCGTAGAAAAAATCAAAAATGTTGCCAATCGGGTAATCGAGGAAGCGGAGAANGGAAATGAGGTTGTCGTCGTTGTTTCAGCTATGGGGAAAACAACGGACCAATTGGTTTCCATGGCNCGTGATATTTCCGGATCCCCGAGCAAGAGGGAAATGGATATGCTNTTGACNACTGGGGAACAGGTAACGATTTCCCTGTTAACGATGGCNTTGATTGAAGAAGGACATGAAGCCATTTCGTATACNGGCTGGCAGGCTGGCATGCAAACGGAATCCGTTCATGGNAATGCCCGGATTTTAAACATCGATGCCACGAGGATCCAAGCNCAGCTTCAGGAGAAGAAAATAGTGGTCGTNGCNGGTTTCCAGGGTAACGATGCAAATGGGGAAATCACTACCTTAGGGCGAGGCGGTTCCGATACGACGGCNGTTGCCATCGCNGCAGCGCTNAATGCGGATAGATGCGATATTTATACNGATGTAACGGGTGTTTTCACAACGGACCCACGCTACATAAAAGGCGCGCGAAAACTCCAATCCATTTCTTACGATGAAATGCTGGAACTTGCCAACCTGGGGGCGGGCGTCCTTCACCCAAGGGCTGTCGAATATGCAAAAAATTATCAAATTCCGCTTGAAGTCCGTTCAAGCATGGAGAGAGAATCAGGTACGATCATAGAGGAGGAAGCAACTATGGAAGAAAACTTAATTGTACGCGGCATTGCTTTTGAAGACAGTATTACGAGGGTCACAATATATGGTTTGCCCCAATCACTTGGTGCNTTATCCACGATCTTCACGACNCTTGCGAAAAACCGGATCAATGTGGACATCATCATTCAAAGCATGACTGCCGANGATACGACGAATCTATCTTTTTCCACAAAAAGNGAAGATACGGAAGCGGCCTTGATCGTGCTGGAAAATAATAAAGAACAATTGGGATTCGACNGNGTCGAAACGGAGAGCGGNTTGGCCAAAGTGTCCATCGTCGGTTCTGGTATGGTATCCAATCCGGGAGTGGCTGCCGAAATGTTTGAAGTGATGGCCAATACAGGCATCCAGGTGAAAATGGTCAGCACATCGGAAATTAAAGTTTCGACCGTCGTCAATGAAAAGGAAATGGTGAAGGCGGTTGAATCCCTTCATGAAGCATTTAAACTTGGTCAGCATGCAAATGTGCTAGCTTAAGTGTCAGGAGTTCAATAAAAAACAGACTTCCGGTAAAAAGGGTAAGTCTGTTTTCAGGGCTCATTAGATTGGATCTCTGGGATCCCATTGGATGGTGAATATCACTTTTTTTGCGCGGCGTTTGATTTCTTCCGTTGATTCGCTGAGGAATTTTTTTTGCAGTGTAAACTGCTCGGCAAGGAAACCGGCTTCAAGTTGGAAGTGACAATCAGGGTGTAAATCCAAGCGGCGGCTGATTATTTCACCTGTCAGGGATAATTCCATCTCGTGTTTCGTATACTTCAAGATTTCCAGATTGCCCCATCCAGCGCTTTGGAAAAATTCAATCACTTCCTGATCGCCATTCAATGGGAATTTTCTTGCTAATTGTTTACCTGCCCAATAGAGGATTTGATTTGAGTCTTTTCCGAGAATATCGTTCAATAGAACTTCTCTGATTAATTCGTATCCGAAAGCTGGAACTTGGAATTCTTCAGTTTGAATTTCTTCAGTTTGAATCTCTTCTTCTATCGCAGCAGCAATATTTTTTTTCATAATTTATCGCCTCTTTCTGTAAATCTATTATAAACGTATTTCTTTTGCAAATTATACTGTTTTTTATTTATTTAAATCACAATTGGAAAAAAATGAGAAATTATACCGAGATATTAATAGTTAAATTAGAAATTTATTCAAAATATCATCTTGACAAACAAAAAATACCCAATATAATCCAATAAAATCTATTCTGAAAAAGAGATTTCTTGTATCCGTTTTCTTGACGCACATAGAAGTCAGGAGTAAAATGGACATGTCACATAATTGTAAAGGAAGTATAGAGGAGTTTTTTGACTCTATACTGTATTTTCACGCGGAGATAAAAGGTAGCCACCAGTTTATCTTTGCATGATTTTTCACAAATTAAGGGGGGGCACTTAGTGGCAAAAAATCGTGAGTTTGGGAATCGCAGGCTTCATTCACTTCTAGGAGTAATTCCAATTGGTCTATTCCTAATTTTTCATTTATCGGTAAACTTTATGGCAACAAAAGGAGAAGAAACTTTTAATGGGGCAGTTCATTTAATTGAGTATACGCCCGTGAAGATTTTGGTAGAATGGGTCGTCATCTATCTACCACTCATTTTCCATGCTGTGTACGGAATCTATATTGCCTTTACAGCCAAAAATAATTTAGGCAGATTTAGTTTCTTCCGTAACTGGATGTTCATGCTACAACGCCTAACTGGAATCATAACGTTGATTTTCCTTGTTTGGCATATATGGGCAACTAGAATCCAAGCAGCTATGGGTGCTGAAGTTAACTTTGACATGATGGCAGAGATTTTCTCCAGTCCATTCATGATTGTGTTCTATATTGTTGGTATTACCTCGGCAATCTTCCACTTTGCTAATGGATTATGGTCATTTGCTGTGAGCTGGGGTCTTACAGTTTCACCAAGATCACAAAGAATCATGACTTACTTTACATTGATCGTTTTCGTTCTTCTTACTTATATCGGAATCAGCGCAATTTTCGCATTCGTATAAGAAGATAGAGTTCATTTATAAGAATTAGGAAAAACATAGCTTGGCTAATGGAAATAAGGGAGTGACAGAATTGGGTAAAGGTAAAATAGTTATCGTTGGTGGAGGTCTAGCTGGATTAATGGCTACGATCAAAGCAGCAGAGCTGGGACAACAGGTTGATTTATTTTCTTTAGTGCCTGTTAAACGCTCTCACTCAGTTTGTGCCCAAGGCGGAATCAACGGGGCAGTAAATACAAAAGGTGAAGGGGATTCTCCATATATCCACTTCGACGATACAGTTTATGGCGGAGATTTCTTGGCTAACCAACCGCCGGTTAAAGCGATGTGCGAAGCAGCACCATCNATCATNCATATGTTTGACCGTATGGGTGTTATGTTCAACCGTACTCCGGAAGGTCTNCTTGATTTCCGTCGTTTCGGTGGTACTCAACATAGCCGTACAGCATTCGCTGGTGCAACAACTGGTCAGCAATTACTTTACGCATTGGACGAGCAGGTTCGCCGTTATGAAGTTGAAGGCCTTGTAACGAAATATGAAGGCTGGGAATTCCTTGGAGCTGTTATCGATGATGAGCAAACAGCACGCGGTATCGTAGCACAAAACCTGACTTCAATGGAAATCAAATCATTCCCTGGAGACGCAGTCATCATGGCGAGCGGCGGCCCTGGAATCATTTTCGGTAAATCAACGAACTCAATGATCAATACAGGNTCAGCAGCTTCCATCGTTTATCAGCAAGGTGTAAATTATGCTAATGGTGAGTTCATTCAAATTCACCCGACAGCAATCCCTGGCGATGACAAACTTCGTCTAATGAGTGAATCCGCTCGTGGTGAAGGTGGACGTATCTGGACATATAAAGACGGGAAACCTTGGTATTTCCTTGAAGAAAAATACCCTGCTTATGGTAATCTAGTACCTCGTGATATCGCGACTCGTGAAATCTTNGACGTATGTATGAACATGAAGCTTGGCATTAATGGNGAAAACATGGTTTACCTGGATCTATCACATAAAGATCCTAAATTACTTGATATTAAACTTGGCGGAATCATTGAAATCTACGAGAAATTCATGGGTGAAGATCCTCGTAAAGTTCCAATGAAAATTTTCCCTGCCGTTCACTATTCTATGGGCGGACTTTGGGTNGATTATGACCAAATGACTAACATCAAAGGTTTATTCGCTGCAGGTGAGTGNGATTANTCACAACATGGCGGTAACCGTCTTGGTGCCAACTCACTTCTTTCTGCAATCTATGGTGGTTCAGTCGCTGGACCGAANGCCGTTAAATATATTGAAGGNCTTGNTAAAACTTCAGAATCCATTCCTTCTTCATTGTATGAAGGGTACGAAAAACAAGAACANGAGAAATGGAATGAAGTCATGTCTCTTGATGGTAACGAAAATGCGTACGTCCTTCACAAAGAACTTGGNGAGTGGATGACTCAGCATGTTACTGTAGTTCGTTACAATGACAAGCTGAANGAAACGGATAACAAGATTCTTGAGCTGATGGAACGTTACAAGAAAATTAACATCAATGACACGGCAAAATGGAGTAACCAAGGAGCTGCATTCACTAGACAGCTGCAAAACATGATGCAATTGGCTCGTGTAATCACAATTGGTGCGTTAAACCGTGATGAAAGCCGCGGAGCGCATTACAAACCTGATTTCCCAGAACGTAATGATGAGGAATTCATGAAAACTACTATGGCAACATTCAAAGGCTTGGATCAAGCACCTGAATTCCATTATGAAGATATTGATGTATCACTGATCGCACCGCGTAAACGTGACTACACNACGAAACACTAAAGAGGGGGAGCAAAAAAATGGTTGAAACTAAATCTGAGACTAAAACAGTCCGTTTTATAATCACTCGTCAAGATACACCGGATTCAGCTCCTTATGATGAGGAATTCGAATTAGCGTACCGTCCGAATATGAACGTAATTTCCGCTCTAATGGAAATTCGTCGTAATCCAGTAACTGTACAAGGCAAGCACACTACAGCAATCGCATGGGACATGAACTGTCTTGAAGAGGTATGTGGTGCTTGTTCAATGGTTATCAATGGTAAACCAAGACAATCATGTACAGCTCTTATCGATCAATTGGAGCAGCCGGTTCGTCTAGCACCAATGCGTACATTCCCTGTTGTTCGTGACCTGCAAGTCGATCGCAGCCGTATGTTCGACTCATTGAAAAAGGTAAAAGCATGGATTCCAATCGATGGAACGTACAACCTTGGACCAGGACCGCGTATGCCAGAAAAGAAACGTCAATGGGCTTACGAGTTATCTAAATGTATGACTTGCGGTGTATGTTTGGAAGCTTGTCCGAACGTAAACAGCAATTCAGACTTCATNGGGCCACAACCATTATCACAAGTTCGTTTATTCAANGCACATCCAACTGGTGCAATGAACAAAGCTGAACGTTTAAATACGATCATGGGTGATGGAGGACTTGCAAACTGCGGTAACTCACAAAACTGCGTGCAGTCTTGCCCTAAAGGCATTCCATTAACGACTTCGATTGCAGCGTTGAACCGTGATACTACGATCCAACAATTCCGTAACTTCTTCGGCAGTGATGAAGTTTAATCATGAACATAAAAGAACCTGTATCTTATGATATGGGTTCTTTTTTTCATTGTTTTACTTATACAGACTTGGTTGGGAATCGAGAGGATCATAAACGATTGATAACTGGGGTTGAAGTGTAAATCCGGCANCAGGCCAACTGTGAAGGATTTGTGAAGTGAGCTTGATAATTTAACCTGCTTTCAATAGAAAATCCTTTTCATTATCGTTGTTTTCTTATAAAATGAGTGAATAGTCATTCAATTCAGAAAGGGTGTGCACAAGTTGGGCAAAATATCATATATCGATAATATAACGGAGTGGATCAATGATTTTTCTTTTAAACATGAGATAAAGATCCGCTTTTCGGAAACTGATATGTTTGGGCACTTGAATAACACGATTCCTTTTACTTATTTTGAGGAAGCTCGGATTGAGTATTTCAACAGTATGGGGTTCATGAAGGATTGGACCTCGGCTGAATGCGGTGAGATGCCGGTTGTTGCCAATTTACAGTGTGATTACCTTAAGCAGATGTTTTTCAATGATCAATTGACAATCCATGTGAAAGCTGACCATATCGGAAATTCTTCAGTGGACCTGCACTATATGGGGACTAAACAAGATGGTTCAATTTGTTTAACGGGCAGGGGGACGATTGTGCAAGTGTCCAAGGCCACCGGGAAGCCGGTACCTTGGACGGAAGACATGAAGCGTTCGATGCTGTATACTGTGCTGGAACATTCCTAAAAATATTTCCATTTAGACAAGTAAAAGAGTCACTCCATTGCCCCAGCCGACATACTATATCTTGACTAAATAGACACCCACTCCGGGTTTTATGCTGGTGAAGGCAAGGAGGGTAACATTACTTGAAGGAGAACGAATTCACTCATAAGCCATTACTCACCAAAAGAGAAAAAGAAGTATTTGAGTTACTAGTACAAGACAAAACAACAAAAGAAATCGCAGGTGAATTGTTTATTAGCGAAAAAACAGTTCGAAACCATATTTCGAATGCGATGCAGAAGCTTGGAGTTAAAGGACGTTCGCAGGCAGTCATAGAACTCCTTCGTATGGGAGAACTTAAGCTTTAATGTGTTAACTCTTAATACGTAAGCCTTATAAATAATTTCTCTCCCGTTCATTGGCAGCATATAAGGAAGGGCAAAACAATTTGGTTGTTTTGACTTCTTTGGATGCTGCTTATTTTTATGGCGGGGTTTCATATGATTCCAGTCAATCAATCTTGAAATTCATTTCACTTTCATCCAAAATGGTAGTATGATAAGTTTCATGAAGTGGGGAGCTGTGTTTATGGATGAAGAGAAGCAGGCGGCATATGTAGCCGATATCGAGAAGGAATTGCGCTATGTATCGTCATGGCTTAAGCAAAGGGGAAGAGAAATTCTCCATGATTATAAAATAACCATTCCTCAATTCGTGGCTTTGCAATGGCTTTTTGAATCAGGAGACATGACGATTGGCGAATTGTCCACGAAGATGTTTCTCGCCTTCAGTACAACGACGGACCTGATTGACCGCATGGAGAAACATCAGCTTGTCCAGCGTGTCAGGGATGAAAAGGATCGGCGTGTGGTTCGAATTCACCTTCTTGAAGAAGGCGAACGGATAATCGAAGAAGTGATTAATAAACGGAGGCAGTACTTGAGTGGCGTGTTAGTCAATTTTAACGAATCTGACATCATGTACCTCAAAGGGATTCTAGTAAAACTACATCAAGAAATGAAAGAAAAATGAGGCG
>Ga0058696_1000881_pt1 | contig 12306 bp, 11 predicted proteins | sample AgamicMgSfrz_FD_55077 | JGI IMG/M metagenome (GOLD analysis project Ga0058696, IMG submission 55077) | Agave microbial communities from Guanajuato, Mexico - Mg.Sf.rz | ecosystem: Host-associated > Plants > Phyllosphere > Phylloplane/Leaf | place: Guanajuato, Mexico | collected 2012-05-30 | reverse complement strand
TCGACTTGTGGGTTCAAGGAACAAATGCCATTCGATAAACGATGCGGGATCATCGGGATGACCCTGTCCACCAAATACACGCTCGTCCCTCTTTCCAGGGCTTCCTTATCGATTGGAGAACCTTCCTTCACGTAATGACTGACATCAGCAATATGAACGCCCAGCTTGTAATTGCCATTCTCAAGCTTGGAAACAGTGACGGCATCATCCAGATCCTTTGCATCCGCTCCATCAATCGTGACCAAAACATCATTACGCAAGTCCCTGCGGTTGCCAATTTCACTTTCTTGAATGGTATCGGAAACGGCATTGGCCTGCTCCATGACGTCATCCGGGAACTCCATCGGCAAACCATACTTATGGATCACGGAAAGAATATCCACACCAGGATCATTTTTATGGCCAAGAATCTCAATGACTTCACCTTCGGCACTTATGCGTCCTTCAGGATAAGAAGTAAGCTTGACGACAACCTTATGTCCCTCTACCGCTCCATGTGAAGCATGCTGTGGAATGAAGATATCGTTTGCGATCTTTTTATCATCAGGGATGACGAAACCAAAACTTTTACTTTCGGAGTATGTACCGACCACTTGTGTAATTCCGCGTTCAAGTATTCTGATGACCGTGCCTTCTTGCCTTGAGCCCGATGTTTCCGAAGATACCCGTACCATGACGACATCTCCATGCATCGCTGTGCCCGTTTCATTTGGCGGAATGAAAATATCATCCATTCCCGGGTTGTCTTCAGGTGTGACAAAGGCAAACCCCTTTGCGTGCCCCGTTAATTTACCGCGGAACAAATTCATTTTTTGCGGCAGGCCGTAACGATTGCTCCTCGTTCTGACCACCAATCCCTTTTCTTCCATTTTTACTAAAGCCTTAACGAAATTCTTGAAATCTGCCGAGTCTTCGATTTTCAAAGCCTCTTCCAGTTCTTGTACCGTTAGCGGCTTATACGCTTCATCCGTCATGTATGTCAGAAGCTTATTAATATGTTCTTGAATGTTATCTTCCATGAAAACCCTCCTATTCAGGGTATTTTTTTGTTATTCGGACCAATCCAGGCTTTCTAAAAATTCCAATACATCTTCATGCAGCTCGTCTTTTTGTTTATCAAGGGTTATGACATGACCGGATTCTTCATACCACTTGATTTTTTTGACCGGTGATTCTATGGAATCAATAATAATATCGGCACTTTTTGGATTGATAACATCATCATGCCGGCCCTGCACGACAAATGTCGGAGCGTAAATAAGATCGACGTGCTCCCGTACATCCGTTATCAATTCCTGAAGGGCTTTCAATGTATTCATCGGTTTATCGGCAAGGAGGTCCATTTCAAGCTCTATTTGCTCTTGAGTTTTTCCTTCATACTTCTTAAATTCTCTGGCGTACTCCAATACTCCTTTAAACATCATTTCTTCACTTTTGATATACATAGGCGCACACATTGTTACGATACCCTTTATAGGTACAGTGTAACCTAATTTAAGAGAAAATACGCCTCCTAATGAGAGTCCGGCAACAGCAATTTCTTCATGGCCTTTGCTTTTCAGGAAATCGTAGCCCATCATGACATCTTTCCACCAATCTTCCGGACCGGTTTTCACCAGCTCCTCTGGGGGAACGCCATGCCCTTTATAGTGCGGTGCATGGCAGGTGTATCCCTGTTTCTCCAAGTAACGGCCCAGCATCCGTACATCCGCTGAATTACCCGTGAATCCATGTAAAAGTAGGACAGCCCTTTTTCCGCCCTCAAAAGTAAAGGGCTGCTGCAGCTTGATTTTCATGACCTTAAACTCCTTTATCAGTAAATAGAATTTTTATCCCTATCCTATAATTAAGTACTAAAATCACTATATCTATTCATGCAACTATTGTGCAAAGAAAAAAGCCTAGCTATTTAGCTAGACTCATTTTTGATCCATTACACATCAAAGTATGCAACAAGTAAAGTTAAAGCAAAGAATAAAATCGCCAATACTATTGTCGCACGATGTAAAACCAGGTCCAAACCGCGTGCCTTTTGCTTTCCGAATAACTGCTCAGCGCCGCCGGCAATCGCACCTGATAAACCTGCACTCTTACCTGATTGAAGCAATACCGTCACAATGAGGGCGATACTGACAATCACTAAAAGCGTTATGAGAAATGCATGCATGCAATGACACCTCCTGAAGAACCAATAAACAATTACTTTAACTTTACCACACCCAATAAATATCCACAATCTTTGTTATACTATGATGGTAAGAATTCCTAAAAACCCATAGTCATTTATTTCTTTTTGAATCAAAGTTTGAGATAATTTGCATAAATAGAGAAAGAGGTGTCAACATGTTTAAGTCCATACTACGGATTCTTGATCTCCTGACCATCCTATTCTCGGCGGTTGCCGGCTATTCTTTATGGGCAGGCGGAAGCAATTTCATCAGCGTCCTATTAATCATCCTATCACCGCTTCTATTGCTGCTGGCAAAGTATCACGGAAATCGATACTTATTATTTGCTGCATATATCACGACAACCGTTTATTTTACTGCTATTATTTATAATGGACTTTCCAATAGCGGTATCGACTTTTTCCAATCAAGCTTCAATGTCCTCCTGATCGGGGCAGCAGCCGCCTTGCTGAGCGTCATAGCGGCGGTCATTGGGTTCGGGACCAATACCCTTACGATTCTTTGGTTATCGCTTCACGCCCTTGTCACATTCGAGACAATCAGGATGTCATCCGGTTTCCTTTCGAGCTTTTGGTCTGATCCCGTCGTGGAAACCGCAATCCGTAACGATTATCCATTTTTACTGATGGTCGTCTGGATTGGCTTATTTCTTGATAAATATCAAAGTGAATTAACAAGGGATTACTTATCACGATAATTTTTCAAAACTACTTTTATTGGAAATCTTATATTAAAAGCAAGGGGCCTTTCATATGTTAAAACCTATATTTGCAGCAACCGCTCTATCATCTTTCATTCTGATGGCTGGCTGTTCATCCGACNTGACNAGCGAGCATGAAAAAGAGCAAAAAGAAGAACAACCGAGCTCCCAGGAGACTGAGAAGGAGACTGAGACCGACAAGAATACTGATTCAAAAGAACCGGCCCAACGCCAGGTGGAAGTTGATGAAGCGGCTAAACCCGGACAGGCTGGCCTTCAGACATTAGCCCATCCGGAAAGCATTCCTGTACTTGTCAATAAACAATACAGCCTGCCTGAAGATTACAAACCTGCTGACCTTATCTACCCAAANGTGGATTTCATCTTTGAAGANAAAATNGANAAAAGAATGATGCGCGAAGAAGCGGGAAAGGCACTTGAAGTAATGTTCCAAGCTGCCGAAAAAGAAAACATGCACTTTGCCGGCGTTTCCGCTTACCGCTCTCACCAAAGACAGATCGAGGTCTTNAATAACTATGTAGCTAAAGATGGGGAAGAAAAAGCGAAAACCTACAGTGCAATGCCTGGGACAAGCGAGCATGAAACGGGACTTGCNATTGATGTTACGACCCACGATGGGGCATGTGCCGCCCAAGACTGCTTCGGTGATACGAAAGAAGCCGGCTGGCTTGCTGAACATGCACATGAATACGGATTTATCATCCGCTACCCTGAAGGCAAGGAAAACATCACAGGCTATAAATACGAACCATGGCATATCCGTTATGTCGGTGTCGATNCNGCAACTGAAATCTNTGAAGCGAAGATTACATTGGAAGAATACTATAATGCCGTACCAGTGGAAGCTGTATCGGATAATTAAAAAAAGGTGCCCCGATGCGGCACCTTTTTTTATTAATCAAACGTTTGATTAAATCCTTTCAAGCTGGAAGCAGTCACTGATTTATGGACATAAAAAACCTCCTATTCAATGTGGATGGCCACATTGAATAGGAGGGAAAATTTCTGTAATCCATCTTCTAGCAAAGATTACTTCTTCAAGTTATAGAAAGATTTCAAGCCGCCATATACAGCCAAGTCACCAAGCTGGTCTTCGATGCGAAGAAGTTGGTTGTATTTAGCGATACGGTCTGTACGGGACATGGAACCGGTTTTGATTTGTCCTGCGTTTGTTGCAACGGCGATATCAGCGATCGTTGCATCTTCCGTTTCACCTGAACGGTGGGAAACGACTGCAGTGTAGCCTGCGCGTTTAGCCATTTCGATTGCATCAAACGTTTCTGTCAGTGTACCAATTTGGTTCACTTTGATCAGGATGGAGTTACCGATGCCTTTTTCGATGCCTTCAGCCAATTTTTTTGTGTTCGTTACGAAAAGATCGTCACCAACGAGTTGAACTTTAGTACCGATGCGTTCCGTTAAAAGTTTGTGGCCTTCCCAGTCATTTTCATCCAGGCCGTCTTCGATGGAGAGAATAGGGAACTCATTCACTAGCTCTTCATAGAAAGCAACCATTTCTTCGGATGTAACACCATTGCGGCCTTCGCCTGCAAGATCATATTTGCCTGTTTCTTTGTTATAGAATTCAGATGAAGCCACGTCCATGCCAAGGTAGATATCTTCGCCTGCTTTGTAGCCAGCTTTTTCAATTGCCTCGATGATGACTTGCAGTGCTTCACGGTTTGAACCAAGGTTTGGCGCAAAGCCGCCTTCATCGCCGACTGCCGTATTCAAGCCTTTGGCAGAAAGGACAGATTTCAAGGCATGGAATACTTCAGCACCCATACGAACTGCTTCTTTGAAGCTAGGAGCGCCTACAGGAAGGATCATGAATTCCTGGAAGTCAACATTGTTATCGGCATGTGATCCGCCGTTAATGATGTTCATCATTGGAGTCGGAAGTTGTTTCGCATTGAACCCTCCAAGGTAACGATACAATGGTAAACCTGAAAATTCCGCAGCGGCATGGGCAGCAGCCATAGACACGCCAAGGATTGCATTAGCTCCCAGGTTTCCTTTGTTTTCAGTGCCATCCAATTCAATCATAGTAAGGTCAAGGCCTGCTTGGTTCGTTACATCCAAACCGATGACAGCTTCAGCAATGATATCATTTACATTATCGACTGCTTTTTGTACCCCTTTACCCAAGTAGCGAGATTTATCTCCGTCACGAAGCTCAACCGCTTCGTGTTCTCCTGTTGAAGCACCTGATGGTACGATTGCACGTCCGAAGTATCCGGACTCTGTTTGGATTTCTACTTCTATTGTTGGGTTACCACGNGAATCTAGCACTTCGCGTGCATATACATGTTCGATGTACGGCATTATAAATCTCTCCTTTTCCTATTCACAATTTTATTTAGATAATAGGGATTTCCCTGTCATTTCAACAGGTTTTTCGACTCCAAGCAAATCAAGCATCGTTGGAGCTAAATCGCCTAAGATACCACCTGTTCTTAATGTTACCTGATTTTTAGTGATAATGACAGGAACGGGATTCGTAGTATGGGCTGTCATCGGGTTGCCTTCTAGCGTTACCACTTCATCAGCATTTCCATGGTCAGCGGTGATGATCGCTGTACCGCCTTTTGAGACGATTAAATCGACAATCCTGCCTAGGCATTCATCCACTGTTTCAATCGCTTTAATGGTAGGCTCAAGCATCCCTGAATGACCGACCATGTCCGGGTTGGCAAAATTCAAGAGAATGGCATCAAAACGGTCAGCCTCAATTTGTTCCACCAATGCATCCGTCACTTCATAAGCACTCATTTCCGGTTGTAAATCATATGTAGCGACTTTCGGAGAATTAATTAAAATCCTCTCTTCACCAGGAAACTTCTCTTCACGACCGCCGCTCATGAAAAACGTCACATGCGGATATTTTTCAGTTTCAGCGATACGAAGCTGGGTAAGCTGGTTTTGGGAAAGTACTTCCCCTAATGTATTATCAAGATTTGTCGGATTAAATGCAACATATCCGTCAACTGTTTCTGAAAAATGTGTCAAGCAGACAAAATGGAGATGCCTCGGATGTCCAGGACCGCGGTCAAATGAGCGAAAATCCTCATTCGTGAACGTATTGGAAATCTGGATCGCCCGGTCTGGACGGAAGTTATAAAAGATTACGGCATCATCATCTTTAATCGTTGCCACCGGTTTACCGTCTTCCGCCGTTATGACTGAAGGTATCACGAACTCGTCGAAAATTCCATGTTCATACGAATCCTCGACACATTCCATCGCAGAAGAGTAAGCAGGGCCATCACCATACACCATCGAACGGTAGGATTTCTCCACACGTTCCCAGCGCTTATCACGGTCCATCGAATAATATCTTCCGGAAATGGTCGCAAACTGACCAACACCGATTTCCTTCATTTTCGCTTCCGCTTCCTTAATATAACCCTGTGCCGTTTTCGGTCCGACATCACGGCCATCTAAAAATGCATGTACATATACATTTTTAACTCCTTCTTTAGCGGCCAATTTCAAAAGGGCATACATATGATCAATATGACTATGCACGCCGCCATCTGAAAGAAGACCGAAAAGATGAAGGTCCGTGCCTTTTTTCTTGGTATGGCTCATGGCATCGACCAAAGTTGGGTTTTGTGCAAACTCACCTTCACGGATTGCCAGGTTCACACGGGTCAGGCTTTGATAAACGATCCGCCCTGCCCCGATATTCAAATGGCCCACTTCCGAGTTCCCCATTTGACCGGCAGGCAAGCCGACCGCTTCCCCGCTTGCAGTTAAATGAGAGTGCGGATACTGTTCCCAATATCGGTCAAAGTTCGGTTTTTTCGCATGAAAAACAGCATTACCCTTTTCTTCGTTACGGCAGCCAAAACCGTCTAAGATGATAAGTGCCACAGGCGACTTACTCATAGTGACCAGCCTCCAGCAATTGTAAAAATGAATCGGATTTCAAGCTAGCACCGCCAACCAATGCACCGTCTATATCAGGTTGTGCCATGTACTCTTTAATATTCTCAGGTTTTACACTGCCACCGTACTGAATGCGGATGGCTGCAGCTGCTTCATTTGAAAATTTGTCGGCAACGACTGAGCGGATATGCGCACAAACTTCATTAGCATCTTGAGCAGATGACGATTTTCCGGTTCCAATCGCCCAAATCGGCTCATAAGCAATAACGGCTTGTTTCAATTGATCGTCAGATAAGCCTGCTAGGCCTTTCTCAATCTGGCTGCCTACGAAATCATTCGTTTCGCCAGCTTCCCTTTGCTCAAGTGTTTCACCGCAGCAAACGATCGGGGTCAACCCATGGGCAAAAGCGGCATGAGCTTTTTTATTAACGGCTTCATCCGTTTCGTTGAACATTTCCCTGCGCTCAGAATGACCAAGTATGACGTAGGATACCCCAAGATCAGCCAAGGCGATTGGGCTGATTTCTCCTGTGAAAGCACCGCTTTCTTCAAAGTGCATGTTCTGTGCCCCGATTTTCACATCGGTTCCTTTTGCTGCTTGAACGAGCTGATCCAAAAATAAAGCTGGAGCACACACAACCGTATCGATTACATCTTGCTTCGGAATCAAATTGCTCACTTCTTCTAAAAAGGCAGTCGCTTCAGATAGTGTTTTATTCATTTTCCAGTTTCCTGCAATAATCGGTTTACGCATTTGGTTTCTCATCCCTTCTAATGTTGAAATATGTAACGGTTTAATCTTATTTATCGTTCAAGGCCACAACGCCAGGCAACTCTTTGCCTTCCATGAACTCAAGAGATGCACCGCCGCCAGTTGAAATATGGGACATCTTTTCTGCCAGTCCAAACTTTTCTGCAGCTGCGGCCGAATCCCCTCCGCCAACAATGCTGTACGTATCATTTGCTTCCGCCAAGGCTTGAGCAACGGTTCTCGTTCCATTCGCAAATTTATCGAACTCGAATACACCCATTGGTCCATTCCAAATGACAAGCTTGGAACTTTTGATTACATCCGCAAATAATTCACTTGTTTTTGGTCCGATATCAAGAGCCATTTTATCATTTGGAATAGCATCGATATCGACATTATCCGTCTCTGCATCCGGTGAAAATTCAGCAGTTACGACTGCATCGATAGGCAAATGAAGTTTTACGCCTTTTTCTTTTGCACTTTCGATGAAAGATTTGGCCAATTCTATTTTGTCTTCTTCCAATAAAGAATTACCGATTTCATGACCTTGCGCTTTAATGAATGTGTAACCCAATCCACCACCAATGATCAAGTGATCGACTTTTTCCAAAAGGTTTTCGATAACGCCTATCTTATCCTTTACTTTTGCTCCGCCAATTATAGCTGTAAAAGGACGTTCTGGGTTGGATAGGGCTTTTCCAAGTACAGAAAGCTCTTTTTCCATCAGCAATCCAGCAACGGCCGGGAGATGGTGAGCTATTCCTTCAGTTGAAGCATGTGCACGGTGCGCAGCTCCGAATGCATCGTTAACATAAACATCAGCCAGTGCCGCAAATGACTTCGCCAATTCTTGATCGTTCTTCTCTTCTCCTGGATAGAAACGAACGTTTTCCAACAACAGGATCTCGCCATTTTGCATGTTTCCAATGATTGATTGAACGGTCTCGCCGTATGCTTCTTCTGCCTTTTGCACATCTTTGCCGCTAAGTTCGCTTAGTCTTTCCGCAACAGGTGCTAAACGCAATTCTTCTACGACTTGTCCTTTAGGACGGCCAAGATGGCTGGCTAAGATGACTTTTGCGCCTTGTTCTGTCAAATAGGAAATCGTCGGCAGTGCAGCCTTGATTCTCGTATCATCCGAAATCTTTCCGTCCTGCATCGGCACGTTGAAATCAACACGGCAAAATACGCGTTTCCCCTTTAATTCAATATCTTTAATCGACTTTTTATTCATAATCCAAGAACCTCCTTAGATATTGTTATCATATTTTTGATTCCTTTAGCCAAAAAGGGAGAGGGCAAATTTCCCAACTCCCCTTTTCTCTTTTTCATTATAGTCGGTTTCCAGGAAATTATCCAAAAACAAGAAATGTAAACGCTTGACTGATTAATGACTTACTAATAATATCATCTTCTGCCAAGTTTTTTTAGAGCTATGATAAAAAAAACCTCACCTTGGTGAGGTTTTTTATTATTCTAATTACAATCCTTTTTTAGCCAAATAGTCGATCAAATCAACAACACGGCTTGAATATCCTGTTTCATTATCATACCAAGATAATACTTTAACCATGTTTCCTTCCATTACCATTGTGGAAAGGGCATCGATTGTAGATGATGATGGGTTACCGTTATAGTCAGTTGATACTAGCGGAAGTTCGCTGTACTCAAGGATTCCTTTTAATTCACCTTCAGAAGCCTTTTTGAATGCTGCATTAACTTCTTCAACTGTTGTGTCTTTTTCAAGTTCNGCAACAAGGTCGACAACAGACACGTTTGGAGTAGGTACGCGCATTGCCATACCATTCAATTTCCCTTTAAGTTCAGGAAGGACAAGTGCAACAGCTTTTGCTGCCCCAGTTGTTGTAGGAATGATATTCTCGGCAGCTGCACGTGCACGACGGTAATCTTTATGAGGCAAATCAAGGATTTGCTGATCATTTGTATAAGAGTGAACAGTAGTCATCATACCGCGTTTGATTCCGAATTGTTCATGAAGCACTTTAGCAAATGGAGCTAAGCAGTTCGTTGTACAAGAAGCATTAGAGATTACATGGTGGTTTGCTGCATCATATTTGTCTTCGTTTACACCCATGACGATCGTGATATCTTCATCAGATGCAGGAGCAGAGATGATTACTTTTTTCGCACCAGCTTCTAAATGCTTAGCTGCATCCGCACGTTTTGTGAAACGTCCTGTAGATTCTACAACTACTTCTACTCCCAGTTCACCCCATGCCAATTGTGCAGGATCACGTTCAGCCAATACTTTTACTTTGTGTCCATCAACAACAAGGTAATCCCCATCAACTGTTACTTTTTCATTAAGTGATCCATGAATTGTATCGTATTGAAGAAGGTGCGCTAACATATTAGCATCCGTTAAGTCGTTAATAGCAACAATCTCTACCCCAGGATTACTCAATGCTGCACGAAATACATTACGTCCAATACGTCCAAAACCATTAATACCAACTTTTACTGCCATGAAAAATTCCTCCTTTTAAGTTCGCAAATATATTAAGGGGTGTAATTCCCCTGAATTAACTCTTGTGCCGCAGCTTCATCCGTGATCAAAACGGTCGATGAAGGTGCGCCTTTCATGTAGGAACGGATAGCCTTTGCTTTAGTTTTGCCACCTGCCACAGTTATCACTCGCTTTTCAGGGCTAAGATCATCTAACTGGATGCCGACTGTCAAAACTTTATGAACAACTTTGCCGTTTTCATCGTAATAATAACCGAATGCCTCTCCTACAGCATTTCCATCTAACAGCTTCTTTAACATTTCTGGCGAAGAATTTCTTCTCTCTGCCATCGCCATGGCATCACCGATTCCATGAATGATCATATCGGCAGACTTGATTTGGGAAATCACTTCTTTAATTGCAGGTTCCTTCTGAAATGATGCATAAACCTCACCACTTAATTGATCGGGTACATATAACACTCTGTATGAGGCTTGAGCCTTCTGTGCCATTTTTTCGACAATCGTATTGGCCTGATTCTGCACCGCTTCACCAATTCCCCCGCGGGCTGGGACAAATGTCAATTTCCTGGATGCTTCATCAGGTGACAACGAATTAGCCACTTCGGCCATTGTCGATCCGCCAGTAACCGCAATGATATTCTTTGAGTTCCATTCNCGTTTCATACGGTTTGCACAAGCTTTACCCAATTCTTTTTTCACCCATGGGGTNTCATCACAATTTCCTGAGACAATNATGACNTCATCCACTTGTAACAAATCCTGCAATTGCTTTTCCATTATGTCTATACCCATTACTTCACGCATTATTCCTTCTAACTTATCCAGGATTTCAATCCCTTCATCAGTCAGCGTCATGCCAGAGCTGAAGATGTTAACCAGGTTCTGACTTTTCAGAAAATCAACCTCGCCTCTAAGCGTCCGCTCTGTCAAATTAAGGCTCACGGACAGACTGCGNCTTCCAACCGGCTGCATCATTTTGATATAACGCAGGATATCATATCTTTTTTGCATAACCAAAAGGAAATCGGGCAATAATTTTCTTTGTACCTCGAGTAATGTACGCATATTTAAAACTCCTAAAAAGTTAAGTTGGACATTTAACGTCCCGCGTAGTCATTTTCTGTCCCACTTAAAACAAAAAAATATTCCTGCTACATATTTTATTCTAGCAGGAACGGAATGTTTCTTCAAATGATTTGAAAAATTATTTTTCCAAAAGTCTATTTAGAGCTGATTTATCAACGTTTCCGAACTGAACGATTTCATCTTTCCATTCAACGACAGGAATCATCAGCCCGAATTTCTCAAGCAAATCATCATCTGTATGGATATCGATTTCCTTATAGCCTATGCCTGACTCCACTTTTACTTCTTCAAGCACCTGCTTGGCTTTATCACATAACGGGCATTTATCCCTACTATATAAAACAAACGCATTCGATTCCAAAACCACTCATCCTTTTCAATCATATCTTTTTCGTTTAGATGAAGAAGGGATCCCTAATTGTTCCCGGTACTTGGCAACGGTTCGGCGTGCCAGNATAATTCCATGCTCTTCNTTCAGCCGTTCTGCCANGTCTTGATCCGAAAGCGGCTTTTGTTTATTNTCCCCATTGATGGCTGCCTGGAGGCTCTTTTTCGCTTGCATGCCCGACATATCCTCNTCAAGGCCGACCGACTGTAAAGAAGTAGTGAAAAATATCCGCATCTCTATCGTGCCAAATGGTGTCTGTACGTACTTCCCNTTAACCGCCCGGCTNACTGTGGACTCATGTATGCCAAGTTCGTCTGCGATTTCTTTCATCGTCATCGGCTTCAAATAGTTCAGGCCATGATGAAAGCACGCCGGCTGTTTTTCGACGATGCACTGAATGACCTTCAATATCGTTTCTTTTCTCTGTTGGATCCCTCTGGAGATCCATTGGTATTCCTGCCACTTATCCTGGATAAACCGCTGAACTCCCTGATCCTTATGGCTCTTCATCCGGTTTAAATATCCTTTATCCACATTAAGATTGGGCGTGTTACCATCATAATTTCCGACAAGCAGCATGCCATCCCGAACTTCCACGACCACATCCGGCACTATATAAGAAGGTTTTTCCTGAAAAAAGAGTGATGCCGGACGCGGGTTCAACGTCTGGACATAATCAAAGACTTCTTGAATCTCCTTCAGTGTAACACCGATTTTCTTACTTAGGTCTTTCCAGCGCTTTTCAGCAAAATCGAGGAAATGGTTTTCTATGATCGATTCTGCCAGCAGA
>Ga0058696_1000878_pt1 | contig 12335 bp, 13 predicted proteins | sample AgamicMgSfrz_FD_55077 | JGI IMG/M metagenome (GOLD analysis project Ga0058696, IMG submission 55077) | Agave microbial communities from Guanajuato, Mexico - Mg.Sf.rz | ecosystem: Host-associated > Plants > Phyllosphere > Phylloplane/Leaf | place: Guanajuato, Mexico | collected 2012-05-30 | reverse complement strand
TGTCTCTAGGACAGGACCAGCATGAGAATCTTCGGGCCGCTGTTCACTTCGAGCCATATATTAACCGGTTGGACGAAGAGCGACAGCTGGATGCGATTAAGGATCTGGCGAATACATATAGTGGATTACGCTATTGGGATAAAGTTTATCAGCTTGCTGGGGAACTGGAACAACGTGTTGAATTTCTGGAACGATATAAGAATAAGGAAATAGGTTACAAGCGAACGTTTAAACATCCGTTTTTCACTTATAGAGCATATGCATATTTATTGATGGCCACAGTATGGGGGGAGCGTCAGGATTATGAAAAGGCTCTTCAGTACACTTCCCTTTACTCAAATCTTTCTATCGAAGACCCTGCCCCCGAGGATCTTGTATTCATTGAACGATTCAAGGGCTGGGCTGAAGTTAATAATTATCTATACAAATTGATGATGGGCGATTACGAAGCTCTCAATTCGTATCTAGACTTCATTGAGAAGAATGAAAATGAAACGCTTCTTGGATTGGTTAAGATTATGGAAGCTGCTAATTTATACAATTTGGATGTAGATCATGCATTAGGAAGATTTGATGCATATATTCATGTGTTGTTACTTGAAGATCACAATTATATGCCAAGCTATAATAATCAAATAAAAGATGATAGGTACACCAAATTTTGGGCTGAATTGACTTTTTATCAATTATCTAAGGGTAGGTATACAGAAGGGTTTAATCATCTGTTAACTTGTTTAGCATCTGCACACAAAATTAAAGATGATTCTACAATAATTTTTTGTGTAGGTTTATATGAAGAATACAGTATGCAAGCGTCCGAGTCAGTGAAACAAAACTATAAGAATCTCATCAAGGAGGTTTATTATCGCTATGGTAAAAAAAGCAATGTTAGTGTTAATGCTCTTTAGTTCCTTCTTCTTTTATTCTGGTGTGATAAGTGGTGTGAATCAAACCAATAGTACTATTTTTAACCACGGTGTAGGCGGATACTAGGAAATGAAAAATATCTTATTGTTAACAAGCGCTCTTTTCCGGATTTGGGAACAGGGCGCTTGTATGTATGTATCTAACCTCCGATTATTGATTTCAATAAAATTGAATCGTTATACTGACATGGATTTACAAGAAAGTAAGGTCTGTGGATAATTGAGCAAGAGGGCGGATATTAAACTCGTCTGAACTAAGGGCATAAACGAAATATTGACACACAGCGTTAAAATGGTGCACATGTTTACTTTGATCTTCCAGATGGTCGTCCATCTCAACACGATATGTGGGTTGAAAGAAAGTGATCCTTTCCACATCTTGTGGAATTTGAGTGCGTAAAGAACTTTCATAAAAATGCTTGATATTGAATGAATACCTCTGCAAACAAACTTTTCGATTTGCAAAGGAAAAAAATATGAATTTTTTGGCAAACTATCCTAAAATGGTCTATAAAGAAGGGGGTGCATGCTATGAAAGGACCAAGTCAAGTTGTAGACCAGATTGAACGGAACAGGCAAGAATTAAGTCGTTTGGCGGAGCATCATGGCATGCAAGACTACAAAGTCCTTCAACAATCCATGGTACTGGACGAGCTGATCAACGAATATAACCGATTCAAATATAGAAAACAACAATATATGAACAGACAGCCGATTGCATAATGCAGTCGGTTTTTTAGTTTGAAGAAAACGACGTAGGGCTATACCATTCACTGGAAAAGACTTCTCGTCTTATTGAATGGATTCGTTCATAGAAATAGTCGACTGTAGAGCGATACAGTCGGCTTTTTTTGTTTTCTTTTGAAGTGAGGATGGTTTGATCTTGAAATTCCATACCAATCCCAATGTTGGCAGGATAGCCAACCATCATTGAAACTCGCTATGATAAACGCCAACTAAATCCAGTAACTTTCGAAGGTGATTCTTGAATGACAGGAGTGGGAGGGATCCATTGAATGGACAAAGTCTTAGATTGTTCAAAAAGAAACATGAACCTGCGCACGAAGCTGCTGGTGTTGTTCGTGGTTCTCACTTTGCTTCCGCTAAGTTTGCAGGGATTGGTCAACTATTACCATTTTTCACAGACGATTGATCGAAAAACCGAGCAGTTCACTATTGNTATGATCCGGCAGATCAACACCAATCTGAATCGGCTGTTGAAGGATTTCGAGCGTATATCGCTCNTGCCGCTCTATGATCAGACGGTGCTGAGTATTCTGGGAAAGTACAACGCCCCAATGGGGACTGCTACTTGGGCAAGGTCCGACGATTACTTGAAGATGAAGCTCTATACTTCGGGTCAGGCCTATGATCGCCCGGAAATTCGCGGCATTCACCTGATCTCGAACAGTGGCATCCTGTTCTCCAACCTGGATTCATTGGCGGTGAAGCCGGTATGGGACAGTAGACTGGATAATTGGTTTGCAGAGTTGAGTGGATCAGAGGGAGAGTGGCGATTGCTCCCTCCACATCATCCAAGCTATTACACTGACAAGAATGAACAAGCCTATATCTCTGTTGCCCGAGAGATCCGTGATCCAGGCACTCTCAAACGGCTGGGATATATTCTGATTGATATCCGGCTGGACGCCTTCCGCCAGCTGCTATCCAATCTGGATTTCGAGGAAAATGCGAGTCTCATGATTGTGGACAGCAANCAGCGCCTTGTGTTNGAGCGAACTTCACTTGGTGGACGANCCGCATACAATCAACTGTTACAGCATGAGCAGCTTCAAGACTATGCAGGAAATCANAAGGTGGTACTGGACGGGAGCCCCTATCTCTATGTACGACACCACTCGAATTATTCCGGGCTATCGGTCATTAGCCTTACACCCATTTCTGTCATTCAAAAGGAATCAGGTGAAATGCTTACGTTCACGTTTGGGTTCGCCGTTTTGTGTATGGCGGGCGTAGCCATTCTGGCGGCTCTTATATCCTATCGCGTAACCAGGCCGTTAATCAGCCTGAAGCAAAATATGATTCGCGTGGAGCAGGGTGACTTTACCCAGCGTGTGGCAAGCTTCGGCAGTGATGAATTCGGTCAGATCGGCCGGGGGTTTAACCGAATGATGGAAGAGATTCACCGCTTGTTTAACGAGGTGTTTCTACTCGGTATTCGAGAGCGGGAAGCAGAGCTGTCAGCACTGCAAAGTCAGATCCATCCTCATTTTATATACAATACGCTGGAGTCCATTAATATGATGGCCATCCGCAGGAAACATTTAGAAGTGTCCCATATGGTGACGGCCCTGGGCAAGCTACTGCGTTACACCATTGATAAGGTGGATCGGATCGTACTCCTTCAGGAGGAGTTGGCTTTTGTACAATCGTATGTACGAATTCAACAGGTGCGTTATNACGGAAGGCTGCAGGTGATTTTTGAAATTGAAGAAGAGGTCATGGACTGCTTGATTCCCAAGCTGATTTTGCAGCCACTCGTGGAGAACGCAGTATACCATGGAATAGAAGGGCAGGAGGATGGGGGAATGATCTGGATATCGGCCTTGAAGTTTGATCAAGAGTTGCTGCTTACCGTTCGAGATAATGGTAAAGGTCTATGCCAAGAAGAGCTTGACGAATGGAACGAGTCATTTTCCCAGCTTCCCTCAAGTGAATTCCTGCGCTGTAACGCGGAAGGTAGTTTAGGGCTCTCCAATATAGCACAGCGTCTTCACCTTATTTATGGTCAAGGCGCCAGTCTGAGCGTTGACGGAAGTCTCGGGCAGGGTTTAGCCGCCACGATTACTATACCGCTGCAGGAGAAAAGGGGATGACGTGCATGTATAAAGTTTTGCTTGTGGAAGATGAGAGGGTCATCCTCGAGGGGTTGCGGGAGCTGATTATTCAGACAGCTCCCGAGTTTCGCGTTATGGGTGAAGCTTCTGGAGGAACTGAGGCTCTGGATTTTTTGAGAAGCGATGTGCCTGATGTGCTGATTACGGATATTCGCATGCGAGAAATGGATGGACTGACCCTGGTATCCAAAGCTAGGGAAATGTACCCCGAACTGCTGATGATCATCATTAGCGGCTATGGCGAGTTTGAGTATGCACGCAGAGCGATGGAATATGGCGTACTGAATTACCTGCTGAAGCCGGTGGAACTCCAAGAGTGGATTACCGCCATTCAGAAAGTTCAGCTGCTGCTGGACCGCAGGTACGGCGTTTCGTCCAGTCAGACGCTAGATGCAACGGGGGAAGCACAGCGTAACAGTGGAGATACGCGAAAGATCATTCGTGATGTAAAGGAATATATCAGGCTCCACCCTGATGGAGATCTGCGCCTGCAGACCATAGCGGCATTTGTTCATCTGAACCCAACCTATCTAAGCCAGCTTTTCAAAAATGAAACGGGGACAACCTATTCGGAATACATCGCTGAGGCACGCATGGAGCGAGCCAAGTGGCTTTTGGTTAACACCCAACTAAAAATCTATGATGTAGCAAGATTATCCGGGCATCAGAGTCCCAAACACTTCATGCTGGTATTCAAACAGCAGGTGGGTTGGACGGCAGGGGAATATCGGAACCGATTCAGTACGGATGAGCAGCTGTAGCAGGTGCCCTTCATCTTAGTCCTTGAAAAACCGTACCATTTCTATAGCTGGCGTGATTTATGAACCATTGATTCCTTCGCTATACTTGGGTTGCACATGTACATCACTAAGCCACAAGGGGGATTTCCATGAAGAAAGCAGGACTGATGTTTATGCTCGTATTCATCATTGTTGCATTAATTGGCTGTGCAGGCTCCGATTCCGGCAGTGATCCTGAGAATGCATCCGCAGGAGAAGAAGAGGTTGAACTGAAGTTCATGATGTGGGGGAATCAGGCGCACATGGACGTATATAACAAGTTGATTGATAGCTTCACACAGGAAAATCCGGGCATCAAGGTGACAATGGAATCTGTACCCTTTGCGGAATACCAGCAAAAAATCTCTGTGCTTGCAGCCGGCGGCTCGCTACCGGATATCGCCTGGGTCTCCGAGCGGATGATTCCGCAATTCAAATCCAATCACATTCTGGCAGACGTATCCGAATTCAAGGATGATGCAGAGTTCAAGCTGGGTGACTATATTCCAAGTACGCTGGATCTGTTTCGGGATGGTGATCAACTGCTTGGCTTGCCGTTCTCTACCCCTCCAGTCGTTATGTTCTACAACAAATCGCTCTTCGACAAGGCTGGCCTTACAGATCCCAACACGCTCGCCGCTCAAGGGCAATGGACGTGGGAACGATTTGAAGAGACAGCAAAAACGATTGCCAGCAAGGATGCGACAAACCGAATCTACGGTGCCAACTTTTTTCGTGATTGGAAGACTTGGGCTGTTCTTTCCTCCTATTCCTGGTCCTATGGCAGCGGTCCTTTCGATGAGAGCATGAAGCAGTTCACCTGGAATGATCCTTATGGTGTGCAAACCTTGGAATTGCTTGAACGGATGATGTTTACCGATGAGTCCCACCCGAAGGCGGGTGAGCAGGTCAGCTTCGATGCCGGTAATGTGGGTATGTTTTTCGACAACTACAGCTACGTGTCCAAAGCAAGAGAGATTACGGACTTCGAATGGAGTATCGCCCCGATGCCTGCAGGATCTCAGGGCAGTGTGCCCATGCTGGGTCAGGCGGGATATGCCATGTTCAATGACAGCAAACATCCCGAAGAAGCGAAGAAACTGCTGAAGTTTTTCGCTAGTGAACAGGGAATACAGGCCACGGCAACTTACTTTGTCCCTCCGCGTACCTCTGTACTGAATTCGGATGTTTTCATTAATCAGCCGAATAATCCAAGCAAGGAACATATTGTTCAGGCAGTGATTGATGAAATGCCCAAAGCACGCTTGATTCCGGGCCATATTCGCTGGCAGGATATCGACAATGCAGTGCTGCAGGGTTTCGATCGATTGTTCGCCCGTTTAGCCACACCTCAGGATAATCTGAAGCAGATGCAGGGAGAGATTCAAGGTCTGCTGGAATAATAAATAATGGCATATTTACAGGAGGTAAGGGTATGGGGCAATTGGAGGAAGCGCTGAAGAGACAACGCATGCTGCTTGTGGTCAGTCTGCCCGCTAACGATGCAGCACTGGCCCGGGCAGCCATTGAAGAAGGGGCTGACGCCCTAAAAGTACATTACAATGTCGGACACCGCGCCAGTGGGAACCATTTTGGTNCGCTGGATGAATACATGGATCATTTNCGTGCAATCCGAGCCCAATTTAACGGTCCACTTGGGGTGGTTCCGTCGGGTACCCTCGATGGGACACAACGGGAAGATGTGGTAAGGCTTTCCGGTCTGGGTTTTGATTTCTATTCCATATATGCACACCATTTACCCTCCTTCATGTTGGGTGAGCTCGGTCTGGATAAAACATTCGCCATCAATGAACACTACGACCCTTCCCTGGTTAGGGAGGCAGCACATTATGGTTTTGCCGCGCTGGAAGCATCCATTATCCCCGGAGAGGAGTATGGGACATCGCTAAGCTTCTCAGATGTCCTCCAGTATCGCCGGTTAGTGATGCAAGCACAGCTTCCGGTGTTGGTTCCTTCCCAGCGGAGGCTGGTACAGGAGGATNTACCGGTCCTGCATGATACCGGAATTAAGGCGATTATGCTGGGAGCAGTCGTTACAGGTAAAACGGAGGAGCAGCTGCGAAAAGCCGTTAACGGGTTTCGCAATGCCATGGACAAACTGAAGTAGAAGGAAGACAGATGAGAAGAGGAGGGGCAGGGTTGACCCATTCACGCAAATATTCAGGAAGAGGACCGCTCGCAAGAGAGGCCCAGATTGCAGGATGGCTTTTCGTATCTCCGATGGTTCTTGGTTTTACTCTGCTGCTGCTCTTTCCCATGGGCCTTGCGTTATACATGAGTTTGACCGATTGGCCATTGCTCGGAGATCATCACTTTATCGGGCTGGANAACTACCGCGAGATCATGATCGACAAGATGTTCTGGAGGGTACTGGGAAACACGGTATATTTCACAGCCGGACTTGTTCCGCTGAATATTGTGCTCGCGCTGCTACTCGCTTTGCTGCTATCCAAAAGTCTGCGTGGCATCGGGATATTCCGTACAGCCATCTTCGTTCCGGTCATGACTTCACTTATTGTATGGGCAATTGTATGGAAGCTTATGTATGCGACAGAGTCGGGACTGATCAATCAGCTTCTGTTGATGATGGGCATCAAAGGACCAGCCTGGCTCTATAATCAGGATCTGGCGATGCCCGCAGTAATTGTGACCAGTGTGCTAAAAAATGTGGGCCTAAATATGGTATTGTTCATAGCCGCAATTCAGCAGGTGCCAAGATCACTGTACGAAGCGGCCAAACTGGACGGTGCAGGCAGGCAGAAGACTTTTTTTCACGTGACGCTTCCAATGATTACGCCCACCGTTTTTTTGACCGTGGTAATGACGGTCATCGGCTCGCTCAAAGTGTTTGGACAGATTTATGTCATGACACAAGGAGGGCCGAGCAATAGCACCAAGGTGTTGGTCTATTATATATGGGAAAAAGCATTCAAGCTGTTTCAGTTTGGCTACGCCTCCGCATTGGCGTACGTGCTCTTTGCTATCGTACTGATCCTGACGCTGCTCCAATGGCAGCTTCGAAAGAGGTGGGTATTCAATGAAGGCGATGGCTAAGCCGTCTGTTCGTACAGCAGGTGGGGCAGTCGGTACGTATTTGTTGCTGACCCTGATTTCAATCATTATGATTGTACCGTTTATCTGGATGATATCTACATCTTTTAAGGAGCCCCAGAGCATATTCACGTATCCACCACAGTGGATACCGGAACCGTTCCGATTTCAGAACTACATCGATGTTTTTCGATTGATTCCGTTTCATCGTTTCTATTTTAACAGTGTGTATATTGCTGTTGTCGTCGTGCTGGGTACGGTGTTCTTTGCTTCTCTTGCCGGATATGCATTTGCGAAGATACCATTCAAGGGCCGCAATGTGGTGTTCCTCACCCTGCTGAGTGCCATGATGATTCCCCACGAGGTGACGGCAATTCCGATGTTTTTGTTCATGCGGCAGCTGGGATGGATTGATACACATCTCCCGCTGATTTTACTTCCGATCTTTGGGGCAGGTGGCGTATTCGGTATCTTTGTGATGCGGCAGTTCTTCATTACGATTCCTACCGAGCTGGAGGAAGCAGCGATGATTGATGGATGCAACCGATTCCGGATCTATGCCCAGATTATGCTGCCCATTGCCAAGCCCGGCATGGCGACACTGACGATCTTTACCTTTGTGACCATCTGGAATGAGTTTTTCGATCCGCTGATTTTCATTAACTCTCGCGAGTTGATGACGCTGCCGCTAGGTCTGTCCCTGTTTACGGATGAAGTGGGTACGGCTTGGCAATANCTGATGAGCGCTACAGTCATGGCAACCGTACCACTGCTGATTGTCTTTTTCATGGCTCAACGGCGATTCATTGAGGGCGTTGCAATGACAGGATTGAAAGAATAGTCGGCTAATCCATGGAAGGAGGAGTGTACAATGAGTGAACGGATGAGCATGAAGACAGAACAGGCCGATGTTGTTATTGTAGGGGGCGGCCCTGCGGGCATTACGGCGGCCATTGCTGCCGGACGACAGGGTGTTCGTACGGTGCTGGTAGAGCGTTATGGGTTCGTTGGTGGAATGTCGACCGCTGCCATGGTCTATCCTTGGATGACTTTTCACACGGAGAGCGGCGAACAGGTCATTAGAGGCATTGCGCAGGAGATCGTTGACCGACTGAAGGAGCGGGGAGGATCTCCAGGACATCTGCGCGATACAGTAGGGTTTGTGCATAGCGTTACACCATACCATCCGGCTATTTATCAGGTGGTTGCTGCGGATATGCTGCAAGAGGCTGGTGTTCGGCTGCTGTTACANAGCTTCGTGGATGAGGTGGTTGCTCTGAATAATCGGGTGGAAGCGGTTAGATTAACAAACAAATCGGGCCGAATGGAGCTTAGGGCCAAAGTATTTGTCGATACCAGTGGCGATGCAGATGCAGCTTATCTAGCTGGCGCTGCTATCGCAAAGGGACGGGATGGAGATCATCAGTCCCAGCCTATGACCATGAAATTTCGAATGCGTGGTGTAAATCTTGAGCGAGTAAAGCAGTATATCCTGGAGCACCCGGAAGATTTCTACGCCAAAACACCTGTTGCAGAGCTGGAGCGTATTCCGCTAACAGGTGTAAGTGGCTTTTATTCGCAATGGCAGAAGGCAGGTGTGCCGATTAACCGCGATCAGGTGTTGTTTTTTACCGGGCCGGCAGAAGATGAAGTGTTGATTAACTGTACCAGGGTTCAGGGGTTGGATGCTACCGATGCAGAAGATCTGACTTCTGCTGAGCAGGAAGGCAGGAAGCAGGTACTCATGATTGCTGAGTTCTTGCAGCGCGACGTGCCTGGATTCGAACGTGCTTCGATATCCGCAGTAGCCTCCCAGATTGGCATACGTGAATCCAGACGGATCATTGGGCATTATGCTTTGACGCAGGAGGATGTGGTTACGGGGCGGAAATTTGATGATGTCATCGCCAGAAGTGGTTATCCCATTGATATACATGATCCTTCCGGTCAAGGAGTAGCGGCTGCATTTATTAAAGGGGATGGAGCATACGACATTCCATACCGCTGTCTGATCTCCAGCAATATTCAAAACTTGCTGGCAGCAGGACGCTGCATCTCTACCACGCATGAGGCTCATGCTACAACAAGGTTGACCCCCAGCTGCATGGCTACGGGAGAGGCAGCCGGAACATCCGCTGCTTTGGCAGTGCAACTGCAGCTTGATCCGCTGTCACTCCCGGTTGCGTTGCTGCAGGAGGAACTACGGCGAAATGGAGCAGCGATTTGAGATCCAAAATCTACGAGAATAATAAAGAGTCCAGATAGACACAGAGATGTGTCTATCTGGACTCTTATGTGCAACCACTATGCCTTTCCATAGCTCTAACCGAATCAATTCATTCTTGCCTCAAGACGCCGGGCCAAGATGGAAAGTGCGTAGTTGATGACAAAATACAATACCGCTGCGAGCAGAAGAGCAGGGATAACATAATCGAAGCTCTGGCCGCCAAGGATCTGCACGTTGTGCATCAACTCCGGCAAGGAGATGATAATGGCCAGGGATGTATCCTTCAGGAGGGAGATGAACTGACTGACCATCGGCGGAGACATGCGGCGCAGTGCCTGTGGCATAATGATGCCGCTCAGGGTCTGCATATAGCTGAGACCAGAGGAACGGGCGGCTTCCACCTGTCCGCGCTCAACCGATTTGAGCCCGCTACGGACAATTTCTGCGATCATAGCGCCTTCAAACAGGCTGAGTCCAACGACGGTAGACCAGAAGACAGACATTTTGATCCCCAGCTGGGGCAGGACAATATGAATGAAGAATATGATCAGCAGCAGCGGCAGGTTTCGAATCGTATCCACGATAACCGCAACGATCTGTGACAAGACCGGAATACGCGTATACCGGACGGTTCCCAGCACGGTGCCGAGAACAAAGCTGAAGACAATTGACAGCCCTGCTACCTGCAGGGTAATCAGGAATCCATGCAGCAGGAAACGAAGGTTGGGCCAGGCATAGGCCCCGCTAAAGTCCATTGTACATCGACCTCCTTCTGTGAGTGGAACTAAGGCTGAATCGTGGTTTGGCTAAATCACATCGTTACCTGACCTGCCGGCTTGTTTTTCTTCGGCTTGCCCTTACTGCTCCGTGCTTCGGCGTCGCTCTGTCCAAACCTGCGCTCCATATAATGAACAAGGAAGCTGAGTGGCAGCGTCAGTACGAGGTAGAAGAGTGCAACAATGGTATACACGCTCAGGGGCTGGAATGTATCCGAATTGACCAGATCGGCAAAATACATCAGATCCATGCCGGCAACAACTGCAAGAATGGAGGAGTTTTTGACCAGATTAATAAATTGATTGCCGATGGATGGCAGTACAATCTTGATTGCCTGCGGCAGAATGATCAGGTTCATGGCCTGTACGTAGGACAAACCTGAAGATCTTGCCGCCTCCAGCTGTCCCCGGGGTACGGTCTGAATGCCCGCCCGGATGGCTTCTGCAATAAAAGCTGCGGTGTAGATGGTAAGACCTAGCGTACCGGAGACAAACCCGTCCAATGAAATGCCGAGGGAGGGCAGTCCAAGGTAGAAGAAAAATACGACCAGCAGGAGAGGGATATTTCGAATAAACTCCACAAAAGCTGTACCGATCCAGTTGAGCGGTTTGATGGGGGATATCCGGAAGATCGCCATGANTGCTCCAAGGATAAAACTGCCGATCAAGGCCATGATGCTCACTTGGATCGTATTGAGGAATCCCTCCAGGAAACGATCGGAATGCTTGAACAATACATCAAAATCCAATTTGCCCATGTAGGCGAAGCCTCCGTTCTCCAGATGTGAAGCGGCGACTCATGCTGTATGGTGGTTTAGTCCCTACAGATGAAAACCGCCGCTCGTTCATCGTTAATCGAGGTTACTCGGGCTTGGTGCCAAGCCATTTTTCATGTAACGTATCGTATTCACCACTGTCTTTCATGCTCTTGAGCAGGCTGTTTACTTCTTCTACAAAAGCAGAGTCGCCTTTGCGGATGGCCATTCCATATGGCTCACTTGTGAAGTTGCCACCAACCAGCTTGTAGTTGTTGTCCGTTTGCTGCATGCCGATCAGGATGATATTGTCCGTTGTCAGTGCCTCACCTTTGCCCGCTTTGAGCGCAGTGAAGGCATCCTGATAATTGTCGAATTCCAGTACTTCGGCATCCGGAGCTTTTTCACGAATATTTTGCGCAGAGGTTGAACCTTTAACTGCGAGCACCTTCACGCCTCCAAGGCTCTCCAGTCCGGTGATGGCACTATCGTTTTTTACAAGTAGGGACTGTCCGGCCTCGAAGTAAACGTCACTGAAATCCACCTGCTCCTTCCGCTCGTCCGTGATCGTCATGGTAGCGATGATGATATCGATGTCACCGTTCTGGAGCATGGGAATCCGGGTTTTGGATGTGACCTCTTTCAGCTCAACCTTGGTCTCGTCTCCAAGGATTTGTTTGGCAAGTGCCTTGGCGATATCAATATCGAATCCTTCGACCTCACCACTTGCCGGGTCCTTCAAACCAAAGAGCTTCGTATCGTATTTGACCCCGGCAATCAGCTTGCCGCGCTCCTTAATCTGTTCAATGGTTCCTTTGGCTGCAGTATTCTCATCACCGCCACCACCACCGCTGCTGTTGGTAGCTTCAGCTTCCTCTCCCGTACTACAGCCGGCCAATGCCAGCGAGAGAACCAAAACAAGGACGAACGACGGCCACTTCA
>Ga0058696_1000876_pt1 | contig 12340 bp, 12 predicted proteins | sample AgamicMgSfrz_FD_55077 | JGI IMG/M metagenome (GOLD analysis project Ga0058696, IMG submission 55077) | Agave microbial communities from Guanajuato, Mexico - Mg.Sf.rz | ecosystem: Host-associated > Plants > Phyllosphere > Phylloplane/Leaf | place: Guanajuato, Mexico | collected 2012-05-30 | reverse complement strand
TGAAGTCGAAAGCAAAATCCCATATTTTAGATTAAATTATGAAAAAATCAAACATTTACCACTTCTTAAGTGTTATCTATAATCTAAAACTCCAAATCATGGGGTTTTTAATTTATACATCAATAGTAACTGATATCAAAAGGGTTAACGAAATATAACGTGCAACATAATACAAGCGATTTTATAAGTAATACAAAAAACGGTTCCCGCATTATGCAGGAACCGTTTCATTTAACTATTATTTGTACATGTCAGCTACTTGCTTTTGCAGTTGTGTATCTTCCAAGTATTCATCATATGTTACTTGTTTGTCTACTAAGCCGCTTGGTGTAATCTCAAAGATTCTGTTAGCGATTGTAGAAACAAACTGATGGTCATGGGAAGCAAACAACAAGGAACCTTTAAAGTTAATAAGGCCATTGTTTAGTGCTGTAATGGATTCTAGATCCAAGTGGTTCGTTGGTTCATCCATCACTAGTACGTTCGAGCCGCTCAGCATCATTTTGGAAAGCATGCAGCGTACTTTTTCTCCTCCGGAAAGAACACTAGGTTTTTTCATTACTTCTTCACCAGAGAACAGCATTCTGCCAAGGAAACCTCTTAGGAAGCTTTCTGTCTGATCATTTGGTGAATATTGGCGCAGCCAATCAACAAGGCTTTGCTCGTCACGTGCGAAGTATTCAGAGTTTTCAGCAGGGAAGTAGCTTTGTGTTGTCGTAATTCCCCATTTAAATGAACCGCTGTCTGGCTCAATTTCTCCCATCAAGATTCGGAATAGAGTTGTTTTAGCCAACTCATTTTTTCCAACAAGGGCAATTTTATCATCCTTATTCATGATAAAGTTGATATTATCAAGTACCTTTACACCATCAATCGTTTTTGAAAGGTTTTCCACACGCAATAGATCGTTGCCTATTTCTCTTTCAGGAGTAAATGCAACATATGGGTATTTTCTGGAAGAAGGTTTAATATCATCCAAAGAAATTTTATCGAGCAATTTTTTTCTTGAAGTCGCCTGTTTGGATTTTGATGCATTTGCACTAAATCGGGCGATAAAGTTTTGCAACTCTTTGATTTTTTCTTCTTTTTTCTTGTTTGCATCATTTGCCATTCTAGATGCTAGTTGGCTTGATTCATACCAGAAATCATAGTTTCCTACATAAATCTGAATTTTGCTGTAATCTAAATCAGCAATATGAGTACATACTTTGTTCAAGAAATGTCTGTCATGGGATACAACAATGACAGTGTTTTCGAAGTTAATCAAGAACTCTTCCAGCCACTGAATTGCTCCAATGTCAAGATGGTTTGTAGGCTCATCAAGCAAAAGAACATCTGGCTGGCCAAATAGTGCTTGAGCAAGAAGTACCTTTACTTTTTCAGATCCGCTGATGTCCGCCATTTTTTTACTGTGCANATCTTCATTGATGCCTAATCCTTTTAAAAGGATTGCAGCCTCTGATTCAGCTTCCCAACCATTTAATTCAGCAAATTCACCTTCAAGTTCAGCAGCTTTCATTCCGTCCTCATCCGTGAAGTTTTCTTTCATATAAATGGCATCTTTTTCTTTCATCACTTCATACAGTCTTGCATGTCCCATGATGACTACTTGAAGCACTTCATGCTCTTCGTATTCAAAATGGTTCTGTTTCAGGATAGCAAGCCTTTCACCAGGACCTAAAGAAACATGTCCTGACTGAGCTTCCAGTTCACCGGATAGAATTTTAAGGAAAGTTGATTTGCCGGCACCATTTGCTCCAATCAAACCATAGCAATTCCCAGGTGTGAATTTAATATTTACATCTTCAAATAATTTACGATCACCATATCGAAGACCAACATTGCTAACTGTTATCATTTATATTTTTTCCTCCAAAGTACAATATCCATAAAATTATACCATCATTAACAGGTAAGAGCGAATTTTTCTTTGAAATTCTTCATTAAATCACAGAATTAGATGGATTAAAATTTGTTAATTTTTATAAAAAAAGGAGGAATTGGTTAATCTTAATCGAATATGATTTGTAAGCGTTAAAATGACTAAAAGGAGTTTTACAAGCTTGTATTGGGGAATACATAAATTACGATAAAATTTTATTAAATGTTCATATTTTTTTCATATATTTTCTGTAGACTACATATAACAGGACATAAAGGAGTAGATATAAATGGCTAGAAAACAGCTTGTTGATTTAGTAAACAAAATGAAAAAATCAGGTATTAAAATAAGCTTCACTAAACCTAGATCACATTTAATCGTTCCCATCCGACAATCGAATAAATTGACTTCATCTACCACGCATTAATTAAGACAAGTAGAAAACATGTTCCAGTGTACATTAACCTGTTCCATTTTATTGATAGGAAAAAGGCGATAAATGCTGCAATTTTGTGAAACATGTTTTTTCTTTGTCTCGATAAAACTATATAGTGCTAATGATTGTTCAATAATACACATTTCGCTATTAAATTAACTCGTANCAANTNNANAGTCTNTTTGTNNATAATNNACANTNNNTATAAANATCGTTTGAAAAATTGTAGATAATCTACAATGAATATAAACATCTTTGGGAAAAGGAGAAGTCCCTTGCTAATTAGAACAAAAATCTTTTACCCAGACATAGAAGACAGTCCAAGGGCAATCATTAAGCCTATACAGCTGATAAATCCTACAACTGGACCAGCCTTTTGGTAAGCTTCTGGAAGCATGGTAGAGCAAACCATTGCAATAAGCCCTCCTGCACCGAACGCTTCAATACTCGCAATCACTATATCCGAGGCATTTGCTAAAAAGGAGTAACCAATCAAGCTGCTTAGAGCAGAGATGACAACAACACTTAACCATAGAAACAAAATCCTCAGCTTTTTATAGCCATCTTTTTTTAAGCCGACAGTAGACGATAGGGCTTCTGGAAAATTGCTTATAAAGATAGCGACGATAAATAAAATATCAACATGGTTGGTTTCAATTAAACTTAGACCAATTATCAACGATTCTGGTATAGCATCCATCAATGTTCCGATAAAAATGGCAATGCCAGAATTTGCAGCAATATTTCCAGTTGACCGTTTTCTGTTTGTGCCGCCTTTTATGTAAAGAAATATTTCAATTAAAGTAAACAGCAGTGCTCCTCCGAGAAACGAAGCAGAAGTCAGCAAAATCCCGCTTGTTTCCATTGATTCGACAAGCAGATCAAAAGCAGAGGCACCTATGAGAACTCCTGTCCCGAGTGCCATCAAATAGGCATTAATTTTTGCCGGCACTTCCAAACAAAGGCCGATTATACTTCCGATAAATAAAGACAAACTTGCGACAGCTCCCCAAATTGCAGCCTCCAGCATAAATCTAAGCTCCTTATTGGTTTTTTTCTGTAAAATCATTTCGTGATTTCCAGATGCTGATATATAATGGTAACAGCAAAGGAGACCGGACTTAATGAGAATACAAAAACAACTTTTTATCCTGCAATGCTTTTATTTTTTTGCCTTTTTTGGCAGCGGCAGTATCGCCCCGCTGCTCAGTGTTTATTTAAACAATTCAATCGGATTATCTGGTTTTGAAATTGGAGTCATAATGTCAATTGGACCAGTGGTTACAATATTTTTTCAACCCTTTTGGGGAATTCTTTCTGATAAGACTAATTCNCCGACATCCATTCTTAAATTATGTGCATTTTTCGCTGGATTATGTGGTTTAGGTTACTTGTTTATAGACCAGTTTGTTTGGATTTTTGTGATAGCAACAGTGATTGCTGTATTTCAAAGTGCAATTGTGCCGATTTCAGATAGTATCACAATCAAATATACGAGTGAACATAATCTTGATTATGGGAATGTTCGGATGTATGGGGCTTTAGGTTTCGGAATCGCTGTCTTTATCATGGGAAGAGTCTCAGAAGTAACACCAAACATTATCTTTATTTCCTTTTTCGCTGCATTGCTAATATGCTCTTTAACAACTGTTAAAATGCCTAAGGAAAAAGCTGCAGCCAACAGCAATCCACTTAAAGGTGCTAGCAAGCTGTTTGCTCAAAAAAAGTACATGCTTTTCTTAATCATCACTTTTATGATTTTTAGTCCTAACTTGGCTAATAACACTTTTTTCGGCTTGTTTGTTGAAGACAGCGGAGGTACATATACAGGAATAGGAATCGCCTTTTTAATAGCAGTTTTGTCAGAAGTGCCGTTCATGCGAATTGCAGGAGCTTGGATAAGAAAATTTGGTCTTTTAGAAATTACATTATTCTCTGGCATTCTATCGTTAGTCAGATGGCTTTTTTATTTTACAGAACCGAATCTAACACTCGTTTATGCAACGGCTTTTCTGCAGGGCTTTGGAGTTGGTCTGTTTATCCCCGCAGGTCTTCAGTATATTAGAAAAATCGCACCTGTCCATCTGATTGCAACGTCCATCACATTCTATTCCGCCATTGGTAATGGGCTTGGCAACTGGTTCAATACGTTTATCGGAGGAATTATATTTGATCATTACAGTGTTTTTCATGTGTATTTGTTCTTCAGCGTGCTGACAATAGTTGGTCTTGTATTGAATGTTTTCTTGCTTCGATTGGAAAAACAGGAGACTGTATTAAAAAATAAATTGGATGAAAGTACCTCATAATTTCAAAAAGTCAGCATGCGCTAGAGACAAAATAGTCTAAAGTAAATGCTGACTTTTTGTATGTATCAATCTAGCTTGATTTTTTCCGCTTATATCATAGGGAGATTGTCCAGACTTTTTTATAGCTTGGACATAAGATATAAGGAAATAAGTGGAGGTGGAAACGCGATGAACAATTATTACAATCAATGTTCGAAAGGTGTAGGCAAATGTGTCCGTATCCGTACACATAATGGTACAGTTCATACAGGTATCATTGATCGAGTCACTCCTAATAAAGTTTATATCAGGCCAATAGGCGGCGGCAGAAGAGGTTATGGCGGTTTTGGATTCGGATATTACAGAGGCTATGGACCTGGCTGGGGCTGGGGTGCAGCAGCAGTTGGCTTTTCTTTTGGTTTAATTGCAGCTCTTGCATTCATTCCATTTTTCTAGTTCGGACATTTAGGCAATCTTCTTTACACAAAGAAGATTGCCTTAGTTTGTGTGTACATTCAAAAAAGCTATTGATTGGAACAAAAGAGTGGGGACTCATACGATATTAGCGAGTCAATCCGAAACCATTAAAGCAGCAAAGAGACAGTAGCCACCCGGTTCGCCACTAAGTAGAAAGGGAATAAAGTAGCACCCCTATTTGGTTGGAAAACGTTGATTTACTTATAATTTTCAGAAGTGTAATAGGAGGGAAACTATAACATGATTATAGTTTCCCGAATGAATCTCCGCCGAACGAATACAGTTAGGTGGAGATTTTTTTATGGTCAGATAAAACATCCTGTGTATTGATTGCAATGGAAGCTCAAGGGGGGGGAGTGCTACTTTCTGGTTTCTTTATAGAAGATTCTAAACTCAAACCTATAGAAGTTGTGATTTCAAAAATAAAACAAGTTGTTTTGGAAATGGTATAAATTTCAATATTAATGTATTGGATAAATGATAATTTAATTGCACTTATATGATTAGTGAGAAAAATGNAACTAGANNAAATATAGAAAAAATAGACATCTAGCTCATATGTTTTATCCTAAAAAACTATCCTCTACAAAGTGGGGAATGTCAAAAGAAAAACACTGTAACACCAAAGATGGAACATTACTTTCTTGTGTATTATGTATAATACCATTTATCAGTACGGTGAAAACAACAAAAAAAACGTAATTTTACTCTTGTTATATGTATGAACAGTGAGAAATGTTTTTTGCGGAAATTANAAGACAACTAGTCTGATATAAATTTACTATTTTATTTCGCCAGTATATTTGGCGATTTCTTAATGGTTGATTTTTTTATTGTTATCAAGTTTAAAGAAATATAGATTTTGCAATGTCTATGCTTCATTAACTTAGATATATAAATTTCAGAATGTTAAGGAGGTGAATAGGTGAAACGATTTTTTAGAATTATAAGTACTTTCTTGTTATTATTTGCAGGGGTTTCAACCACTATCTTTGCAGAAGCACAAAGTACCGTTAATTCTGAGGCACAAGTAGGTTTTTATGGAGAGTACAAACTAACAGAACAAGGTACTCAAGGAACAAGTAACGATGGGGCAGACGGCTCGAGGTTGTTTATTCCGGAAACAGGAAATACAGGGTCTGGCAGTTCGGAAACTTCTTTTTCTGGAACTACAGACTACACGTTACCACAGACAGGTGATGCAACAAACTTACCGTATGTATGTACGGGATTAGGAATCATATTATTTCTGTTTCTTATGTTGAAGAAGAAAAGAGAACGAACACATCATAGTAAATTATTAACAGTGAAGTTGCAGTGACGCAACTTAATAGTAGGAGTTTCCTTCTATTCTTACGTGCTAGTAAGGAATGGAACATATTATTTATTTTGTGTTATTGCCATAATTGGNGAAATGAAAAATGTAAGGAAGGTTGTGTCTTCCTTTTTAAGATTCTATCCACAGATTTATTGGGATTCACATATGTACTTAGTTCAATTTTAAAAACTTTAAAAATCTTTGTGTTAGACAAGTAGCACTTGCTATTATACTTTTTCATAATGAAGGAAGAAGAAGTAGAATCTGATGAAGGCGAGACTACTAAAAAGTAGATTGCTATCCATCTATTACACTTTTAACATTGAATAGTTTCTTAGTACATAGCATCAAAATTAACAAGGACAATACTAATTTCCTAAAAGACTAGAACCAAACATATAACAGGAGGAATAACAAAATGAAATTAAACCTAAAACTTTTCGCAGTAGCGGCAGCAGCTGGTTGCTTATCTTTAAATGCAATTGGTGTTTACGCTGAAACACCTGAAAATTATGAAAGAAATATAAACTCAAATGCTGAGGTTACTTTTAAAGCGAATGAATCCATAACAAAACCAGTTGATCCAGTAAATCCGGGTGGTGGTGAAGTAATACCAGTTGACCCAGATGGAAATGAGACTGATAAACAAGGTACTGCTGGACCACTAAGTATTGATTTCGCTTCAGATTTCTATTTCGGTGAGCAAAAAATCAGTTCAGCTGATGAAATCTATTACGCAGCTCCACAGAAAATCAAAGTTGATGTAACGGAAGAAGGGGAACCACTTATTGAAGATCGTGCAAACTATGTGCAAGTAACAGACAATAGAGGTGGAGCACATGGATGGGACTTATCAATAAGCCAATCTGGACAGTTTGAAACAGCTGGTGGTACTGAATTAGATGGAGCCGTAATTACGTTAGGCGGTGCAGGACATGCTTCTGCTTCTTCGTCTGAGGCACCTAATGTAAATGAGGTTGCAATTGACCTAGAAGATACTCTTCCTGTTATGGAAGCCGCTGAGGGAGAAGGTGCAGGTACACATCTTGCAACATTTAGTGAAGTTTCATTATCTGTTCCAGGTACTACTGTGAAGGAAGCCGCTGAATATACAACAACAGTTACTTGGACTTTATCAGATCTTCCGAACGAGGATATTGAATAAAACGTTAGGTAAACAGGTGTTTACAACGTATTATCCACTTGAAAAATTAATGGGTTAAAAAAAGGGGGCGTATGATAAAACACTTATTTTATCATACGTCATCTTATTTTGAGAAGGATAAGTGGGGAGAAAATGCGGAGGAATATACGCTTAATAATAGTAATTGGAATATGTCTGTTTTTGTTCCCGTTGTTTGGAATGAGGGCTTCAGCATCGGAATTTAACTTTGCGGTGAAAACAGTTATTCCAGATAATCAAATTAATAAAAAACTAACCTATTTTAATTTGTTTATGGAGCCATCACAGGAACAAACAATAGAAATAGAGCTACGTAATGATACAGATAAAGCTGTGACCGTTTTAGTTGATATTAATAGTGCAATAACGAACAAAAGCGGCATTGTAGAATATGGTAGAAATGATGTCGAATTAGACGAAACACTCAGGCATGATATGGGGAAGATTGTCACAACTGATAATGAAGTAGTGGTACCAGCTAATGGAAACTATATGCTTAAATTAACCATCAATATGCCAGAGGAAGAATTTGATGGGATTATTGCAGGGGGAATCAGACTTAAAGAAAAGGTTGAGGAAGAGAACAATAGTAGTAATTCCAATAGTGAATCAGGGATGTCTATTAAAAAAGAGTTTGCTTATGAAGTGGCTATTCTTCTTCGCGTGAATGAAAATAAACTCACACCTAATCTAGAGTTGAATGATGTTTTTCCAAACCAAATAAACTTTCGAAATGTTATCAGTGCCAATATCCAAAATACGGAAGCTATGTACATGAATAAGATGACAGTTGAAGCAAAGGTGACGAAAAAAGGTAGTACTAAAGCATTGTATGAAGAAAACAAAGAAGGTATGCAAATGGCACCTAACTCTAACTTTCACTTTCCGATATCCTTGAATGGGAAAAAAATGAAAGCTGGAGAGTACACGTTGAATTTAACAGCAACCTCATTAGGAGAAACATGGACATGGACAAAGGACTTTAAGATAGAAAAAGAAGAAGCAAAGGCCTTTAATGCAGCTGATGTTTCCATTCAGAATGACTATTCATGGCTGATTTATGTAGTTATTGGTATGGGGATTTTACTGGTGGTATTAATTATTTGGATGATTCTCTTAAAGAGAAAAAATANTAAAGANAAAACCGTGNATTATACTCCGGAGGATTATACTGCCAAAGAAGATGAGCATAAAGATTTGGGGAAATGAGGGGTAGAGGGTGAGGAATAAGATATTTACGATCGAAAAAATAAAAAATTTCTTATTAAAAGCAGTCTTTATTTGCTTATTATTCCTCGGCTTATTTTTTACCTTTTCACCTTGGTTAAAGGAAGCTCTCATTAAGCAAGAAGTGGCACGATATTCATTGGGGAATTTTACTGCTACAGAAATTCAAAGCAATAAAGAGAACCGTTTGCCCAGTGAGGAAGGATTTAGAGTCGCAGATCCAGATTTTTCAACAGTACTTCTGAATATATCGAAAGTTTCTAGAGAAAACGTAGTAGGAGCTATTATCATACACGACCTCAACGTGTTATTACCAATATTAGAAGGTACGAATACGCACAATCTATTAGTTGGTGCAACAACAGTGAATAACGGACAAGAAATGGGTAAGGGAAACTATATTTTAGCAGGACATCATATGAAGGATAACAGCTTGTTATTTGGTTCCTTGCTTCTTATAAAGACGGGAACAATGATTCAGCTATCAGATAAAGAAATTATCTACAGTTATGAGGTAACAAGTATAAAACTTATTCATGAGAATGATTTATCAGTGCTCGAGGATACAAAAGACCCTGTTCTAACTTTAATTACTTGTAATGTTCCAGGAGTTAATACAGACAAGCGAATAATTGTGTTTGGTCAATTTATTGATAAGAGCAATGTCGAAGACGATAATCCCTATGTTACTTCGTATAAAGACTCAATGGCTTCCAATGTGGATGTAAGTAAAATAAGCGAGTATTTATTTTTTTGGTGGAGTATTGGAATAGGGCTTCTTACGTTTTTGATATGGAGAGGATTAATGTTATTAAGACTTTAGTATGTTCTGTATTATGCAGTTATGCTGAATCCTAAAATTCCAGACAATCTTATTATAGAATGAATATTCAAAAATGATAACTTCATTGTACTAGATGGAAATCTAGTTTTGAAGTAGCTGATACAAAAGATCAAGGGGATAGAAGAAGTTTTACCTGACTATATGTTTCTAGTTTTTCCATTATTTTTGGAGGTAAGTTATGGCGGGAAAAGTAATGCGAAAAATAAGGATAAGTGTTTTTTTTCTACTGATATGTTTTTTCACTTCTAGTGTAAATGCAGAGGGTTCTAATACAGAAGAAGCGAGTGGATTTTCAGTGGAGGCCATTATCCCGGATAACCAAATAGACTCTAAAGTAACTTATTATTACTTGGAAGTGTCACCAGCTTCTCAGCAAACAGTATCTGTAAAAATAAGAAATACTAGTAAACGAGAACGTACATTTTTTGTTCACATAAATTCTGCATGGACTAATAGTAATGGATTGATAGTTTATACAAAAAATCCTGAAAATCTAGATGACAGTATGAAGGTTCCTTTACATACCATTGTTACTCCACATGTAAATTTGATTACAATTCCAGCCATGGAGGAAAGGGTTATAGAACTTGATATAAATGTACCAAAGGAAACGTTTAAAGGAATTATCATGGGCGGAATTCATATTGGGGAGCAAGATGATGAAAAGAAGGCTGCAGAGAGCAAAGGTATGGGAGTTACCAATAGTTACGGATACGTCACTGGGATGATATTAACTCAAGATAAGAGGTTTCCGGTATCTGGAAAAACGGAGATTAAATTAGTTGGTAGCGAACTCCATGTCCTGAATGGTAACAAAGTTTTAGAAGCATCTATCCTTAACCCTAACCCCGAAATTTTTGAGGGTCTGCAAATGGAAGGAGAAATTATAAAGAAAGGAAGCTCTAAAATAGTTGGGGAGTACAAGCAAGAAGGTGTAAATATTGCTCCGAATACAATTTTTCCTTTCCAAATTAATTTAGGAAAAGATGACTTAGAGCCTGGAACGTATGTATTTAAAGGAAGAGGGATCTCTGGTGAAAAAGACTGGACATTTGAAGAGGAATTTACTGTAATCAAACAACAAGAAGCACCGATTAATAAAAAAGCTGTGGAAAAGCTATCGCCTCCTAACTGGGTTGCTTCATTAGTTATTGTATTTGGAATTATTGCGCTTGGGGGCATGGTTATTTTTATAAGAAAATTCATCCGAAGAAAAGGGAAATAGAAGAATTGGTATAAAAAATATGCTAGCTCTTCCTGGATTACCTACTAGTTAGTGTTTTTATTGGTGCCTTTTTTCGGAGTAATTTACAGGTATCAAGAAGTAAGGATTACTAATCTGACATAGTTCATAAAGGTATTGCCTTCTTTATAAGGTTTTTTTGAGAAGGATCTTTACTGTATTCTCATTCAAGACTAAAAAAATAACAAAAAATACTGAAAGTGGCAGCAGAGGGTATTAACTTTGTATTTGTTTATATTGTTATTGTAAACGTTTTTTGAACGTATTTGTTGGAAGGAGGAAGTAAGATAGTGGGGAAGAAAAAAAGTGCTACCTTCAAAAAAATCACCATGATAATTATCGTCTTGCTGATGATTGTTTCAAACTTTATGACACCTAGGCAAACCCTAGCCGAGCCTGAAAGTGGGAGTGCGAGTGAAAATAGGAAGGAGATTTTTGAACCTGCAGTATTAGATATGGATATGGATGATATTACTAAGCTTCAAGCAAGCGAGGGTAGTGAAGAAGATAATCTAATACATGATGATAAAGTTCAAGATAGTGAAGCACAGGAAGAAGCTACGCCTGTTGGAGGGGAACATCAAGAGCAACAACAAGAAGGTGTACAAAATGACGAAAATGATAATAAAAACGAAGAACAGGTAACAACAGAGGAAGCGGATAAACAAGTCGAAGAGACTACTGAGGAAGAATTTGTTCATAATCAGGAATCTACTCAAGATAGTGAGGAAAGTTCAAGAATTAGATCTGTTGATAGTGAGACAATAGCAAGCTATTTTCCAGATGAAAATTTTGCCAAGGTAATTGCACAGAAACTAAATAGAGATGAGAATATAGATGCAGTTGTTACAAAAGCGGAGCTGGAGTCGATTACTGGAGAACTATCAGCAATTGAACAAGGCATTGTAGACATTACGGGCATCAAGTATCTGAAAAATGTAGAAAAGATATGGTTAAATGATAATCAAATTGAAGATTTAAGTGAAGTATCCAACATGCCTAATTTAACGCTTCTGTATGCATATAACAACCAAATCAGCGAATTAGGAACCTTAGAAAACTTGCCGAAGTTGGAAGAAGTACGGTTGCATGACAATAAAATTGCAGATCTAAGTGGAGTATCCAACCTGCCAAGTTTAACGCTTCTGTATGTGTATAGAAACCAAATCAGCGAATTAGGAGGATTAGAAAACTTGCCGAAGTTGGAAGATTTTCGGTTGTATGACAATAAAATTACAGATCTAAGTGGAGTATCCGATCTGCCAAGTTTATGGATCCTATATGCATATAACAACCAAATCAGTGAAATAGGAGCCTTAGAAAACTTGCCGAAGTTGGAAGATTTACGGTTGAATGACAATAAAATTGCAGATCTAAGTGGAGTATTCAACCTGCCAAGTTTAAGGATTCTGTATTTAATGAGAAACCAAATCAGCGAAATA
>Ga0058696_1000868_pt1 | contig 12425 bp, 10 predicted proteins | sample AgamicMgSfrz_FD_55077 | JGI IMG/M metagenome (GOLD analysis project Ga0058696, IMG submission 55077) | Agave microbial communities from Guanajuato, Mexico - Mg.Sf.rz | ecosystem: Host-associated > Plants > Phyllosphere > Phylloplane/Leaf | place: Guanajuato, Mexico | collected 2012-05-30 | reverse complement strand
TATTCACCACAACGAATCTCGGTGAAGCCGCGCCAGTCTTCGTTGCCCACATGCCAAAAAACCATACGCCCCCATTTCCGGGTGTCACCACGCTCATTTGCCGTGAAACAGCATGAAGAATATGGCGCAAACCATTGCCACACAAGGATTTCTGGCAAGCGTCGATTTTCGTAAAATGTTTCACGGACCGACCCCCTCGCGTTGCTACACGTCGCCAACACACGGATTCGACGCCAATAGTGACCCAGATTGCATGAATCTCCTGCATATCGGGGCCCTCCAGCGCGGGAATCTGATACTCGCCACGAAACCAGCCCCTGCCCTATTGGCCCATGCGAGCGGCAATGCAGGGTTTCGTACCCTCTATAAATAGGGACACATCAAAACCATCCCTATATCCCGCACGAACATGCGCAGCAATCGCTCAGCGCGTTGCGCCAGCACCCCGAGCGTACACACGAAGATAAGGGAATCAAGCTGCTGACTACACAGTTCGTACCGCGCCACCCCAGACGCGCCTTGCAACGCCTCCCCGGGATACTCCGCTCCCATATAGCCATCCGTTGCCCGAGCTTTCAGGCGCCCGCTCCCGTTGTCACGTGACAACCGGCGACTCACCCACGAGCCGGAGGGACCAGAAATATCCGCATCGGCTTTCTTCCTGAGCAACATGCCAGCTACGCAGCGGGCATCGGCAACCACGACTACGTCTTGACGATCGGAAAGTTGCTCCTGGGAGGCGCGCTTGAATGTGTTTGTCACGTGACAACCCGTCTCACCACCGGATAGACGTACGTCAGGATTATGTGAAGCACCTCTGTAATTGAAATGAAGCGATTCTTCCGCAGCCCACGTCGCAATCGCATCGAGAACTTTCGCTCGATGTGGCCGGACCTCGAAGCAATCAATGTCCGGAGACTTGTCACGTGACAACCGGCTCCTTCCTCGATACCACGCAACACCGTCGTCTCGGTTCGTATCGAATTCCGTATGAGACCAAGTGCGACGAGACATCAATTCTCCATGCAACGGTTTCATTGTCGATGTCAACGACAGTTGAATTTGCCCGCGTTCGTGCAGCCGTGATTTGTTATTTTTTAGTCAATACGCATAAATGACGCCTTGGCCGTTCGGCCTATTTGTCACGTAACAACCGCAGAGATCAAAAGATATTCACCACATCGAACACTTTTCTGGACATTTCGGTAATAACTGCATATATTACGCAAAACTCCTTGGAGGGATTTAATGGCTTTCAAGATCGCCGTCAGTAATCAAAAAGGTGGGACTGGAAAGACGACCATCTCCGTCAACATCGCGGCTGCGTTCGAAGCCGGCGGCAACAAAGTCGCGTTGATCGATGCCGACCCTCAGGGCACTTCCGTCCGTTGGGTCACGAGCGGCGAGAACACGCTGCCGATGACGGTCCTTTCGCTGGCTCCCGCCGGCCGCGGCATCGGGGGCGAGATCAAGAAGCAGGACGCGAATTTTGACGTGATCGTCGTCGACTGCCCCGGCAACCTTGAGGACCCGCGTATCGCATCCGTCCTGGAAGTGGCCGACTTCTGCCTGGTGCCGCTTTCGCCATCGCCGGCCGATCTGTACAGCACGGTCGCGATGATCCGCATGATCGAGTCGATGCGCGCCGTTCGAAATCCTCAACTTTCTTCCGCATTAATGCTGAATAGCGTCAATGGAAAAACTAAAATGCGTGAAGAAATTTTAAAAATTCTACGNGCTGAAGAAATAGGGGAGCATCTGCTCGACAGNCAGATCGCGCAACGCGAGGTCTATCGTCAGACGTTCGCGCTCGGCACCACGATCCATCACCACAATCGATACCTGAAGGGCCTGAAGGAAGCCCGCGCGGAAATCGAAAAGCTGGTCACGGAAATGGCCCAATACATCGCGTCGACGCGCGCTACCGGAACCGCCCATGGCTAAGGACACCTCGAAAGACAAGAAACCGACCGGCAACCTGCATCTCGCAGCCGGCCTGTTGCGCGGACTCGCGCAAGAAAATGCGGCGCTCGAAACGCGGCTGCCCGAGCCGGCGGCCGCACCGGCTGCCGTCGTCGAAGCGGCGCCTGCCAGTGGCCCGGCCGCAACCGCGCCCGCCGGTACGCCCGAGCTTGGCGCGCCGCAGAAGGTNCTGGTCAAGGACTGCATCCCGAACCCGTTCAACCCGCGCGTGTTCTACTCGGAATCGAGCCTGCACGAGCTCGCNCTGACGTTGAANCGNGAAGGGCAGATCGAGCCNATCAAGGTCACGCGGCTTCCCGAGTTCCCGGGCAAGCTCGTCGTGATCGACGGGCAACGCCGGCTGCGCGCGACGAGCATCAACGGCGACGAGACGATCAATGCGACGTTCCGCACCGATCACACGCCCGAGCAGCTCTANACGATCGCGTATCGGGCGAACCANGACCACGAACGCCAGACGATCTTCGANGATGCGATCGCGTGGAAACGTCTCCTGGACGAGAAGGTCTTTTCCGACCAGAACACGCTGGCGGAGAAAATCGGCAAGGACAAGGCTTCGATCAGCAAGACGCTGTCGCTCAACGCGCTGCCGAACACGCTGCTGGAGCGGATGGCCAGTGCGAACGACGTGGTCGGTCTGCAGGCTGCGTACTTCCTGAANCTGATCTTCGAACGCCTCGGCGAGGCGACGGCCGATCGGCTGCTGACGGCCGTGATCGACCGGAAAAAATCCGTCCGCGATCTCGAGAATTTCCTGCGTGCGCAGAGTGACGGCGCCAGGAAGGCCGGGCGTACGCGCTATAGCGTTCGTCATGACTTCGCGCTCGAATCCCGCGCGATCGGCCAGTTGAAGACGTATCCCGACGGGCGTCTGGACCTGCAGCTCAAGGGCGTCGACGCATCCCACCAGGAAGCGCTTGCCGACAAGCTCAAGACCGTCATCGACGCGTACGTCACGGAGCTGGCCACGGCCCCGTCGAAATAACACGCTAGCGGCAAAAGGCCTCGCCTTCGCGCTGCACCGCCAAGCCGGACCTCGACATGGTCCGGCAAATGGTGCGCACGACGGCGAGGCCTCGTTCAGTTGCCTGCGAGACTGCTTTTGAGCAGGAATTCCAGCAGGTCGTCCGAGGTCGGCTCGCCCCACGTATCGAGCGCCAGCCACCGGAAGAAACTGGTTTGCGCCAGCTTGCTCGCCTTCTTCTTCGGCGACAGCGTCAGGTCCTTCGAACCCGCCACCGTCTCGTTGTAACGCTCGATCAGCTTGGTCTGGTCGTCGATCTCCAGTTCGCGGAAATACGCGCCGGCTTCCTCGACCTTCGCCGCCAGATACTTGTCGCGAATCTGTTCCTGCTTGCTCTGCGCGGATTCCTTCGCCGGTGCGGCCGCTTCGGTTCCCTGCCCATCGGCCAGCGTGTAGCCGTGCGTCAGCGCCTTGCGGAAGTACGCGGCGACGTTGTCGACCGGCGTCGCATTCTTCTTCGTAGTCCGATTGAGCGTATAGGCGATCGCCGCCTTGATGCGCTGCACGCCGTATTGCGTGATCAACCGGCGCGCTTCCGAGCGCGGAATGCCGAACTTCGCGACCTCCTCGACCAGCGCTTCGTTCTTGACGTCGCCGTCTTCGACCGTATCGGTGCTCTGCTTGCGCGTCACCTTGAACTGCACGGCTTCCACGCTACGGCCGGATTTGTGTTCGATCAGCTCGAGCGTGTGGTCCGATACTTCGTTCACCTCCTGGATGCACGGCACCAGGACCTTGCTCTTGAACAGCTTGTATTCCTTGTACGACTGCGACGCCTTGTCCTGGCCGAGAATGAGGTCACGGAATTTCGGCAGCGGAATCTTCGCGGTGATGCCGATCCCCTCGTAACGCACCGTGTTTTCCCACAGCGCGAGCGAATGCGACCGCCGGAACTCGCGGGCGATCCGCATATCGATCAGCGCGTAGATTTCGGGATTGAGCAGTTCGCTGCGAATCTGGTCGGAGAAGCTGTACTTCAGCACCGATTGCTCGAGCTCCGCGCCGGCGAGCAGGCCCGACGCTTTCCAGACCGTCGAACGGTCCGCGGCCAGGTAGTCCCAGTTGACGACGGTACTGATCAACGAGTTGACCGTGTCCTTCACGTACTTCGTGTTGTTGCTGTTCAGCCCGCTCTCGTGCGACAGCGACGCGATCGAAATCGAGAAGCTCGTTCGGCCCGGTTCGAACGCCTCCTGCCGAAGCGCGTTCTTGATCAGCGAGCTGAACATCTTGCGCTGCTGCAGACCGATCTTGCCGGACTTCGGCGCGATATGAATCGCCTGGACCGCCTTGCGCAGCAAGTCGGGAGGCTCGGGGGTCTGAAACAGCGAAACCTGTTTGTCTGAGCCTTTGCTTGCGGGCTTGCGCGGCATCGTGGTGTCCGGGTAAGGTTGCCTTATTGAAAGCGGACTTTATACCTTTTCGCGCCACGGGGCAACGTCCTTGCTCTAGCATCACTTTCACTATTTTGTCTAAGTATCAGATATGGAAGGAAAAATACGGATTCGACGATTTGCGCAGAACCCCATATCCGTCTACCTTTTGACCAAAATTCCTCCCAAAAGCCGCTACCTTTCCCGTCCGCGTCGCGAAACCCGGCACAAGATTTGCCACCACGAAGGTACCCATCCATGGGGGCAAACGGATGGAATCGAGATCGCAAGAGGGATTCGTGGTGCCCTGCAATACGGCCGCGATTTCTCCCATAACTTGCTACCTTTGTTGGTTCCCATACGAGGGTACCTGTCAGCGTCGTCGACCGCATTGCTTTCCGGCCCGAAGGGAGAAATCGCTCCCATAAAAGGCAACCTTCCGATTTCCCCATAAAAGGTAACCTGTCCGCAGCCCCGCTCCTGTCTATGGGAAAGCTTTATAGGACTGTTGAGCGAAGGACAGCGAATCGATCGAAACCGGCTCCCATAAATGGGTACCTTTGAAACGCCCCATAACTGGCTACCCGAAGAAAATCTCTGTGCATCGATTCGACTATCGACGCAAAAAAGCGCCCCATAAAAGGCTACCTCCACGCGTTCCCATAGACGACTACCTCACGCGATGGACGGTCGATTTCCCATAACCGGATACGTTCGCCCCATATCCACAACCCTGATTTCCCACAACCCGGTACCCCAAACCCCAAATCCACAGACCTGAAGCCCCAAACCCTTCCACCTGTGCTCCCATAAATGGGTACCGAACACCGCTCAAACCCATGCCAGGCAAGGCTGTGAGCCGTCTAAAAGTAGTTAAAGAAGTAAACGTGGTTTACCAAAGATGTAAACACACGTGCGCTTGCACAGAAAAACGAACCCCATAAACCGCTACCAATGGGAGTCGTCTATAGGAAGCCAACCACCCAGATCTCCCCATCCACGCCCCCTTTGGCCCCGTTTGACCCGCCGTTCCTGAAAGGCTTCAGGCGTGGCAAGGCATCCCGAGAAGGTGAGTACCCACTCACAAGCACCGAAACGTAGAAACTTATGGGAGGAAATCCCTGGATTCGACGTAGAGGTTCCCGCTTATGGGACCCGAAAACGGGCCGCACGACCCTCCTGCCGCCTGTGATCGACCAGCCGAACGGATCGGTCGCTTTCCTTCACAGCAGTTCGAAATCATCCGGGACTGTCTGCGAATGGTTTTTTGTACTCGCACGACCTCGTCTACGGACAAATTATTGTCGATCGCCTGTGACGCTGCTCGCCAAATTTAGCCTGTGGACTGTGCCCGGAGGAATCCGCGCCGGGCTGTTTTTCATCCCCACGCCGTGTCCGTTTTTCTACCTTTGAAACCACGGCCGGGAAGTTTTGCAGTGGCCGCTGCAGGCAACGAGGGACTCATACCACGGCCCGAAAAGCAGACCGGATGCCGAAAAGCCTTCGCACAGTGTGCCCCTTGGGACAACTTGGCAAACTTCATCGATATCGTTACCACCCAACGTGAAGATGCCGTCGGTGCCGACGCTCACCGCAACCGATTTCCGCGATGCTCCCGAACCTGCTCACCTTTCCCCGAAGCGGCATCCCGGAAAAGCTCACCGATCGGATAAAGCACAGGTAGAAGCAAGCTGTGCAGATCGCCGCTCCGTCCACATAAGGCACCATCGATGGGAGCAAACAAGAAACGATCGGCATCGATACGTGACGCCCGACGCGTCGGCAAGCACGGCCGCATCGACGGACAAGCCTTCGCTCCATATGTATCTCCACCGGACGCGCGCTGATCGCTCATGTCGGGTTGTAGCGCATGCGTGCAACCAATCGAGCCGACGTCTTCACCGCTCGCACTAGCCGGCCTTTTTCGTCAGACCTGTCCATCGACAGGGAGCCTTGTCTCCACAGGTAACCTTTTGCATCACGAGGCGGCAACGGTTGCCGCACGAATCACCGCACCCGCAACGACGCAACGTAATCGCCTTGATCGTCGACGAAGCGAATCGTGGTCGTTTATGGGAGGAACCGTCGCTCGAGCCGCATCGAACGATGACGTGACGTGTGGATCGACTGCCGCTGCGGTGATCGCGCAAGCACGACGAGACTCACGTCGTGTATCGGCGTATCGGTATCACCACCCGTGAAACAGCCATCAGGGTCTCGCGCCGTATCGCGTACCGCGATTTCCGTCATCGAGCGCAGGACCCACGTTGTCTCCCATACGTATATCCCCAATTCCGTCAGCACGTTGACGCCACAATTCTTGCGACACGGTTATGATGCACAGGTCCTGATCGCGACATGACGACCGATCAGGGCAGGGGCGGTATCTCGATGGTTTTTCAAACCGTGATGGTCATCAAAAAAGAGAGTTCAGCGATGCGAATCCAGATCAGAAAACTCACGCTGGCTGCTACCGCAGCCGCTTTCCTGTTCGGCTCGGCCGTTCCGGCTTTTGCGCAGGAAACCGCCAGCGCACCGGCTGCACCGGCAGCACAGGACGCCAAGGCCGCGAAGAGCGAAGCACGCAAGGCGGCCAGGGCCAAACGCAAGGCCGAACACAAGGCCGCGCGTGCGAAGAACAACGCCGAGCTGAAGAAACTCGAAGACGCCGGTTACAAGCCGGCGGCCAATGATCCGAACTATCCGCAGAACCTGCAGAACGCGGAGAAGAAGGCCGGCGCAGCCAGCCAGTAAGCGTTGTCTGGCGGCAAGCCACGGCTCCATCCGCGGCTTGCCGCGTGCGCCGCGATCATGCGATGCACGAAGGTAAACACGTTCCGCAGGTTTATCCAATTTGATTTGGAATCCTGCTCATATCGAAAATATACGGCACACATGCAGGGGTGAGCGCCACCCACCCTACACAGTCGCGCTTCCCGTTGCCTTCAGCCAGTCCTTGAACGCGCGTACGGCGTCATCGTCCGCCCGTGCGGACGCCACATACGTGAAGTAGCGCCATGGCGGCAGCGCCGGTTCGCTGAACGGCTGCACGAGCCGGCCTTCGGCGATGTCGTCGGCGACGAGCGCGATCGGCCCCATCGCGACGCCGAGCCCGTCGAGCGCGCCTTGCAGCGTCAGGTAGAAATGCTCGAGGGTGAGCGAGTGCCGCGGCACGAGATTCGGATGCCCGGCCGCCGCGAGCCATTCCGGCCACATGCCCGGATAGGTTGCCGCGTGCAGCAGCGTGAAGCCGGCGAGATCGGCGGGCGTATCCAGCGACCGGCCCTCCAGCAACTTCGGCGCGCACACCGGCAGCCGCACTTCGGACAGGAATTCCTCCGCGACGTACCCGTCGATGGCCTGCGGGCCGCCGCGAACGATCAGGTCGACCTTGTCGCGCAACTTGTCGATCGGCTCGTTCGACGTCGACAGCCGCACCTCGATGGCCGGATGCGCGACCTGGAACGACGACAGCTTCGGGACGAGCCAGCGCAGCGAGAACGTCGCGGGCGCGCTGACGCGCAGCACGCGCTGCTGTGCGTGGCCGAAATGCTGTGCGGTGGCGAGCGCGATCCGGTCGAACGAAGCGCCGACCTCGGCGAGGTACGCGCGCCCGGCCGCGGTCAGTTCGACGCGCCGGTTGTGGCGTTCGAACAGCGGCCGGCCAAGCCATGCTTCCAGTTGCTGCACATGCCGGCTGATCGCGCCGTGCGTCACGCACAGCTCGTCCGCGGCCAGCGTGAAGCTGCCGAGCCGCGCGGCGGCTTCGAATGCGCGCAGCGAATTCAACGGAGGGAGTCGTCGGGCCATTGCATCGTTTCGTGTGAAATTTACTCACACGATGGTTCAGGTTTAATCGTTTGATCGGGTGATCCGGCTCCGTCAATATGGCACACAAACGGCCGACCTGGCCGAACCAGTGTCTGAATTTCTCACATGGAGTACGGAGCATGCCGAACGTGGTGGTCGTGGGCGCCCAATGGGGCGACGAAGGCAAGGGGCGCGTCGTGGACTGGCTGGCGGCGCAGGCCGATCTCGTCGCACGCTACAACGGTGGCCACAATGCGGGCCACACGCTGGTCGTCGGCGGCAACACGTACAAGCTCGCGCTGCTGCCGAGCGGCATCGTGCGCGGCAAGCGTGGCGTGATCGGCAACGGCGTGGCGCTCGACCCCGAAGCGCTGCTCGCGGAAATCGGGCGGATGGCCGAGCTCGGGCTGTCGGTGACGCCGGACAACCTGTCGATCGCCGAGAACGCGACGCTGGTGCTGCCGATTCACCGTGCGATCGACCAGGCGCAGGAGCGTTTGCGCCGCGAGCCGATCGGCACCACGCTGCGCGGGATCGGGCCGGCCTACGAGGACAAGGTCGGGCGTCGCGGGCTGCGCGTCGGTGATCTCGCGGAACCGGACGGACTCGCCGCCAAACTCGACGTGCTNGTCGACCATCACAACGCNTGGTTCCGCGGCCTGGGGCTCGACGAGTACGATCGCGACGCGATGCTNGCGACGCTGGTCGCGCTNGCACCGAAGATCCTGCCGTTCGTGCGTCCTGTCTGGGCCGACCTCAACGACGCGACCGATCGCGGCGAGCGCATCCTGTTCGAGGGTTCGCAGGCCGTGATGCTGGATATCGACTGGGGCACGTACCCGTTCGTGACGTCGTCGGGCACCGTGGCCTCGGCCGCGGCCGCCGGCACCGGGCTCGGTGCGGCGAAGCTCGGCCACGTGCTGGGTGTCACGAAGGCGTATGCGACGCGGGTCGGCGGCGGCCCGTTCCTCACCGAGCTGACCGACGCCACCGGCGAAACGCTGCGTGCGCGCGGACAGGAGTTCGGCGTCAACACCGGCCGGCCGCGACGCTGCGGATGGCTCGACGCCGCGCAACTGCGCCAGGCCGTCAGGATCTCGGGCATCGATTCGCTGGCGCTCACCAAGCTCGACGTGCTCGACGGCTTCGAGTCGATCGCGCTGTGCGTCGGTTACGAATTCGACGGCGCGCGCGTCGATCATCTGCCCGCGAGCCTCGATGCGCAGTCGCGCGCGAAGCCGCTCTACGAACGGTTCGAAGGCTGGCAAGGCTCCGTGAAGGGCGTGCGCGAGCGGGCGGCGCTGCCGCGCGCCGCGCAGGATTTCATTGCGCGCATCGAAGCTGTGGCGGGGGCGCCGGTTTCGATGATCACGACCGGCGCGGAGCGCGACGACACGATCGTGTTGCGCGATCCGTTCGATGCGGCCGCCGCCGCGTAACGCGCGAGACGCGAAGAGCGTCGATCGACGCGCGGTATCGTGGTCGGCCGGTCGTTTTTGCCGACCGTTCCCGTTGGTTCGTCGACCCATTCGGTACGGACGGACGACCGGCCCGGATGCCGTGCGGCGAACGGCTCGGCGGCACGATTCGGCATCCGGATCGTGCCGCATACGGCGAACTGGACACGCCTGCAACGCTGCTGTACTGTTCCGCACAATTCGCGCCAGACCGGCTCGTGCCGGCGCCGCCGGCCCCCTGGCCGCACGGCGGTGCGACGTGACAATCCCGGGGGCAGGTCGATGGACACGTTACAGATGATGCGCATTTTCGTCCGGGTCGCGGAGGAGGGCAGCTTCACGAGCGCGGCCCAGCGCCTGGACATCACGACGGCCTACGCGTCACGCTCGGTCGCGCAACTCGAAACGCATCTGCGCACGCGCCTGCTCAACCGCAGCACGCGCCGCATCGCGCTGACCGACGCCGGGCAGCGCTATCTCGACCGCTGCCAGCGCATCCTCGGCTATATCGACGAAGCGGAAGCCGAGGCGGCCGACGCGCAGGCGAAGCCGTCCGGACGGCTGCACGTTCACGCGACGACGAGTTTCGGCCAGTCCTACGTGATGCCTGCGGTCGTGCGCTACCGCGAACGCTATCCGTCGGTCGCGGTCGAGCTGACGCTGTCGCAGCACGTGCCCGACATCATCGACGAAGGCTACGACGTGTCGCTGCAGCTGAGCACGACGGAGCTGCCCGATTCCGGGCTGGTGTCGCAGCGGCTCGGNGACGTGGGCAGCGTGCTGTGCGCGTCGCCTGCCTATCTGAAGGCGCGCGGCACGCCGCGCACGGTGAGCGATCTCGCCGGGCATGCNTGCCTGCGGCTCGTCACGCCGCTGTTTCCGCGCGACCGCTGGCATCTCGACGGCCCGAACGGCCGCGAAACGGTCGAANTGCCGCTGCCGGATTTCCAGGTGAATATCGCCGATGCGCTCGGCACCGCGCTGCGCGCGGGGCTCGGGATCGGCTCNCTGCCGATGTCGGCGGCGCTGCCCGCGCTCGCGAGCGGCGCGCTGGTGCGTGTGCTGCCCGATTACCGGCTGCAGAAGCTGACGGTCTACACGTTGTATGCGTCGCGTCAGTATCTCGATGCGAAGATCCGCACGTTCGTCGATTTCCTGCGGGAATGCGTGCCGGAGATGCTGGCCGCCGACGAGGCTGCGTTGAACGCTTGTTGCGCGTCCCGTCAATCCTGATTCACGCATGATCGGCACGTGAGTGCCGCGCACGGTCTTTCAGCTTGACGGAAATGGTTCGTATTCCTTTATTAAAAGCGGGTGGCGCAGGAATGTGTGCGGACCGTTCCCGCCAACGATGCCCGTGCCATCGGCATGCCTTTATGAAAACGCTCGCTTTCGATATCGAACATCGTTGGTTCGGCCAGCGGTAGGCGCCTTTTAGAATCGGTTCGACCTGCTTCATCGCATGCGCGCTTCGTGCGCGCCCACTTCATCGAACCCGAAACGACATGGCAGATCGACACTCCAGCATCCGCCGCCGGCTCATTCATGCCGGCCTGGCGATCGCGGCAGGTGCCGCCGCCCACCCGGGCCTTGCGCTAGCCAGCGCGGCCGGCGCGCGGACGTTGCGCATCGGATATCAGAAAGGGCCGCTCAGCCTGCTGAAGGCGCGCGGCACGCTGCAGGGCAAGCTCGCGACACTCGGCGTGAACGTCACGTGGACCGANTTCCCGTCGGGCCCGCCGCAACTCGAGGCGCTGAACGCGGGATCGATCGATTTCGGCGATGTCGGCGAAGCGCCGCCGATCTTCGCGCTCGCGGCCGGTGCGCCGCTCGTCTACTACGCGCAGACGCTGGCCGGTCCGGCGACCGAAGCGGTGGTCGTCGCGAAGGATTCGCCGATCAAGACCTTTGCCGATCTGCGCGGCAAGCGCATCGCGCTGGTGAAGGGATCGAATACGCACTTCCTGCTGGTGAGGCTGCTGCAGGCCGCGAAGCTCGGCTATACCGACGTCACGCCGGTCTGGCTGTCGCCGTCCGATGCGCGGGCGGCGTTCGAGAACCGTTCGGTCGATGCGTGGATCATCTGGGATCCGTTTCTCGCGGTGGTCCAGCAGGCATTTGGCGCGCGTATCGTCGCGGACGGCACGGGGCTCGTCGAGAACCGCAGCTACTATTTCGCGTCGCGTACGTACGCGCAGCGCAATGCCGACGTGCTCGACGCGGTCGTGTCGGAACTGGCGACGGTCCAGCGCTGGCTCGACGCGAACCGCGCGCAGGGCGCGGCCGANTTCTCGAAGCTGTGGGGCATTCCGGAGCCGGCCGTGGCGCTCGCGTTTCGCCGNGCGCGCTTNGGCGTCGAGCCCGTCACCCGCGACACGCTCGCGTACCAGCAGCGCATCGCGGACGTGTTCTATCAGGCCGGCATCCTGCCGAAACGCGTCGACGTCAGCCTCGCTGCGCCGCCCTCGCTCGCGTGAACGAATAGCCGGCCCGACGATCGGGGGCGCGGCGAGCAACTTCCTCGCTTGCGAAATCCGGTCATGGCGCGACCCGCGACAGAGGCACCGCTTCGCCGCGCAGCCTCGCGACGTCGCGGCCCGGTGCGTCGCCGAACAGCCGGGCGTATTCGCGGCTGAACTGCGACGCACTCACGTAGCCGACGCTTCGGCACGCCTGCCGCGCATCCATCGCCGACAGGCACATCAGGCGGCGCGCCTCCTGCAGCCGCAGCACCTTCTGGCATTGCAGCGGACTCATCGACGTAACCGCACGGAAGTG
>Ga0058696_1000866_pt1 | contig 12433 bp, 25 predicted proteins | sample AgamicMgSfrz_FD_55077 | JGI IMG/M metagenome (GOLD analysis project Ga0058696, IMG submission 55077) | Agave microbial communities from Guanajuato, Mexico - Mg.Sf.rz | ecosystem: Host-associated > Plants > Phyllosphere > Phylloplane/Leaf | place: Guanajuato, Mexico | collected 2012-05-30 | reverse complement strand
TGTTCTTCAATCTTTTCTATATCAAAACCTTGTGACTTAAAATGTTCTTTTACATTCGACATGAATGTAATAATATCTTCGCTTTCGCATCCGCTCATATGGTCGACAGATGAGGTATCTCTATCTAAAAGCCCATATCGCTGCAACTCTTTAATATAAATAAGTTGATAGGTTTTATGACCAGCTAAGATTTTATCACCGACTTCATATAAGACGTATGGTTGGTCTAAATCCAAATGTCCGTTAGTTACTTCACAAAGATATTCCTTTATCTTTTCATTTAACCCATCGCATATTTCAGTGGAGATATCTTCTTCAGTAAGGTTATAACCCTTTGCTTTACCTAGATTTTGCACATGCTTAAATATAGAATATTCTACATCGTTATATACTAAACATTCCTCATCTAATTCATCTTTCTTTTTGTAGGAGGCTTCCAATATATCCCCTTCATGAACAGGATGACCTTCCCAGTTTTCATTAGGTTTACCTAGCCACATTGGAAACTCTAAATTTTCTAATTCGCCTTTTTCTAACACCTTAGCATGAACCAAGTTTTTTCGCTTATTTTCACATACAGTAATAACTTTGACTCTCATCTTATCATCTCCCATATTCATTTTGGCAATTTTATTATAAAGCCAAAATGGGAGGGGAGGTAAAAAAAGTAAAAAAAAGCTACCAAGAGGTAGCTTTTTAGTCTTTACAAGTTAATTCATTTTTTTTTATGACTTGCTCTCATTCTAGACATAGTATGGTTTTAAATTAGTAGTTAACTACTTTGCCAGAGAAACTCTTTTAACCGAACTAGGCTTTGTATCATTTCAATCATCTTCATATAGAGTATCAAATTTATCCATTTCACATTTTTTGTCGATTTTTCGACGTTTAAAATGCTATTATTTTCGATTGAAACAATTGTTAAATAACTATTCTATTTATTATCAAACGCATCTTTTTGTAAATTGCATCCACAATAGGGACAAAAATCAATGTGCTCCATTTTAGGCTTACCACTTTCATCGTTTAGAATGGTAAAGGTACTTATGTCATGCAACCTTACTTCAATCGTCTTCTTTTTCATTTGTTTTTCTGTTTTATCGTTACATACATGGATATAACTTTCACTAGAAAATTTATCTTTTATAAACATGCTATATCGTCTCCCTGTTTTAAAATCTGCTTTTATTTTCCTTATTAAAACCCTACACTAAATATTTTTCTTTCCTCTTCTGTAAGCTCTGAGAGGTTAGTGAAATGAATGTAATAAGTTTTTAAAATACCTTTGTGTCCTCTTGCTTCTAAGTATAATAATACCTCTAACCCTGTATCTTCGTGCTNGTAATTTCTTTGATTAGTTTTAGCATCAATAACTTTAAACCTAAGTTTTTCAATTAACTACAATTATTTAGTTTACATAATATACAAACTTGGTTGATGTTCTAAATACTCGTACTTACCCGTATATTCACTTGGATTTATTTGTTTTTTGGTAATTTGTCCTGTATATTCAGCTTTATAAGATGAGTCGTACATAATGCTCATTAATTCTTTGACTAATTGGTTAGCCTGGGCAAGAGTATGTTTTTCTCGATTGATACAAAAGGCATTTTCGATGTTTTTTTCTTTTAAAACATAGTAGACTCTAAATTCTTTATCTTCATAAGAGTCTCCGTAAGGCTCATTATATTTTCCCAAAAAGGAAACCAGTTTATCAGTTATTTTCATATGATTATTCACCACTTATAATTATTATTTTTCTTATAATACTCTTTATTAACCATACCCTTCAATTCAACATCATTTCAGAGAAAGATTATCGTTCTTTCCATTTCTGTTTTGTAATTCAACCCCATTTCAGTAAGCCAAGCTTCAACTTGTTTATCATTGGTATGGTCAGTATGCTCTTGACTTATAGATAAGGATTTATCACCCGCTAGCCTTGCTTTTCTAATTACTGATTCAAGGTCTTTATATGACCAATTTCCCCAGTTTTTCATTCTTATCATCTCCCGTAATATAGAGTTGTTAGTTCTAATAATACATATCCTTTTTACAAAGTTGTTAAAATATTTTATGACTCTTAGTTTATTTATAAAAGGGAAGACCAGGATTACATATACATGGTCCTNTTTATTACACGGTAAAGAACATCCGTATTTACAGTTACCTCTTTCTGACCATTTTCTTTTGCTGCTTTAACTGCCTTTTCTACTTCAAGCTGTTCTTTAATTTGTTCCACGTTCTGAAAACCGCTATCGTCGCAAGTTTCACATGTATAATCTTGAGGTGTTTGTCTTAACTTAACAGGACAATCCGTATCTCCATATTTACATCCATGAATTGCACAGCAGTGAGTTTGGTGAGTTCCCCATCTTTTTTTATCCATTATTAATCTCTCCATTCATTTGTTTAGTGTTAATTTTCTATCACANGTGCTTAAAGATAGTCAGCGGGAGTATCCCATCCTTTACTAGCCGCTAGGTATTGCTCTTTCGAAATAGCTTTGCATTTGTTGTGAACATATTCGACATCAGCTTGCGCATGTTGCTCTATCGGCGAATAAACCTCAATTCTACCTGTTACAGTATCCCGTTGAATTGCTACAATAACATCATTTGCTTTTTTTGGATTTCCATGTTCTTCTACAAAATAGCCGATAATTTCCATTGTTATCCTCTCCTCAATATATATTGGTTTGACTAAGCAGGGAAGAAGGNATTTCCTTTTTCTCTACTGTAACTGCTTTTTTATTATAGATGGAAAGAAGGGGAGAGCGGTGAAAAAACGGGAGAAAATGAAAAAAGCCACCAAAGGGCAGCTTTGTTTTTTTACAGATTTTAGACTAAGAAATCCCATCTCTTTTAGGCGTGGGAGTGTCAGATAAAGCTTATAGGCTTTCAGAGGTGAAATACGTGTAAGTACTATGATTATAGCCATCATCGTGCTGCACAAATAAGTGCGCAAATTTATATCCACTTTCTTTTGCTTCTTTTCTTGATTCAGCAGTGTCTTCATTTAACTCATAATGTGATAGCGTATCTTCATCAATCTTATTAACTGAGCACATTGATTCTTTTGAATAGATTACGTACATAATTCATCTTCCTTTCAAGCGGTTTTTAATATGTGCTGATATAGCCAATTTTGTAGCCGTATTTCTTGCATTCATTAATAGCTTCTTCTTTACTCATGAATTCAAGCATTCCATACGTCTTATCAGGTTTAATTCCAGAGTAGTAACTGTCAGAAGCTGCAAAATAAATAGAATAGGCACTTCCTAACTTCATAATATTCGCTTTTCTCCGCATTTTTTCCNCCTTGAAATGTGATGTAGCCAACCTTATTCAGCGTGGTTCCTACTCATTTTAGTTTCAAAAGGGGAGAGGTNAAGAAAAAACTGGAATTTATTTTAGGNGTTTATTTCTCATTGAATATACGTTCTACTTTAGATGTGNGGGGAAAGTTTCCTAATAAGTTAAGTGGAGTTTTCTACAGCCCATGAAATCNAGGTAATCCTATTATTTTTTGTAAGTTTNAGTTAACTTTAAAGCTTCTTTGGNGGATGAAAAAGGGTAAGTAAATAAAAAAAAGCTACCCAAAGGCAGCTTTATTATTTAAATAGCAACATGTTATTAATTCTTTCTACAATAACCATCTACCCAACTACCACTTCTGTAATGCCCTTTTACCCAATGTTTACCTGGACCACAAGCGCTAGGAGAATCTGCATTAGGGATATCGGCTTCATCAACATCAGGCGGGGTGTCTACACCTGGGCTGGATTCTTCGTCACATTGTGAGGCATTAAATGTTTTTCCTTGTGCAATATCATCTTTTTTCACTTTAAACGTTTGATATTTTTCATGTCCTCTAATTGAATCGTATCTTACCTTTATTTCATATTCTTCTGAATCAATATATTTAAACGAAACNTCATCTTTACCTCCAATAATTGATTCAAGTTTATCTCCCTCTTTGGTNGTAACTGTTACATTTTCTAAATCCCAATTGTATCCATTAATATCAGTGTCTTTACTTAAATCCACTGAGAGATAATCCTTTTCGCCATATTCATAGTCGTAACAACTTTCAGCAAAATTTCTTTTTACAGATACTAGTTTTACATATGGTTTATCACTCTTTTTCTTTGTTTCTTTTTTTTCTGCTTCCTTTTTAGAAACTTTCTCTACTTGTTCCGCTTTTGGAGCTGTATTTGTAGTGGATTCCCCTTCGCAACCAGCGGTAATTCCCAACATAACCAAACAAGTAACTATAACAAGAACAAATTTGCTTAACATTTTTTTCACTTCATAGACCCCCTGGATAAATAGATTGTTATTTTCTCTTTACTNTTTNCTGCAATGTCTGTTAATGCAATCCGTTTTACCATNTCCTGTTTTTGGCATTTAGTACCATTTAAGTTTACAACAAAAAGCAGTGAGCATGAAAAAAACAGCTACATTTATAGAGAATTAAAAGATAAGGAAACCTTAAAAAACACTNTCTAAGNAGTGCTCAAGACTCTTGAATAAATGTAGGGCAACGAAAATGTTTTCTTATCTTTCTTATCATTTGACTCATNCGANTGGTAATTAAATGGTACAATNGATNTATAAAAACTCAAAGAGGAGAGAAATATGGATATTTCATTTATACGTCACGGACAATCAATCTACGACAATAATACTTCTATTAGAGGGGAAGAAGTACTAGGGTGGATTAAAGGATATGACGAGAACGGGGTTAAGGAAGGAGACGCATATCCTAGTGAAACTCTTAGTGTAGTAAGAGAGGCAGGATTAGTTATTACGAGTGATTTACCAAGAGCTATGTCTTCCGCTGCACTTTTGCATCCAGAAGGTGTTTTTAGTTCGTTTTCTTTGTTTCGTGAAGCAGAATTACCAGTACCAACAGGGCGTCTTTTGAAACTAAAACCGAGTACCTGGGCTGTTATGCTACGTCTCATGTGGTTCATGGGTTACTCCTCAAACTGTGAGTCGTACAAAGAGGCGAAGATAAGAGCAAAAGAGGCAGCGGATACTCTTATTCAGTACGCCAAAAATAGCGGTTCTGTTGTTTTAGTGGGTCATGGGTTCTTTAATTCATTTATCGCAAAGGAACTGCAGAGAAGAGGATGGGCAGGGAAGCAGCAAACCAGCAGCAAACACTGGAGTTGTACCACTTATTCGCATCCACTAACTTTAAATACAGACAAACAAAAGCATAAGGACGTTAAGAAAGGAAGAAGAGAGGTCAATTTTAATGGATAAAGAGAGAGAAAGAATAATCGTTCGCTCATTTTTCACAAAAAGACTGCATGACAGAGTGCTGTTTGAACTGCATTCAGCCAAGAAGAGAAAAGATGCTTTAGGACGACTATGCCATACGTACAGAACCACACTTCGAGAAGAACGCATGATACCTATTCCAAAACCAAATTCTGAACCTGAGCAACTAGCAAAGCTGTTGAAGCAACATGGAGCAGGGAAGACTTGCTATGTAATTTCTTGGGACGAGGACATTGACGGGCAAGAGATGCCGCTAAAGGATGCACTGGAGCATGTAGTGGGTATGGGAATGCCATCCATTCTATCATGCATTCCAGGAGAACTTGCTTATTTTCAAGCGGAGCAAGAAGTATTACCGTCTCCGCGATTTTTATTAAAAAAATCGTAAAAAGACAGAAGTTTAATGCTGATAGATTATATAGTTCAGTTAAGAAGTTATTTCATCATATAGCGGAATTCAAGCGAAGAAGAGCATGCAAAAAGCTACTCAGGTGAGTAGCCTTTGTTTTTTAATGTGTATCTTTTACAGTTGGGTACATTCTACCTTCTTCATCCTGTATTTCATACGAGGTGGAATGTATGGATTCTTGTTCCACACAAGACCCGACATATTTCTCATTTTCATATATCTTTTCTTTTAATTCTTGGTAATTATCAGCTTCTACCTCTCGTACAGAACGAGATATTTCAATTACTTCTATTTTGAATTTCATTAGGGACACCTCTTTATTAGTGTGGTTTGTTGTTTAATTTAACATGACGGTTGTTATTGTTAAAATTGCGTTCGTTCTTTAACTTATATGTTATCCATGTAATGTTGTGCAAAGTTCATCTAATGCTTCTCGCTCAATGAAAGTAGTTCCGCTTGTTTTCTTAATGACTGCTTTGTAAACATCTTCCGCAGCTTCTTTATCCTCAAAAGTTTTAAGTGTCATCCCTACGGATGGTGTAATATAATCTAAACAAATAAAGGAGTTGGTGTATTGAATAACTTTATAAGAGCCTTGCTCAAGAATGGTTTTCATAATGATTCTTCCTCTCTGATTTTGGTTTTATTCATACAGATGTACCAGTTTACAAAATGACTTCNTCATATTGAGATAGTTTAGAAAGAATTACCTCAACTTTTAGGGCTAATTTACACTAGTTGTATTCACTTGTCACCATGTAGCAATTAAATTAAACCATTCTTTTGTATCAGCCGTTTTATGTGTATAGACAATATCTAAGTCATACCCTTCGCTTTGAAAATGCTTAAATGCAGCCTTGGCTCCGTTACTTAATTGATTAAATGTACAGATTTTCCATTTGACAGGAACATTCACATTTTCTTTCATTACGCATCGAGCCATACTCATTAAAGATACGCTCTTCTGGTTTTGCCGTTTCGCTTCCGTAATAGCTGCAGTTCCTTTTTTAATTAAATCTTTAATATACGTCGCAGGTTCAAAGTTAGGAGTAACCCAGGAGCTATACTGTTCTTCAGTAATAAACTCGTCTAAATACAAGTCATTTACGTGCATAATCCAAAACGTAATGATTTCATCAATATCATTATTTTTCAAACTTTTTTCAATTACGTTTACATGACTTTCTTTAAACTGTCGCAAGACTTCGCTCTTTTTCATTAATCCAGCTCCCGTCATTATGGTCTTTAATGCCGCCATTCATTTTTATTTTATAGCCAAAACAGGGGAGTGGTTGAAAAAAGTCATTTTATATCTGTAAGGGGTGCAGGGAATACACCAGTAATAAAAAAAGCCACCAAAAGGCAGCTTTGCTAATTAATATTTAACCTGGAATGAATTCATTTTTTATTGATTCACTTTTTTCATATGTTTCAAATGTATACAAATCCTCATCACAGTTAATACATTGATAGTCATACTCTTTTAACTCAATCTTTTTTACCTTGTTACTACATCTGTTGCAATATTTTTATTTATTCATATTATTACCTTCCATTTATTTTTTCCGTCCAACTCAACAATGTAAGTCTATTCACGTTTAACCTTATAAGGCCAAACCGCTTCTGCTAGAAACTTTTTAATCTCCAATATTTGTAATGGAGTAACGAACATCTTGACCAGTATCCGCATCACCAAAAGAAATTTCAGCATAATTTTCATAATTTGGTCCTCCATTAATGAAATAATCATTTTTGTCTGTCATATGCATTTCTAATATGTTTCTAATACTTGTAATAGCTTCATCCATTTTAGTAGAGCTAACTTCAAACTTTTCTAAGCGAGAGGGCATTTCATAGTCCTCATTGCTAATATGTTCTAATTCAACTAAATATGTCATTCTATATTCCCCCAGTGTAAAATCAAGATATTTTTTATTAGTTTATTTCTTCTACAAAATTTTATAATCTGCTTTTTCGACCCAACATGAGTTTACTTTATTTCCATTATCAATTCTTGCATTTCCATCTTTATCAACTTCTACTATTGAAAATGTTTTTCCAACTAATTTAGCATACCAAACCCATTGATTATAAGAACTAATAATTTCTAGCCTCATTAGGCATTCTCCTTTTTCTATGAAATTAGATTCGTATTTTTTATCCCAGTTCTGAGTAACGTAGCGGTTTTGCTCATTTAAGCCTGATTTCCTACATCAATACACTTAAGGACCCTTTTTATTATTTTACTGTTTGCAATCTTATCAATTCCTCTCTAATTTGGTTTTGATTTGAGTTTAGATACTTGTGCGTGTTCTTAGATATTTTAATTGATAAGAGGGGAGAGATGTAAAAAAAATAGCTTTGTTTTTAAANCACCTTGGGCCATTCCAATTGCTTTTAATCTTATAAGGTTAAAATNCTTTTTTATATAAACCTTAAAACAATGAATACGTATTTTACTCTCAGAAAGNAATAATTAAGGGAAGGGAAGGAGGACGTGCTTATTAGTAAGGATATTTTTGTAGCGTGACTGNCTTGTATGNTTAGAATACCTTCATATCGTCCTATAGAGAAGCTAAAACAAAAAAAGCTACCAAAAGGCAGCTTTGCTATTTAACATTTAAAGTTAATTATTTATTTATGACTTTCTCCACCATCCACTTACTTCTTCCTCCATTTCAGGGTCATATTGATTTAATTCACCTTCAAGATACCCTTCGACTAATAACTTACCCACATGCTCAACGTCACCATCGTTCATTTCTCTTTGAACGTCATTATCATCATCGAAGAAATTATATTCTACTTCATGTCCCTTAATAGTTATTTTGCTCATATTAGTACTAGAGCAGCTGTGATTTTCAAGGGTTACTTTATTTCCTTCTTCTCCGCAAGCGCCACATTTTAAATGCTCGTTAGACATAGTGAAATCTCCTTTTAATTAATTTATTGATAGGTCATTCGTATGTTTCAATTTTTAATTGCAGCGTTTCAGTTTTAAAGTCAACTGTATATTCACTATAGCTAATTTCCTTTGTTAGATGATTTTTAATAACAAAGTCTTCATCTAACTCATCGTCATGTTCTTTCACTAATTTAATATAATCATCTTGAACATGTTCACTAGTTCTACGAATATCAGTACTTGTGTCTAAATCACCTAACGAGATATTGCCACAAATGGCAACCAGTTCTTCATAGGTAGTTTCTAATTTTTTACCGTTAATAAAAACTAACCCTTTTCTAAAACCTTTAATTTCGTTACCACCAATTAAATGTGCTACTATCATATTATTTTCCTCCCAGTATATTCGTTTTTTTATTTACATAACTGCATGTACTTGTATCCTTAAGCTTTTTTGTATTTTTTTCCGATGAAAGCAGGGTGACCCCAGTTATTGCGCTGGTTATCAGAAATTTGCCCATCTTTGTGTAAGTGGTCGACAAAATCATTCCAATATACACCTTGGTCTGTAGTGGTTAAATTTTTATAGTCTACTTCACTTTTGAATAAGTCTTCCGCTTGTTTTTTTGTTAGATATTTGTTTACCATTTTATCAATTCCTCTCTTATTGGGTTTGTTGCAAAAGTAGATGTATTTCGCACGTTTTCTAAAATAGTGTAAAACATAATTGGGGAATGCGTTAAAAAAAGTAGGTTTTATTTTTAAAACCTACTTTTGCACTTCATTTTATATTTGACCTTATAAGGTTATATTTTTAGGTGTTCTAAAATAAGCACTTTATCATGACAAAGTATCACTGTATTTATTAGTGAAAACCATGCTTAATAATTTCTGCGTACTGCTTTCTATGGTCTCCATTTAAGATAAAAAATCTTTGCATTTGACCTAATACAAGAGCAGTTGTCTTACATCCGTATACATCAATATCATTATCGTTATAGCTAACGTAAAATCCTTCATATAATTTTGAATCTACTTCAATTGGCAAATTATTTTCTTCAATTACCGAATTAGGTTCGATAAGGCCATTCATATTTTATCATTCCTTTTCTGTATAAAATTAGATTAGAGTTGGTTACCATTCTCTACCGTTTTTTACCGCTTCTAAATCTTTCTCCGCTTGCTCGATGTATTCTGCATTTCTTTCGTTGCGATGGTTAGAAGGGGTGTCAGTTCTATAGGCACTTTTTACTTTTTCCAACTGTCCCTCATAATAGATAATTAATTCTTCTTTCGTTTTTGGCATATTCTCATCTCCTTGTATAAATGTAGAGTGAATATTATCTTAAGAATGACTTCATTTTATATATAACCATATAAGACTATATATTTATGTGTTCTAAAATAAGCATTTTATCATCTTGCGAATCTTTTACGCCTATCTGTTTGAATTTCTTTCTTGAATGCTTTTACATACCATCCATTAAAATTTCTTAATTTTGCAAATGAACCGTCAAAATCTTTTTTGGCTTTTTGCCATTCTAAGGTTTCTCTGATATGGTCTGGTGTCATCCCCATAGAGTTTTTTTCAAATGTATTCAATTTAGCTGAATACCCCTTGTTAATTTCCTCTAATTCGTGTTTGTGTAGTTTAGCTTCTTCGAAATTCATACTATCTTCTCCCTGCATAAATTAGGATATTATCTTAAACAGCATCCTCTAAATACTTATCAAAGAAATCAACATGTGTTTCCGCTCCGCCAAAATAACGAATATCAACAGGGATGTACTGCGTATCGGTTTGTAAACAGGCTTCAATACGATGGCTGCCTTCATTAATGAGAATATCTCCTGATTGTTCAACAAAGATAGTGACAGGCTCTAACACTCCATTTTTCCGAATATCTTCTTTAAAGGCATTCCAATCATCAATGTAGTAATTACCTACATATTCTTTACCATTGCGCATATGTTGCTTTCGCTTATCATGACCTTCAGGTTTTAAATCTTTTACAACTGAAAGAGATAACCTTCCCGTTACTCGTTTCGTTAAATCAAGCCGTCTATAGGATGAGGCAGGGTTTTGTTCCGTGTATTTGGTTTGTGAGATAGTTTTAAGCATTCTTTTATTTCCTCCTTAAAATGACCATGTGTTGTTAGTTAGTAGTGGGTAGATAAGAGAGAGTCTGTGTTATTTTCATAAGGACATCAGCAGTTTCTTCGACTTCTGTTGTCATCGACCGCATGGCTGCATATACAAGTTCATGTTCTGGGCCTTTCTTGGCGAATTCCTCGCAATTTGTTTCTTTAATCGCTTCTTCTAATAATCGCTGTGCCAATTCTACTTTTTCTTTAGGCGTCATTGTTTATCAATCTCCTTTATTTCATTATCACTTTTACCATTATATTGTAACTCTAAAAGGGAGATAAAAATAAAAAAACTGCTAAGTTTAGTTAACAAAGCAGCATAGAATACCCGTATTTTTCGTAATTAGCTTTACTGTATAACTAAATATGAACTTAACAAACAAAGCGATGACTTTTAGGTAATTCAATAACTTATAGCTCAATATGATTTGACTTTGAGCCGAAGCCGCTAATGCCAGAGCAATTAGACTCCATAAGAGAATAAAGTATGTTGAAGAAGGAACATTAAGACAAGACCGATTGAGGTACGGAGAGTTTGCAGACCATATCAAAATGTGCATCCTTAAACATGAGTTTATCCGTTAATTATCATTCATGTATTTATGTAGAGAAAAAGCCATCTCCTATTAGGTGATAGCTTTTATGTGTTTACATAAAAATTTTTTATTTACACGGCCAGTATTTCTGAGGCAATTCAATAGTTGTATAGCTAAACCCTGGAGAAAAGGCAAGTTTATATTCGNCAAGCAAGTGNTTTTTTTCAGTCTTATCTTTAGCGTAGTCAAGATGTTCGTAGGCTCTATCATAAGGTGATTTNCATAGAAGTTGATATCGATAACCTTNTTCTGGACTATAAGCTTTAGGACGTGTCATTTTATCATTTCCTTTCGTGTTGGGTTTTGTTTAAGTTTATTATTAAAGAAATTCTTGCATGACCTTATATTCTTTCTCGTTTAATATTTCTTTTAACCGGTCTTTCATCTCTTTCACAATACGTCTTCTAACTTCAAGAACGTCATGCATCACACAATTTTCAATGTCTTGAATCTCTTTTATTGCTTCGAATTTTATAGCGGTGCTTGTTAATCCAAAATCCCTTGCGATTGCCACATATAACTCAATGAAATTATTCACTTTGACCATTCTTTTATAGTCACTAACTCTGTTCGTAGAAACACTCATTTTATCAATCTCCTTTTTCGTTATGGTTTACATTTTTTATTTTATATTCATTTCGAGAAAACAGTGGAAAAAAGTTCCTTTTGTTAGTGTTCTATCAAAAACATTTTAAGGACAAAAAACACTTTTTTCCTTTTGTTTTGCTTTTTAAAAAATAAACAAAGCTATCTAACCAGAGGATAGATAGCTCATACTTTTAAATTTACGTTAATTAAACGTACTAAGGTGAAAATGAGAAAAAATATAGTTTGGTACTACGTGCATTTTATAAGGAGAACTAAAAAAAGTGAATTTGACTCTTTACAAATACTTCAAAATCATTTATCTTGAATTCAAGATATTTTTTTAGAAAGTCGAACTTTATAAATAAGGAGTGATTGCTATGCAATTAACAGGCTTACATCATGTATCTATTTTTACAGCTAAAGCTGAAAGAAATTATGAATTTTTCACCCAAGTTCTAGGTATGCGTTTGGTGAAGAAGACCGTTAACCAGGATAA
>Ga0058696_1000864_pt1 | contig 12479 bp, 14 predicted proteins | sample AgamicMgSfrz_FD_55077 | JGI IMG/M metagenome (GOLD analysis project Ga0058696, IMG submission 55077) | Agave microbial communities from Guanajuato, Mexico - Mg.Sf.rz | ecosystem: Host-associated > Plants > Phyllosphere > Phylloplane/Leaf | place: Guanajuato, Mexico | collected 2012-05-30 | reverse complement strand
TCACTTTTATATTCTTTATATTTTTTTATTATGGTAGGAAGCTTTCTAACAATTTTATATAGAAGGAATAACTCTAAACATACAAAAGCAATTTCTCCTGCTACTATAATATAAGAAACGTATGAAAAAGCTTGTAAATAATCCCTTGGAATAATAAATCTTGCAAATATATAACCAGCTATTACAACAGGAAATATATACGTTAACGAGTATCTTTTTCGAATAATAAAGAAATACGTAATGACCGGAATTACAAACATGCAATCTAATAATGATCCAAGAACAACTTCTTTCGGAGTAGTTGGTACAATCGGAAGAGCATATAATAAATAGTTTGATAACAAGATTAAAGATACGAGTCCAATCCAGATACTTTTTCGCCTTAGCGAAAGTGTGACATTCATACGTCCACTCCTCTATTTAAAAACCTCGTTTAAATGGTCTTTATAAAATGAAATAGCACGTTCAAATTCTTTAACTTCTTCTACTTTTACGACTGTTTCAAGTAGTAATTTCATCGCGGATTCATGATCGTTTACATTATATTTTGCTAATGACAAAAATACTTTCATCACATCGTTATCTGGAAACTGCTGTAAACCTGTTTCTAAAACAGTAATTGCTTTGTCATACTCCCCTATACAACGATATGTACTACCAAGGCCGATATATGCGCCGCAAAGTGACTCACCTTCAAGACCGTTTGCAATTGCCTGTTCATAGTATGGCATAGCTTCTGTTTCAAGACCCATTACATCATGTATCCAGGCACATTGATAAAGTACTTCTGCATCTCTCGTAAAGTTTGTTAATCCAATGAGTATCTCTTTAGACTGCGCATATTTCTTTTCTTTCCGGAGTTTAATAGCTTGCTTTAATAAATGTTCCATAGAATTCACTCCTCACCAATTATTCTATGTATCCATTTTGAATGTTTAACGTTTGTGTAAAAGTAAAATTCCCATAAATTAAAGTTTCGCTTACCTATATATACTATGCGGATTTACTCTTATCCAAATACTTAAAATTAAAAAGCAGTAATGTGATTACATAGTACTTCTAACCTTTTGACAATTTCTTTCGCTGTTTCATCTTTCCCATTACATAGCTTCCCTTTCCCGTCTTGTCCAATTACGTAGTGTACTGCTCCGCGCGAATATAAAGAATGTGGTGAATTCGCAATTATTATACTCGCCTTTGCTTCTTCCATTCTATTTTTTGCTCTTTCAAACAGTTCTTCTTCATTTACATCACTTTCAAGCTTAAAGCCTACGAGCACTGTTTCTGGATCCCACTTTTTTATTTGTTTTAATACTTTCGGCGCCTTTTGAAAATGAATAATTGGCGCTATATCACTTGAAATTTTTCCATTCATATCAAGAACATTCCCATCTTGATCACAAATCTTGTCCACAATCCAATCTGATCCAGCCGCTGCCATAATGACTGCATCAACCTTTTCATGCGTAATGATACTTTTCATTTTATCTTGTAAATCAACAATTCCTTCAAATGGGTGTAATTCTAATTGATTATTTATATCGTTTGGTTTCTCGGCAAAATAACCGTGTAAATATATAACATGCGCTCCTTTACTTATAAGCTCTTCAGCAATTATTCTTCCAATTGTTCCTTTTGCCATATTCGTATGACCACGCACTTGGTCCCATTTTTCTAAACAACCACCACTTGTAATTAATACCTTTTTCCCCTTCATTGTAACCATCCCTTACTGATTTTTCTTACGAAACCATTCTGTCCCAAAGTCAACGATATCTCGTTGTTTCATAAGACGACACTTTGCGTTTCCTATTTTCCCCATTGTTACAGTACCTTTTTGCTCAAACGCCACTCCGATTTCTACAAACTTATCAGAATCGTAATCCATATCCACAAACTCTTTCCATACTCTTTCACTATTTTCTATAATAGGTGCCCCCACTTTAATTAACTCACATGCACCAGAACGTACTTCAGATAAATGTACAGACGTGTTGGAATCATAGCCAACACCAATTAATAATATGTACCCGTCTAAATCATATATTTTTCTTAGTGGAGATTCCTCTCCTAAACTCATCGATAGTGACTGATTTATCGTTATTTCTTCTGCGTGTTTTCCCCATGCAGCAAAACTCCCTAATGGATGATTGCTACGAACTACATTCGGATATGTACGAAAACATTCAACTATTTCCCCCATGCCTCTTGTTGGTGTTATTCGTGGGTCATACGCTGGGACATTATCACGGATAATCTGCCACCAGTCTTCAGGTACAGGCGGTCTTGACCAATGTTTCGGATCGGATAAATCTGAAGATTGCGTTGGCATAATGATTGTTCCTTCTTTTGTAACAACTTTCATTAATGCTTCAACTACCGCAACCGCTCCACCAGATATCCAGCCGATAGAACTTAGCGAAGAATGCACAATAACCGTCATCCCTTTTTCTAACCCTAATTTTCTTAAATCATTTGTAATTGTTTTGATTGTATTTGGCAATTGTGTACTTGCCACTATGTCATTCATTTTCACGATTGTTCCCCCATTTTATTTTAAACTACTACATACATATATTATCATATTTTTCTTAATTTTTAACTTAATCATTTTTATCTACGTAAAAAATGGTAATATATTGATTTTATATAACAAAAGAAGAAACATAAAGGCGTTACATCCAAACAATAATAACACTATATAGAAACATAGAGCTCATCAAAAATGATAAGCTCTTTGTTTCATTTACCCTTCAATTGTAACCCCTGTAAACATCGATAAGTTTCCTGTTATTTTCTCACCTACACGTAAAAATAACCCTGCGGCTCTTCCGCTTATGCAGTGTGACCCAATTAATAGTTTACCGGTATATGGACCATCCCATGTGTCAATTGTATAGTCAGGCATTTCTATATATNGCTGATATATTTTCCGTTGTTCAAAGTAATACTCTGTTTTATCTTCAGCTAATAGTTCATCATTTTTGTATATAGATACCCCTCCGCCTTCACGGCCGTATAAAGGTTTAGAAACATATGATTCATTTTTTTCTATAAATGGTTTATTTGTAAAATATGTTGGTAGGAAGTATTTCTGAATGATTCCTCGATCTTCTTCCTCAAAGAAAACTTCTTCTTCGTAAAGTTGCCAAATTAATGCGAGTATACTTTTATTTTGCATAAGAAAAGCAGCCGGTGGATTAATGATTTTCACTCTTCCTTGCGCTATATGATCTAAAAACTGGAGTCCAATTCTTTTCCCGTTTTTATCAGTATCTGAAACTAAATATTCAATTGGATATAGTCTATATAAATAATGGATTCGTTCACCATTTGGCGTATATATACCATCATCTGCAACGACGATATCTTGTATTCCTATATAATCTGTTGATTGATCTAAACAATAGTTTCTTAAAAACTGTACTGTTTGATGGTCTTCCTCGTGCCAATCATAACTAGTAAAATATATTGTTTCTCTAGGATTTATACTATAGTCATGTTTAATTTGTTGCCATGCCTGCACTATATGCTCTTCTATATGGTTTGGATGACTTACATCATGATAACGACACAACACTTCATTAGCGACAGACGGTTCTAAATAACCTGTTGGTGTATCACAATTTACTTCTATTAACTTTATATCTTCACCGTTTACGATAAAGTCAAATCTTGTAAAATATGAAAACAAACCAGTATGTTTCATTCTCGCAATTTCCCACGTTTCAGCTGGGAATCCTAGTTTTTGAAAATCTTCTGTCGTATTTACAATATATTGATACGTTCTATATAACACGTACATGATTTCTTCTGTCGCTTTTGAAATAGCAGTATATGTGTTTACTGCCATACGATACATACCTGTTGCCATATATTGGTTCCATTCATCATTCTCTAATAGACTCGGCCAAGTAAATCCATTCCGACCAGCCTCTTCTGCAAGAGAAAACCATACTTTCATATACTCTTTCTGTTCTTGTTCTGTATACATGGTTCTATTATCCTTTCATATTATGATCCAGCTGGCGCTTTTGCGTTCCCAATTCCACTGGAACCAGAATTCACTTTTGGTGTTTGTGTCGTAGATGATTTCGGCGTATTTGTATCTGGCGTCACTTTATTTGTTGGATTTGGCTGTTGTTTATTTAAATCCACTTTATTGGAAGAGTTGTTGTTACTGTCAGTTCCACCGTAATACCCTCCACCACCGCTGCCACCAGTTCTACGTTCGTCTTTTTCACGATATGGAATAACATTATTTGCATACGGTTTCTTCATTACATTTGGTTTTGCTGTAAAATTCATATTTGAAGTTCTGCTTGCTAATAAATATCCTGCTACGAATGGAAGTATCGGTAAATGTGAGTTTTCATGATACGATGAAAATGACGGATTAAATTCCTTACATAACTCATCATTTTCTACATTTTCATTAGTAGGAGTTTTATCATCACAATTTAAATTTTCTTGTTCATTCCCTTGCTTTGCACCATCTGTTTTAACAGCAGTACTTTCTTTCTGTGCAGTTTCTTCTTCATAATCACCACAGCCAGTTAATAAAAAAGATGACACCCCTATTGAAGTAGCAATTTTTATAAATTTACTTTTATCCATTCTCATGTGTTATACACCTAATTTCTTTTATCTATATTTTTCCAGATAACTTTATTATATAATGTAAATATTAATGTTTTCAAACTAAACATTTTATGCACATTTGCATCTTTTGCTTTTTATTCCCTAAATAAAAACGAACTATTATTATATTATACATACTATAATAAATTAAAAGACGACCTAATACTCGGATCGTCTTTTAATTTATTTATTTTTATATACTAAACGTCTCAATAAAATCTCTAATGGTCCATTGAGATTATTTTTTTCCATTATTGTAGCTAATATGACAGAAGATATCCAAATACTTATAGCTATCAATGCAGCGAGAGTGATACTTACATACCCTCCTAAATCAAATGCTACAGGTGATAAAAGTATAACAAGCAGTGCCTCATTCAAAACAAAAAATGTTAATGAACGCTTTCCTAAAGCGATCAATGCAAGGCTAAAGTACCCTAGATTTTTTAATTTACTCCCTATTATTCCGAAACCTGTTGCATATGCTAATCCTCCAACAATTCCAGTTACAATATGGATTCCATTTATCATTCCAGCTGCAAATACACTTGGATACCATATAGTCCCTACAAAAGATAGTGGCAAAGCACCTACTAAGGAAATTGATAATCCTATAATTGTTATAAAATATAATTTTTTCAAATGTTGCTCTGGTTTTATTAGTAACCGATATTTAGCAATCCACAAACCAAGAATTACAGAAGGAATTATCGGGAACATAACATGGATGAGAACAGGTATAACAGGAAAGAAAAGTAATCGTAACATGGTAGTACTAAGATACGTGTCTTTTGCTGAAACATCTGGTGAAAAACCGTAATCGCCTATTGCTTGCATATTAAATCCCCATATTATTGGAATAAAAATGATATACAATATAGTGATAATCGTAAATGTTCGAATTAATGTTTTCATTTTACACTTTAATAGTGGACTAACAAGAATCCCCGCTACACCATAGGCCATAAGAATATCTTGCCCACCAATTAAGACCGCTAACACAATCCCGAACAGTATTAAATACAAAGAGCGTCTTCTTACTATTTTTACAGCCTGATTTTCATCTATCCCTTTTGATATTTGCCCTTCAAGCGCTAGAACCAAACCGTAGCCTAATAATACGGCAAACATTGCCCGTGCACGGTTATCAATTATGAATATACCAAAAAGGTTTACAATTTGATCAAAGAAATTACCGCTTTCCACCCTATGCATAATTCCAGGATCTGCAGCATATAAGTAAAGCGGTGCATGAGCAAGTACGATTAATAGTAACATTGTACCCCTTGCTAAATCTAATGAGACTGCACGCTTCTTCTCAATTGTTCCATTACTTATAGATTTACTCATATTTTGCTTCCTTCCTTAGCATCAACTAAACATTTCGACCTTTCTTACATTTTTGCCAAAAACGAATAACTAGCTACTATTAAAATTAGAACAGATAAAGTGAAACTTGAATCAGTGGAGGTTTTGTGCATCCTCCACTGATTATAAGCCCGTACCAATCGGGCATTTATGGGCTGCAAGGCTTCCAACTAACTAACTTCCTTACTCCAGCCGAATTTTAATGTGGGAGCTTTACTACCCACCAATAGCGAGATAAATAAAAAACGAACTATTTCTTCAAATCGTCTTCCGGATATTATATTCTAAGATTATTTCATTATGTTTTATTTTTAAAATACAAATGAAATCTTTCTATCCCCGGGTATTTTTCTCCTAAACTTTTAACCTTAAAACCAATTTTCTTATAAAATTCTACTGCCTCTTTATCTGTCTCTGCTTCTACATAAGTCAATTGATGTATTCTTACTACTTCCCTTATCATTTGCAACGCAATTCCTTTTTTACGATATTGTGGAGCGACTGCTATGTGGCAAATTTCCGCTTTATTTGCGCCGAATATTTCAATACCTATACAAGCCTTTTCTTCATATTTATACAATGTGCCTGTATTCCTTTCATAAAATACAACTGCTTTCTTTAAGCTAGTTTCACTTGGCCCAACTGCATACTGTAGTACATTTAAAATGGGATCTTTCTCAATTTGTTCAACGTGTCGCAAATTCATATCTTCATTCCTTTCTATGAAAAAAGATTAGCTCTTTATATAAAGAGCTAATCTCATTACGCAGTTATTTTTTCTTCTTTCTTCACAACGACCGCTACATAACTATGTAGTATCATTCCAACAATAACGAGGCTCATGCCGATCCAAGATAAAGATGACGGAATTGGCGCAGATAGCAAGATAAGTTCTCCTACTAGCGCAAATAAAACTTCACCAGACTGAGTTGCTTCTACTGTTGCTAGTTTTTGTGGATCATCTTTTACAAGATCTGTCGCAAAGAAGAATAGTACGGTCGCGATTAAACCTGAACTAACAGCTACAATAAAACATTGAAAAACTTGGCTACTTGACGGTAGTCCGCCTGTTGATACTTCATAACCAGATAGTAAAAACCAAAATGGTAAGCTTGCTAATGTCATACCGAGAACTCGCTGAAATACATCTAATTCCCCTTTACAAACTTGCATCATTTTTCGATTTCCAAGAGGATACGCAAACGCTGCAATAAGTACAGGAACGACACATAAAACGGTTTCACGAATACCTAATGAAGAAGCATGTTCTACTTGCATAAGTACAACGCCGCATAAAATAATACCCGACATAACTAATTCCTTCATTGGAAGTTTTTTATGTAATGGATTTACTGCAAAAAATGGTGTTAACAAAATCCCTGCGACGATCGTAATTTGCCATGTTGAGGCAACAAGCCAACCAGGTCCAAAAGCTCCGGCAAAACTAAGTGGTGCATAGAAGAGACCAAATCCAACGATACTCCACACTAACCATTCTTTCGGATTATTTTTCATATATTGAAAGAGTTGCTTTAAGTTCCCTCTATACATGACAATAAGTAAAAGCATTGGAACCATAAAGTAATACCGTAATGATGCACTCCAAATCCAGCTTCCACCTTCTAAGTCCATCGCCCGGTTTAAAACGAAGGTAAAGGCAAAGAAAAATGATGCCAATATTCCTATGACAATTGCTTTCATTATAAAACCCCTTGTTTAGTTTCTTCTTATACTATACAACAAATTAAATATAATTAAAATTCGAAATGTTTATCTCGCATGTATTCTAGCTCTAAATCGTTTTCTTAACTGACTAATATGAGCCTGATGGTACCGATTATGATCAGCTATATGCCATATCCCCCACCTTATAGTCGCATTTTCTCCCTTTTCGTAAAAAACTTCTCGTGTTAAATCCTTTTCTGTTAGTTTCATACATTCCTCATATAACATATGTTGCACATCTTCATAATCTTGCATTACTTGTTGCAACGTCTGTTTTCTTAAACTTGGCAGTTCTCCTACTTCATTTAACATAGGTCCATATATATTATTCAGTGTCTGTGGAACTTCCACTCCTTTTAAACGATACACCCAGTGTAAATCAACCACCGCTAAATGCTGAAGTAGCTGTCCTATACTATTTTCATTATTTTCTGACCCTTTAAAGGACAGTTCTTTCTCATCAGTACCTTCTACTAACTTTTGCAATCGTTTAAATGTATCAGTAACCATCGCATATAGAATCGCTACTTGCCGGTTCATATTTTTTTCTAAACGGAGATCTTTCATACTAAACTCCCTCTCTTAAAAGAACAACACCATATGTTCATCATCACTATACACACCATTCATCTTTATAGCCCTCTTTTCAATCCCATACGTTTTAAAGCCCATTGATTCATACAACTTCTTTGCTGGCACGTTTGTGGACACAACACCTAAAGTCAATTGTTCCAAGTCCATTTCTCTTGCTCTTTCAATTGCCTTGCGTATTAACTCACGTGCAAGGCCACTTCTTCGATTGCTTGCATCTACATACATCGCAACGATATAACCTTTATGTTTATACGCCTCTTTTTCCTCTGTTAGTAAAGTGACAACGCCAACTAATTTCTGCCCCTCATTAAAAGCACCGAATGTATAACTAGTAGTAGCTGTTAAATTACTTTCCACTCGCTTAATAGGATTTTCCTGACGAATCGCCTCTTCATAAGTTGTTACAAATGCCTCTGGGTTTACTTGTAATGCTTGTAAACGTAAATCCCAATATTTTTTCGCATCTTCTTTCGCAAGTAATCGAATCATATTACTCCAGCCCCTTTAAGTTAACATAATAATTTTATAATAAACAATTTAAAGATTTGTATTCTTCTCTTAACATACTATAACGATAACGATGAATGAACTTCCCTTGACGTAATCGATCATTTCTCATTAGTCCTTCACAAACAAAACCTGCCTTTTCATAACTCTTTCTAGCTTGAAAATTATCTTCATCTACACGTAGCCAAACTTTTTCTAATTTAAATGCAAAGAATGCTTGATATAACATACTATATAGGGCTGCTATTCCATACCCTTTACCCCAGTATTCTTTATTACCAATCGCGATTCCCAGTTCTGCATTTTTATTTGTTTTATCAAAGTTTTTAAGATCTACCCATCCAATATGTATGCCGTTCTCTGCAGTGATGGCTCTTTGTTCATAACCATTTTTTCGATTTATACATGCTTCAATCCATTTTTTCGTATCTTCACGAGTGAACGGTGGATATTGATCTGGTACAACTAAATACTTTGTTACTTTTGTATCTAATGACCATTGATATCGATCTTCTACATCATCTAGTGTCAGTTCTCTTAATTGAACGAATGGAACATTCATTGCGCTATCCCCTTTTTTATTTTCCTATAGAAAACCCTTCGAACATTCTTCCTCCATACTGTTCTAGCGTTTTTTCTACAAAAGTAATTAATTTTCTTTTTTCTCCCGTTGTATAAAAATGATCGAACGCCGCTACAAATTGGTCTGCGTATTGTTCATCATATCTTCTAAGTACCCTTATAAACCATTTTGAGTTTCCAAGCCATTTACCATTTACTCTTAATACATATTCATGTAATAAATCAGCTAATAAATTAGCGATAAACAATTCTTCTTCTCTTTTTGATGCACCAATAAAATCATCCAAAGTATCCGTAATAAAATACCGCTTCTGTTTCATCATTTCTTCAGTCCATTTAGCTGGTCCTTTATTTAGTAAATCATTTGCTTCTCTTTTTAATTTCTCAATCATTTCATTGTCACCTTTTAATACAATCCCCTCTGAAACTAATTGTGGCAATGAAGGTCTCCCGCGATCACAATCCATTTTAAAAAAGGTTTTATACGTTTCAAAATTATGTACAAACACTTCAACAGGCCATCCATTACTATAGAAAGATTCTCGATAACAAGACGTTAAACTATGATCAACTATTACAATGTCCAGATCAGATGTTTTTGTCGCTTCTCCTCTTGCAACGCTTCCTCCAAGTAAAGCTACATCACAATTCGGAAATTGTGATGTAATTATGCTTTTTGCCGCTTCCATTGCTTTCATAACCGTTCCCCTTTTCTTATTTCACTTTCTTTTTTTCAGCTCTTTCTCTCGCTTTTTTTATATACGGTTCTGCGTCTGGTGTTTTGCATGATGTTGCCCCGTGATTAACCTGTACTTTTCCAATTTCACGTGCAATTTCAATCGCTTTTCGCTCTAAGTGTTCATTACGAATACCTATCGCAATTAAAGCACTATTCATCGCTTCTTTTTTTCTATTTTTTTCATTATGTATATTTGCTTTAATTTCTTCTAAATACGGTGAAAAGAAATCATCATATAACGTTTTATTTTTAATCGCTATATTTGCTAATAAAGACCAACCTGCTCTTCCAATCCATTCATCATCAGATTTTGCCCATTCTTCCATTCTTTCTATCGCAATTGGCGACGTACAAATAGCCGTCATCAAAACGTCCATTAAACAATAATAATCAACTTCCTGTACCCATTTATTTAGCAGTTCTGTCGTAACTTCCTTTGGATCTAATACCATTGTTGCTAAAGTCATTGCATCCATATTTTTTGTTTCCCATAATAAAATTGCTAAATCATGATCTTTTTTTATCTTCTTTTTTAACAATTTTAAATTGGCAAAACTAACTCCGAATAGTGGCTCTTTCGCTCCGTGATTTTTATACGTTTTACAATTTTGTTCTGTTCCATATTCCTCTAGTTGCTGCATTACTTCCTCAAGTAACATATATCCACCTCTTTAACTTTTATGTTGACTTCATATATGTATATACGATACATTCTACATTACTTTTTAGTTTTCCTATATTTATTTTTTAAATGCGGTATGTGAAATTTTATAGTTCTACAAATAACTAAAACACCCACGAAAAACCTGTACATTTTACATATACAGGTTTTCATTTTATCCATTTCCCATGGTGTAAGAAATAGACTATGAAAGCACTTTTATTTGTTTAATTCTCTCTTTATTTTTTGTAAGCTCTTTACATCTGACCACTCTTCTATAGAGCCTGCGTCCGGAAAAACTGTAACTACATTAAAATTCGTACCTTTTTCTTTTCCAATTTTTTTAGCGGCTAATAAATTCGCTGCCGCAGACGTTCCTATTTTCATACCAGTTTCATTATAAAAACGTGCCATTTCATACAAGGTTTCTTCATATGAATAAGTCCATTGTTTTTCTATCAAATTATCTTCCTGTTCTATGAAATGTTGTTTCCTCCCTAAGCCGAACCCACCTGAACCAGCATATTTCTTTAAATCATTTGGTGGTTGTTCGGAACCATAAGGCAATTCAGCAGGCATTACTAAATGTAGCTCAACATTTTTTGTATAATTCTTTACTGCTTTATAGACCCCCATTAGAGTTCCACCAGTACCAGCAGATGCTACCCATGCGTGTATTGGTTTTCCGTTCATTTGCGCAATAATTTCTTGGCCTGTACCTTCTATATGACTTGATAGATTTGCATTATTATAATGTTGGAATAAAAAGTATAACTCGGGTTTTTGTTTGCTAATCTCAATTGCCTTTTCAATTACTGCGTAAAAACCCATACATTTATCAACTAAAATCACGTTAGCTCTATAATGCTCAAGTTCATTTAATAGTGATTTACCAGTTCCGGAACTTAAAACTAACGTACATTGAATTCCTAAATAATAACAAATACGCCCGATTGATCTCGCTAAGCTTCCACCACTATATTCTAAAATAGATTGTTTTTTGTCCGCTTCTTGTAAATATTTTTGAATCATTCCAAGTGCTGCTCTATCCTTAATCGATCCTGTAGGGTTGTGCCATTCACATTTAGCATAGATAGAAAGATCCTTCGTTTCTTCGCATTCTAATTTCATGAGAGGTGTATTCCCAACATTTTTAGCAAACTCATCAAAATGCTTTAATGTCATACTTCTACATCTCCTTCATAAATCATATTTATTATATTTTTTTAGCCAAAATACTTTTTACATTTTCAATACTCTCTTAACTAAATCTTCTTATATAAAAATCCCTACAATGCTGTAGGGATTTATGTCTAAATCATTTTGTTACACTCCTTACATACGAAAAGAGCTTCTTTATTCAAATGCATTCATAAGCACAATTCTCCAACCATCTGGATCCTCTATTGTGGTACCTTTCTCTAGCCAATACGGATTTTCTGGTTCCACCTCATGGTAGCCCATATTACTTAATCGATTCACTATTTTTTCAATTTCATCTTTATTAGGCATATAAAAAACTAGTAAATTATCTTTTGTTGGTGCCGGACATGGACTTCCATTAACATGCGTTGTAAACTCCAAATGATACTCGGCATCCGGTAATCCAAACATAACTCCATCATATCCTTCATGATTGTGAAATTCTCCTATACGCTTTAA
>Ga0058696_1000860_pt1 | contig 12512 bp, 10 predicted proteins | sample AgamicMgSfrz_FD_55077 | JGI IMG/M metagenome (GOLD analysis project Ga0058696, IMG submission 55077) | Agave microbial communities from Guanajuato, Mexico - Mg.Sf.rz | ecosystem: Host-associated > Plants > Phyllosphere > Phylloplane/Leaf | place: Guanajuato, Mexico | collected 2012-05-30 | reverse complement strand
ATGGCGAGCACCCCTGTGGCCTCTTCCAGCCCAATGCGGCCGCTGAGCAGCGGGACCACAAGCGATGAATCGATAAAGTTAATCGCCGGAACCGCAAGAGACGATAACACAATGGGAATTGACAGTTTAAAGATATCACTGTAAATCCCTCGCATCGGCAGTTGCTCTGCACGCACAACGTCCAATTGTGCGGCACGGTCACTGCGGCGCAGCTTCAAGGTGAAGTAGAGCATCACGGCAAAGGCACCGATGCTACCTAGTACACCACCGAATGAAGCTCCTGCAGCGATCGTTCTATCATCATAATTCCATTGCAGCATGACATACGCCACGATAATGGCTGTACCTACGCGGGCAAACTGCTCCACAATCTGTGAAATGCCGCCTGCCGTCATATTGCCGCGTCCCTGGAAGTAACCACGCATCATGGCAATGGCCGGGAAGAGCAGCAGCGCCGGAGCAAGAGCCCGAATCGCGCTAACCGCTTCCGGTACCTTGGATACATACGTTGCATAATAAGGTGCTGCAAACCACAGTAAGGCTGACATAACAACCCCGGCTACCGCAGCAAAGATCAAGGCAGCCTTATAGATTTGCTGTGCTTCTCCCGNNCGNCCNAGCGCGTANCGTTCNGANACCATNTTGCTNAGCGTGCTNGGAATTCCNGCNGTNGCGACNGTTAACAGCATTAAGTATACCGTATTGGAGATGGTAAACGATGCGTTACCGATATCGCCAAGGATATGCTCCAGCGGTACCCGCTGCACAAGACCAAGTACTCTGGCAATGAGTGCTGCGGCCGCCAGGATGAGCGTACCCTTAATGAATGTTTCCTTCTTAGACAAACTAATTCCCCTTCTTTCCCCCACACGGACGTGCATCTGGTTGAAGCCTATCCCGAACGTCTATGCGAATCTTGCTACCCAGATAATAAACAGAACAATCATGACAATTTGCAAAATAATTTTCATTACCGTACTGGTGAACAGACCAACGACGGAACCGAATCCAACCTTTGTAGCCTTGGAAGGTGATGATCCGCCGATTAATTCTCCGATAAATGCACCGATAAATGGCCCCAGTACCAACCCGAATGCGGGGATGACAAATGGACCAATAATGACACCAATCGTACTCAGGGTTGTGGATAGCTTGGAGCCTCCGAATTTCTTGACGCCCCATGCACTAACCACATAATCCGCTACGAACAATACCACCACGATTAGAATCTGGAAAATCCAGAACCATACGCCAAACGGATCGAAGCTGAAGAACCAGCCATAGACCAGAAAGGCGAAAAAGATCGCTATAGCTCCAGGCAGTATCGGGTATACCGTTCCGGCCATTCCCACTGCAAACAAAAGCACAATTAAAATCCAGCCAACGGTTGCAAGCAAAGGTTATTCCCCCTTCAAAATGTGTTCACGAATAACTTCCACAATTCCATCTTCATTGTTGCTCGCCACAATCAGATCAGCGGCTTCCTTCACTTGTTCCTGAGCGTTCCCCATGGCAACGCCCAAACCTACCGCCTCGATCACGGCCAGATCGTTCAGACTATCTCCGACTGCGACGACTTCGGACATTTCTATCCCCAGCAGTTTGCAGACTTCAGCCACGCCACTCGCTTTCGAAATGCCAGCCGGGTTAATCTCAATATTAACAGGTGAGGAATTCGTCATTTGAAGGCCTCCCAGCTGCTGCAATTCCATCATGATCTGATGACGAACTTCATCGACTTCGGTATTGAAACCAAATTTCAACCATTCCAGTCCCTCAATATTGTCCGTCCAACGCTCTCTGTTGAACAGTTCCTCTACGGAATATGCCCAGTACCAGCTGTTATATTTCTCGCCAATCTCCTGCATGGTACGGATTAAAGCCGGATCCATCAGATGACGAATGTGCAGGTCATGTGGAGCTTTCCAGACTTCACTGCCATTCACCGTGACCATCGGCGTTTCCAGTCCAAGCTGTACCGCGTACGGCATCGCATGGAATACGGCTCTTCCCGTGGACAGACACACGTGCACCCCGCGCCGAATGGCAATCTGTATCCACTTGGCGGTTTCCTGGGTTATTTCATGGTTATCGTTGAGCAATGTTCCGTCCATGTCCAGCGCCAGCAATTTGTATTTAAGTTCACTCATGCAGTATTCCTCCTCAGTTGTCTCTCTCTAAATATCCCTATCCAAACTCTCACAAAAAGACCGCCCGGTATCCGCAGGAGGCGGACGCTCCGGACGTCACAGCTAACGACATTTTACCACAGATCATCCAGATGCAACAAAATAACGGTCAATCCAAATAACGATATGAAGGCAGACAAGATCCTATGCACTTATGTGCTGGAGCAGATCGAGGGAAATTCTCATCTATATGGATGTCATACCCGATATCACACCTCCCAAACGTCAAAAACCGCCTGCGCATGCAGACGGTTTGGATCTAGTTCTTAACGTGTCGCGAATTTACGACGAGCGTAGCGGAGGATAATGCCATGTTTCGGAGATAGCAAGAGTGCCAAAACAAACAGAATTCCAGCTACCGCCACCATGCAGCCTGCAATGGAAGCATCCAATGCATAAGCCATCATATAGCCTCCAACCGAGGAAGCAGCACCTACCAGTACGCTGTACAGAATCATTCTACCGAGACGATCCGTGAGCAGATAAGCTGTCGCCGCAGGAACAATCAACATGCCCACTACGAGTATGGACCCCACACTTTCAAATGAAGCCACGGATGTCATGGAAACAAGCCCCATGAGCAGGTAGTGAAACAATACGACCGGAATACCGCAGGCAGCTGCCAGCGCCGGATCGAAGGCACACAGTTTGAACTGTTTATAGAACAGTCCGATGACAACCAGGATGACCAGCAGCGTAATACCCAGCATCCAAACCGCCCTTGGCCCGACATCGGTGCCCCCAAGAGTTAATGTATCCCACTGTACGTAGGCGATCTCACCAAAAAGAACACAGTCCAGATCCAGATCAATATGTTGGGCATTGAGACTGATCAGAATGACACCAACGGCAAAGAGTGCCGTGAATACAATGCCAATGGATGCATCGGAAGACAGCCCTCCGGCCTGCAGGCTTTGAATGAAGAACACCGTTAACAGGCCGAAAATTGTGGCCCCGAGCAGCATCCATAAGGAATCCCTAGAACCGCTCCACAGAAAAGCAATGGCAATCCCGGGAAGCACGGCATGGCTGATGGCATCCCCAACCAGCGCCATTCGCCGCAGGATAAGGAAACAGCCGAGAATAGCACATGCAGACGAAACCAGTACCGCCGTTAATATGATCCAAAGTGTAGCCATTACAACTCCCCCCGTTCCTGCTGTGTTCCTTGGGCGGAAAGTGTCTGAAGCGTAGCACGCTCTTCTCGAAGATAAGCCGATTTGGCCTGCATGCTTCGCAAACGGCGAGCCAGTAATCCCCGACGCGGTGCAAGCAGCGCCGAGCCGGCAAACAATATCGTAGCCGCAAGAACTGTCACAGGTCCTGTTGGCAGATTAGGAACGAGCGTACTGAAAATGGTGCCTGTGGCACCACTCAGAGCACCGAATATGCCTGCAAGCAGCACCATAAGTGCAAGTGAATCGGTCCAGCAGCGCGCTGCTGCCGCGGGTGTTACGAGCAATGCAGCGACGAGAACGACTCCGACTGCCTGAATTCCCGCTACAACCGCGATGACTGTCAGCAGCAAGATCAGCTGTTCCAGCATCGCTACAGGCAACCCCATGCCCCGGGCAAATCCAGGGTCAAAGCTTACGAGCTTAAATTCCTTGAACCATACCAGACAGGCAATGAGTAAAACGAGACAGACACCGCCCATGACGTATACATCCGTCATCACCATGGAGGCTGCCTGACCAAACAAATATTTATCGAGTCCGCTTTGGCTTCCGCTTGCTCCATGCTGGATGCGGGTAAGCATGACTACGCCAATACCGAAGAATACCGTCAGCACAATCCCCATCGCTGCATCCTGCTTAATCCGTGAATATCGGGTAATCCACGATATGCCGAAGGTCGCAATGATTCCTGCAACGAGCGCGCCAAACAGAAAGAGACCTACTGATTTGGTTTCCGTCAACATAAAAGCAATACAGATCCCTGGCAATGCCGCATGTGCCAGTGTATCGCCCATCAAACTTTGGCGGCGCAAAAAAGTAAATGAGCCAATAATGCCACTACTGAACCCGAGCAACAAACAGCCAAGCAAAATCCAGCGTGTGTTGGGGTCAGACAGAATGGAAAGGATCCAGTTCCCCATTGTTACACCTGGCCCTTCTCCGTCCGGCTTCCGATCATCGCAATCCGGCCTCCGTAGGTTTCCTGCAGCGTATCCGGTACAAATACTTCGCTTGTCGGCCCGCCAGCAACCAGTCGCCCGTTGAGCAGCAGCACATGGTCGAAATATTCCTCCACCGTCGCCAGATCGTGATGAACAACGAGTACCGTCTTCCCTTGCTTTTTCAGCTGTTCCAAAAGGGAAATGATGGCCTTTTCCGTTGTGGCATCCACCCCTGCAAACGGCTCATCCATGAAATACAGGTCCGCATCCTGAACCAGTGCACGGGCCAGAAAGACTCGCTGCTGCTGTCCGCCGGACAGCTGGCTGATCTGACGGTACATATAGTCGCCCATTCCCACTTGTTCGAGGCAATGTGCAGCCAGATCCCGTTCTTTCTTTCCTGGACGACGGAACCAGCCCAGATGACCGTACCTACCCATCATCACCACATCCAGCGCATGGGTTGGAAAATCCCAATCGACTGATTCCCGCTGGGGAACGTAGCCGATCCGACGCCGCTGCTCACGATAGGACTGACCAAAAATCCGCACCTCACCGTGCATTTTCGGTACCAGTCCGAGTACAGCCTTGATCAGAGTAGACTTTCCGGCCCCGTTCGGACCGAGAATACCAATCAGCTGGCCTTCCGGTATATCAAAGGAGACCCCGCTGAGAACTGGCTTTTTATGATAGGCCACAGCCAGATCCCGGACACTAAGAGGAGCTGTTATAGGCTGCGCTCCCTGCATGTGATTTGGATTCTTAGATGTAATCATATTCTCAGATAACGTTGTCTTGCTCATGCTGTTTCCACTCCTCTCTGGATAAAATCATTATTTCAGTGCTTCTACAATCGTCTCGGTATTGTGGCGGATCATGCCAATGTAGGTACCTTCTTCTGTTCCTTCAGCACCCATGGCATCCGAGAACAGTTCGCCGCCAATGCTGACCGTATGTCCTTTCTCGGCAGCTCCGGCAATAATCGCTTCCATCGCTTTAGCCGGCACACTGGATTCCACAAATACCGCCTTAATATTGTTATCCACGAGATAATCCCGCAGCTCACTAACATCCTTCGCTCCATACTCGGCTGCTGTACTGATTCCTTGAAGTCCCATCACTTTCATGCCGTAGGCTTCTCCAAAATATCCAAAAGCATCATGGGCTGTAACCAGTACTCGGCTCGCTTCAGGGATCTCCTGGATTTTCTCCCTCACTTCATTGTCTAGTTCCTCAAGTTTCGCCAAATATGCTTCTGCCTGGGTTTTGTAGGCCTCAGCATGATCCGGATCTGCCTCCACAAGCGTATCGCGCACAGCTTCGGCCGCATGCATCCAGTGACTTACATCGAACCAGACATGTGGGTCATATTCCGTACCGCCTGTTTCCTGACCCGAATGCAATTCGTCTACTGGAATGCCGTCTGTTACGGCGGTTACCGTTTTGCTCTTGGACATCTTCTCCAAAATATCAGTCATTTTGCCTTCCAGATGCAGCCCGTTATATAAAATGACTTCGGCTTGCTCCAGTTTGCGGATATCTCCTTGCGATGCCTTGTACAAGTGGGGGTCAACGCCTGGACCCATTAGCCCGGTAACGTCAACATATTCCCCACCGATCTCACGTGCTACATCTGCAATCATGCCTGTGGTTGCCGTGACCTGCATTTTCCCTTCAGTGCTTCCCGTGTCTGCCGAACTGGAGCAAGCTGTCAATACAACAACCAAAACCATGGCCGTGAGCGTCATGAACCCTCTTTGAATACTCCTCATTTTCACCATTAACAAATCCAATCTCTCCTTTCCCTCTCCTAACATAATTGTCCACATCTAATTTTGTTGTACAAGGTATTAAAATTTATACCAGACTAATAATGTTTCCCTTGTGCAAATTTTAGCCGATGCAAAATAAAAAGGCAAGGGATAATTTCCCTTGCCTGTCCTGTTCGTTATATCAGCCGTTTCACTGGCTGTTTTGCAGGATAATGTATGGAATAACCCACTGCACATATGTTAATCTCAGTACCTTGGTACCTCTCCTCAAAAATCTTGTTTTACTCTTTGTCCTTCTCCTGACCCTTTTTCCCTTTTGGCGTCCCGTCCAGACCGTACACCTCATCGTATGCATCGAAGATTTTGCGTGCAATCGGAGACGCACTGACAGACCCGAATCCGCCTTCCGGTACAACGACCGCAATGGCCAGCTTTGGATTCTCACGCGGTGCAAATGCAATAAACACACCGTTCTCCTTCTTATTCGGTCCTGTACCTTGCTCGGATGTACCTGTTTTACGTGCATAATCATAAGGGAATCCGTCAAACGAGCTTACTTTGGTGACCATGCCACGGTGTACTTCATTCCAGTATGCATCGGCAAAATCCACCTCGTTTAATACTTTGGGTTTGATTTTCTTAACCACGTTGCCCTCCGCGTCACGAATCTCCTTCACCAGATGAGGCTCCATTCGTTTGCCCTTATTGGCAAGCATCGTGGTATATTGTGCAAGCTGAAGCGTAGTGTACTTCGCTTGTTGACCAAACGAGGCAAACGCCAGACGTGTCAATGCGGATTCATGATCCTTGTTGTACTCGAGTGTACCCAGGTACTCACCTGGAAGATCCACACCTGTAGAAACACCCAAGCCAAAATCTTTCATGTTTTCGTCCCAAACTTTAATTCCTTTCTCCGAACCATATTTACTAAGCAAGCGCTTGCCCACCATATCAATCATAAACGCATTGGAAGACTTCTCAATGGCGCGTCTTGCAGTGATATGTCCATTAAAGGCAGAGTGGGAGTTTCTCACCTGTCGTCCGTCTTTCCCCAGAATGGCATATCCCTGATCGTAATAGGTCTGGCCTGCTGTAAATAAGCCCTCTTTCAGACCGATAAGTACACTAAGAGGCTTGATGACAGAACCAAGCAGGACCACGGATTCGGCATGTCTGGGCTTGGAATCATTCGGCGGGAAGGAAGCAATCGTCCCATTACGGTACACGTATTTGATCTTGTCATAATCCCAATCATTTGGATCATAGTCCGGCATGCTGGCCATGGCAACAATATTCCCGGTATCCACTTCCATGGCAACTGCGTACCCGGTGATCGCTTTGGGCAGCTTGCGCAGTTCATCTGTAATCGCTTGCTGAGCTGCCAGCTGGATTTCCTTATTAATCGTTGATACCAAGCTGTACCCTTTTTCGGGCGGTGTCTGCACCATGGTCCCTTCCGGCAAATTTCTTGCATTTATATCAATGGATTGGTAGCCACTACGTCCACGGAGCTCCTCTTGATATTGAAATTCCAGTCCATCAACTCCAACCATTTCCTGCTGAGTATAGCGAAGACCTGGATCCCGTTCCGTTGCCAGTGATTTACTTATTTCTTTATACTTATCCAGATTATTCTGTTGACCCTTGAACTCTCTTGTGTAGCCAATGACCTGAACAGCAACCCTGTCAGGATCGTATTTTCTTATATTCTCTTCCAGTACCATAGCCCCTGGATAGTCAGCCTTTTTCTCCATGAAATAAGCGATTTCTTTCGTATTCAGATCGGATTTAACCAACCTTGGTGTGTACCCGTGTGTCTTTTGGTAATCCAGATCAAGTCGCTTCATAATTTCCTCAGCGTCCGGCTGTTCCTTGTCACCAGGGTTAAACTCCTTGAACACCGCAGCCAGATCATCTGCCAGTTTCTTAGCTTCTTCCTGCCGGGAACCATTACTGTAGTCTTCATACAACAATACATACAGAGACTGCACAGGCTCGGAGTACGCTAACGCCACTTCCCCCGTGGCATCATAGATCGGTCCACGCACAGGTGCAAGAGGAATGTCTTTTGTATTACGGGACGTTTCCATGTACGTCAATTCAGGTCCCTCGACAAACTGCACAAAGGCTAATCGGAAAATAAGAATACTGAAGATGACAAATGCAGCGAAAAAGAACAGGTTTATTCTTGCCGCAGACGGTTTGTTGACAGCTGCATCCTCATCGGATGCTTTCTTGCTCCTCCATCGGTTAAACATGTAAGCCTCTCCCGTTCTATATCAAATAGTTATTAACAGTCTGAATAAATGCACAACTCTAAAATTCTCCACTATAAGTCTATCAAAGGTTGATTAACACGTCTTCCTAATTTTGGTTACATTTTCGTAAACTAGAGACAACCCCTTCTCCATCGTTGACCTGGAATATTGTGTATCTATCCACTCAATTCAATAAACGTATTACGTACCCCTGAAGTTACACTGAATTATGTAAATGTCTGTTCCATTTCTTAACACCATTAAGCAAAAAAAGAGGACCCTTAAGGGCCCTCTTCTTAACGATATGAATTACTGCGTTGCTGTCTCATCTGTTTCTTCGGTTTTATCTTTCTTCGGAACACCATCCAGACCGAACTCCTCGTCATACGCATCGAAGATCGCACGTGCAACCGGAGCCGCACTGTTGGAACCGAATCCCCCTTCAGGGATGACCACGGCTACAGCTAGCTTTGGATTTTCCCGCGGCGCATAAGCGATAAATACCCCGTTGTCGACCAATTTCCCGCCGACCACCTGTGTAGAGGTACCTGTTTTTCTGGCAAAGTCATAAGGGAATCCGCTAAATGCGGTAACCTCCGTAGCCATGCCTCGTTGTACCTCATTCCAATAAGCGTCATTAAAATCGACCGTGCTAAGCACTTTTGGTTTCATTTTCTCAACAATATTACCTTCAGAATCTCGGATCTCGCTCACCAATTGCGGCTCCATCCGTTTGCCCTTGTTGGCCAGCATTGTTGTATATTGTGCAAGCTGCATGGCCGTATATTTCCCCTGTTGACCAAAGGAAGCATACACAAGACGGGTCAGAGAACTTTCCTGTTCATTCGTGTATTCTCTAATTCCAAGCCATTCGTTTGGCAAATCAATTCCGGTGGAAACGCCAAGCCCAAACTGCTTCATGTACTCGTCCCATTTATCGATCCCTTTGGCACCATATTGGGAGTATAACTTCTTGCCGATTTCGTCAATCATGAACACGTTGGAAGAGTGACGAATCGCATCATGTGGAGTCAACGGACCGTATACGTGACCGGAAGAGTTCTGTACTCTGCGGTTATCCCCACCGAAAGTTGTAGAACCCCTGTCTGGATATACGGTATTAGTAGTGAAGAAACCTTCCTTTAGACCGATCAATACACTCAGAGGTTTGATCGTGGAACCAAGCAATACAACCGATTCAGCCCGCTTTCTTGAATCATCCGGAGGGAAGGAACGAATGGTACCATTTTGATAGACATATTTGATATCATCATATTGTTCGTTTGTGATGCTTCCTGTTCTCCAGATGTTCGTATCATAGTCCGGCATACTGGCGATCGACACAATCTTGCCTGTGTCCACTTCCATCGCTACCGCAAAACCTGTCTTGGCATTGGGGTGCAGCCTGCCGGAAACCGGATGCGTATGCAGCCAGCTCAGTTGATCCAGGATCGCCTGCTCGGTCTTCACCTGCACGTTTTTGTTAATGCTTGTTATCAGGTCATAGCCCTTCTCAGGTGGAGTAGATCCTGCGACGCCCTCAGGCAAATTCCGCAAATCCACGTCGACGGAGTTATAACCGCTTTTTCCGCGCAGAATGTCCTGGTATTGCAGTTCAAGTCCGTCAAATCCGACAAACTCGTTTTCCGTATACACCAGTCCAGGATCCGTTTGCGTTTTGTTCGCTTCATCAACCTCTTTATATTTATCCAGTGTTTTGGAGCTTTTGAATTTTTTCAAATATCCGATCGTCTGAACAGCCACGGTGTCCGGATCATAGTAACGCACACTTTCTTCCACAATCTGAATTCCTGTGAATTCATCCTTATGCTGAAGGAAGTATGCCACTTCTTCCTCAGACAGATCGCTCTTGATAAGTCGAGGCATGAAACCATTCGCCTTACGGGAATTCAGGTCCATCGCTTCAATAATCTGATCAACGGTAAGAGACTCCGATTCCTTGGTTTTGTACTGTTCAAACACATCATGCAGCCTTGTTGCAATATCCTGAGCTTCCGGGAAGTTTGGACTTGGTTGTCCGTTCACATCCCCATAGTTTTTATAAAGCGTCAGGTATAGGGACTGAATCGGCTTGGAATACGCCAGCTTCACCTCACCGGTTGAATCATAGATGGTTCCTCTCACCGGAGCGAGCGGTACGTCTTTGGTAATGTTACTGGCTTCTTCCTGACTGAGCTCAGGCCCTTCCACGAATTGCAGAAACGCCAGTCGTACGATAATAACGCTAAAAATAACAAAGGAAGCGAAGAAAAATACGTTCATCCGGTAACTGAAACGCCTTTTGTCCGTAAGTTCATCCTTCTCTTTTGAATGATTGTTCATTCATCCTACCTCTTTCATGACTTGATGCATACCGCTCTTAGAAGTTCAGCCGCGGCATGATAACCTGGCAACGTCGTCATAATCCGGAACCCTGTCCGGTGTAATGTTATGCTGTCTGATCTTTCAGATGGGTATCGGCAAAATTCGGAGGATTGAACCAGTCACCGCTCACCGCCCATGTCGGATCAAGCGGAATCCAGCTCTGGGAATCACTCAAATAAATTTCATTCCATGCATGTGGACCATATCCGCCCTGACCGTTGTACCCAAGACCTGTAACGACCTTAACATCCAGCCCTTGTGAACGAGCCATGACCGCATACAGACGAGCGTAATCAATGCATACGCCTTTACGGGTATCAAACGTGTTCTGCGGCGTCTGTTCATGCCATATGCCCTTTTGCTCATAATCATCCACTTTCCCGTAATCATATTGAATGCGGGAACCAACCCAATCATACAGGGCGCGCGCTTTTGCTTCATCCGTCGTATGACCTTTTACAATCTCGCTAGCGGCAGATTCAATATCTGCCGGAATATTGTGGTCAACGACTTCATACTTGCGCTGTAAAATTCCGCCCAGTTCCTTTTGCACTGCCTGTGTAAATACAGGCAGCTTGTCCTTGATCAAATTGCCGGACAACGGTTCAATGACGGACTTTGCTCCCTGCATATAGATCGGAGAAGCCTCTACATACCGGCTGAACATGCTTCCGGGATACAGGCTGACAATCATGAAAAGAACGGCAATGACAATCATCCCGCGGGCCGAACCAATGACTGCACCTATTACTGCACCCATAAACCGGCTAATAATGCCTTTGGGACTGCTCTCTTGTTCTGCCGAGTGATATCTCCTTCTGAAGAAAAGGGAAGAGAACAAGCCAAGAATCAGACGAATAAATCCATAGCTAAGCACAAACAACACGGCAAACCGCATCAATGGAAAATCAGCAATCGCCGTAACCAACGTATAATACATCTGCTCCCATCGGTTCAGATCCCGATTCGGCATGGCTGAAGCATGTGCAGNTAACCACTGCTGCACATACGGCGCCAGCCAAAGGGTCAAACCGATGGACAGCAAAATGCCAATGACCGCCATAATNCCATCCATCAGGAANCCAAAAAGTCTTCCTGCAGAACGCGAAGCCCCTCTGGACCAACCCTGAAGCAATGAAGCTGCCACAATCAATAACAGCATAATCGTGATGCCATTGAACTCCTTCAGGCTGTCCAGCCAACTCTGCAACACGTATCCATTCCTCCTTTGCTAAGAAGCTGGTGCTGTTACATTTCCTCTGGCCTGATCGACAAAAGTACGTATCGTTTCATTGTCGAGATTCCATTCACCCAGTGAAATTCCGCGAAAAGTCACATTGACCTTGTTCGATCCGGCTGTACCTTTAATTTCCACATTGGGACTCGTAATGGTGAACTGTCCATCCTGTCCTTTGGCATAGGTGGCCTTGGAGGCTTCCTTCACCATCATATTGGTCGCTTCCTTTTTCAATGTGTCCATCGTACTGGTCTGCACATCCGAAACCGTCTGTTTAATCTGATCGATGGAGATGCCGCTGTATATCAACAGAGCCGCAATAATGATGATGGCAATCGCCCATTTCAATACGGTTTTGACCACATTCAGAACAAAGAACAATATGATCAGCGCTACGACGATCACCAGCCAGTTCTGCATCACAAACTCTTTGATTACTTCTATGTTCATGATTACACCTTCCGTATTAGAGTTAAGAAATCACACTTCCCGAATATTATACATGATTTCCGAACCCGCTGTCAGCTAAGCACTCTCTCGTAAAAATAAAGG
>Ga0058696_1000855_pt1 | contig 12606 bp, 8 predicted proteins | sample AgamicMgSfrz_FD_55077 | JGI IMG/M metagenome (GOLD analysis project Ga0058696, IMG submission 55077) | Agave microbial communities from Guanajuato, Mexico - Mg.Sf.rz | ecosystem: Host-associated > Plants > Phyllosphere > Phylloplane/Leaf | place: Guanajuato, Mexico | collected 2012-05-30 | reverse complement strand
CCGAGCGCGCCGGCCGCGCCGCCCGCCGCGCCGAACGGCGCGTGAATCCGGTTGTTCGACAGGATCGACGCCGTCATCGGCTCGAGGAAGCGGACCCGCCGCACCGCGCCGTCGCCGCCGCGCCAGCGCCCGCCGCCGCCCGAGCCGGCGCGGATCACGTGCGAATCGAGCCGCACCGGGTAGCGCCATTCGAGCACCTCCGGATCGGTGAGCCGCGAGTTCGTCATGTGCGTCTGCACCGCGCCGACGCCCGCGAAGCCGTCGCCCGCGCCGCTGCCGCCGGCGATCGTCTCGTAGTACTGGTACTGATCGTTACCGAATGTGAAGTTGTTCATCGTTCCCTGGCTCGACGCGACGCAGCCGAGCGCGCCGTACAGCGCGTTGGTGATCGCCGACGACGTCTCGACGTTGCCCGACACGACGGCCGCCGGGTAGTCGGGGTTCAGCATCGAGCGGGCCGGCACGATCACGGTCAGCGGCTTCAGGCAGCCGGCGTTCAGCGGGATGTCGTCGCCGACCAGCGTGCGGAACACGTACAGCACCGCCGCCATGCAGACGGCCTTCGGCGCGTTGAAGTTGTTGTCGAGCTGCGCGGACGTGCCGGTGAAATCGATCTCCGCGCACCGCGCCGCACGATCCACGCGGATCGCGACGCGAATCTCCGCGCCGTTGTCGAGCGGGTAGCGGTACGCGCCATCCTGCAGCGCACCGATCACGCGCCGCACGGCTTCTTCCGCGTTGTCCTGCACGTGCCCCATGAACGCGAGCACGACGTCGCGGCCGAACTGCGCGACCATCCGGCGCAGCTCGTCGACGCCCTTCTGGTTCGCGGCGACCTGCGCGCGCAGATCGGCCATGTTCTGGTCGACGTTGCGCGCCGGGTAGCGGCTCGACGCCAGCAGCGCACGCGTGTCGGCGTCGCGCAGCACGCCGGCCGACACCAGTTGCCAGTTGTCGATCAGCACGCCTTCCTCGTCGATATGCGTCGAATCGGGCGGCATCGAGCCCGGCGTCGTGCCGCCGATGTCCGCGTGGTGGCCGCGCGAGCCGACGTAGAACAGCGGCGCGTCCGAGCCGTCCGCGAACACCGGCGTGATGACGGTCACGTCCGGCAGGTGCGTGCCGCCGTGGTACGGATCGTTCAGCATGAACACGTCGCCGTCGCGCATGCGGCCGCGGTTGCGCTCGATCACCGTGCGGATGCTCTCGCCCATCGAGCCCAGGTGCACGGGCATGTGCGGCGCGTTCGCGATCAGGTTGCCGTCGCCGTCGAAGATCGCGCACGAGAAGTCGAGCCGCTCCTTGATGTTCACCGAGTACGCGGTGTTCTGCAGCCGCAGCCCCATCTGCTCGGCGATCGACATGAACAGGTTGTTGAAGATCTCGAGCCGCACCGGGTCGGCATCGGTGCCGAGCGAGCGGCGCGTCGGCAGCGGCGTCGTGCGCGTCAGCACGAGGTTGCCCTGGGCGGTCATCGCGGCGCGCCAGCCGGGCTCGACGACGGTCGTGCCGTTCTGCTCCGCGACGATCGCCGGGCCGTCGATCGTGTCGCCGGCGCGCAGCGTGTCGCGCACGACCAGCGCCGCGTCGTGCCACTGGCCGCCGGAATAAAAGCGCACGGCCGCGTGCGCTTGCGGCGCCGCGCCCGCCTCGCGCGGCGCAAGCGGCGCGATGTCGACCGGCGCGTCCGAGCGGCCGATCGCCTCGACCGACGCAAGCTCGGCCACCAGCGGCGTGCCCGGCATCAGGAACGCGTAGCGCTGCCGGTACGCGGCCTCGAACGCCTGCTGCATCGCGGCGACACTGCCGGCCGGCACGTCGAGCGCCGAATCGGTGCCCTGGTAGCGCAGATGCACGCGCCGCTCGGTCGCGATCCGCTCCGGCGGCACGCCCTGTTCGAGCAGTGCGCCGATGGCCTCGTCGGCGAGCCGGTCGAGCGCCGCGTTCAGCGCCGGCAGCGATGCGTCGGACAACACGGCTTCCACCGCGCGCTCGCGCATCGCGGTCTGGTCGGCCAGCCCCATCCCGTATGCGGACAGCACGCCGGCGAGCGGATGCGCGAACACCTGCGTCATCCCGAGCGCATCGGCCACGCCGCACGCGTGCTGGCCGCCCGCGCCGCCGAACGTCGTCAGCACGTAGCGCGACACGTCGTGGCCGCGCTGCACGGAAATCTTCTTGATCGCGTTCGCCATGCTGCCGATCGCGATCTCCAGGAACCCTTCGGCGAGCGCCTCGGGCGTCTCGCGCCGGCCGGTCGTCGCGTGGATCTCGTCGGCGAGCGCCGCGAACTTCGCGACCACGCCGTCGCGGTCGAGCGGCTGGTCCGCATGCGGGCCGAACACGCGCGGGAAATGATCGGGCTGGATCTTGCCGAGCATCACGTTGCAGTCGGTCACCGTCAGCGGGCCGCCGCGCCGGTACGCGGCCGGCCCCGGGTTCGCGCCGGCCGATTCGGGCCCGACGCGCAGCCGCGCGCCGTCGAAGCCGAGCACCGAGCCGCCGCCGGCCGCGACGGTATGGATGCTCATCATCGGCGCGCGCATCCGCACGCCGGCCACCTGCGTCTCGAACTCGCGCTCGAATTCGCCGTTGTAGTGCGACACGTCGGTCGACGTGCCGCCCATGTCGAAGCCGATCACCTGGCCGAAGCCGGCCGCGCGCGCCGCACGCACCATCCCGACGATGCCGCCGGCCGGGCCCGACAGGATCGCGTCCTTGCCCTGGAACGCATCGGCGCGCGTGAGACCGCCGCTGCTCTGCATGAACTGCAGGTTCACGCCCGGCATCTCGTGCGCGACCTGCTCGACGTAGCGGCGCAGGATCGGCGACAGGTACGCGTCGACCACGGTCGTATCGCCGCGCGACACCATCTTCATCAGCGGCGACACCTCGTGCGACACCGATACCTGCGTGAAGCCGATGCGGCGTGCGAGCTCCGCCAGCATCCGTTCGTGCGTGGTGTAGCGGTAGCCGTGGATCAGCACGATCGCGAGCGCACGCACCCCGCTGTCGAACACGCGGCGCAACGACGCTTCGGCACCCTGAACATCGAGCGGCACGACCACGTCGCCGTGCGCACCGACGCGCTCGTCGATCTCGACGACCGTCTCGTACAGCGCGTCGGGCAGCACGATGTCGAGATCGAACAGGCGCGGCCGGTTCTGGTATGCGATGCGCAGCACGTCGCGAAAACCGCGCGTCGTGGCCAGCGCGGTACGTTCGCCCTTGCGTTCGAGCAACGTGTTGGTCGCGACCGTCGTGCCCATCTTCACCATGTCGACCTGCGCGGGCGTGATCGGCTCGCCGGCTGCGAGGCCGAGCAGGTGGCGGATGCCGGCCACGGCCGCGTCGCGGTACTGCTCGGGGTTCTCCGACAGCAGCTTGTGCGTGACGAGCGTGCCGTCGGGCCGCCGCGCGACGATGTCGGTGAACGTGCCGCCGCGGTCGATCCAGAATTGCCAGCGCGCGGTGTCGGAGGGAACGGGGGAAAGGTGTCGGTCAGTCATGGTGTCGGTCGATGCGTCGTTGATTCGAGGGACGAGCGCCGCCGCACGGCGCGCGTCGCGCGCCGTGTCACGGTGTCGATGAAAGGGGAAGAAACACGCGGAGCCGGCGGCCCCGCCGCTGCCGCCGTTCAGGCGGCGTCGAGTTCTCGGCCGCGGGTCTCGGGCAGCGTCAGCGCGGCGACGATCACCACGCCGTAGGCGGCGACCGCGAAGATGCCGATGCTCGTGCCGAGCCCATATTGCTTCGACAGCGCGCCGATCAGGAACGGGAACAGCGCACCGATCGCGCGGCCCACGTTGTAGCAGAAGCCCTGGCCGGAGCCGCGCACGCGGGTCGGGAACAGCTCGGTGAGGAACGCGCCCATCCCCGAGAAGATGCCCGATGCGAAGAAGCCGAGCGGGAAGCCGAGCCACAGCATCGANGCGTTGGTCAGGTTCAGCGACGTGTACGCGAANGCGATCACCATCGAGCCGACCGCGAACAGGATGAAGTTCGGCTTGCGGCCGAGGCGGTCGGTCAGGTACGCGCTCGTCAGGTAGCCGACCCACGAGCCGAAGATGATCATCGCGAGATAGCCGCCGGTGCCCATCACCGTCAGGTGCCGTTCGGTCTTCAGGAAGGTCGGGAGCCACGTCGTGATCGCGTAGTAGCCGCCTTGCGCGCCGGTCGTCAGCAGCGCCGCGCGCAGCGTCGTCGTGATCAGCTTCGGCGCGAAGATCTCGGTGAGGCGCGGCGCATCGGCCACTTTCGCCTGCGCGGCCTTCTCCTTCTCGTAGACGTCCGGCTCCTTCACGTAGCGGCGGATCGCGACGACCAGCAGCGCGGGCGCGAGCCCGACCAGGAACAGCGCGCGCCACGCCTGCTCGGCCGGCAGCACCGAGAACAGCAGCGCATACAGCAGCGCGCACAGCCCCCAGCCGATCGCCCAGCCCGACTGCACGAGGCCGACCGCCCTGCCGCGGTCGCGCGCGCGGATCACTTCGCCGATCAGCACCGCGCCGGCCGTCCATTCGCCGCCGAAGCCGAAGCCCATCAGCGCGCGCGCCGCGACCAGCTGGTGGTAGTTCTGCGCGAGCCCGCACAGCGCGGTGAACACCGCGAACCACAGCACCGTGAGCTGCAGCGTGCGCACGCGGCCGATCCGGTCGGACAGGATGCCGGCGATCCAGCCGCCGAGCGCCGACGCGAGCAACGTGATCGTGCCGATGAAGCCCGCGTCGGCGAGCGAGATGCCCCAGGTCGCGACGAGCGTCGGGATCACGAACGACAGCATCTGCGTGTCCATCCCGTCGAGCATGTAGCCGACCTTGCAGCTCCAGAATGCGCGGCGCTCGCGCGGCTGCGCATCCGCGTACCACGAGAACAGGCCGGTGCGCTCGCGGCTCGCGGGCTCGGCGGCGGGCGCCGCGAGGGTCTTGCTTTCCATGGTGGTACTCCTGTCGTTATGCGCCGATCCAATGGCGTGGGGTGCGGTGTGTCGTCNGTACGTCGCTTACGGGNGNGCCGGCCGGGTCAGAACACGGCCAGCGAGGCATTCGTGATGTCGGTCATCAGCATGTGGCCGGGCGTATGCGCGATCGCGATCGGCAGCTTCGCGTCCATCAGCGCGGTTTGCGGCGTCACGCCGCATGCCCAGAACACCGGCAGCTCGCCGTCGCGGATCGTCACCGCGTCGCCGAATTCGGGCGCGTTCAGATCCTCGATGCCGAGCGCCCGCGGATCGCCGATATGGATCGGCGCGCCGTGCACGCCCGGGAACCGGCTCGTGATCTGCACCGCGCGGATCGCGTCGGCGCCGCGCAGCGGCCGCATCGACACGACCAGNTGGCCGCCGAAGATCCCCGCGCGGCGGTTCGCGATCGACGTGCGGTACATCGGCACGTTGCGACCCTCCTCGACGTGGCGCAGCCCGATNCCTTCGCGGGCGAGCATGTCCTCGAACGAGAACGAGCAGCCGATCGCGAATACGACGAAATCGTCGCGCCANAGCGCTTCGAGCGATTCGACCTGCTCGGTCAGGCGGCCGTCCCGATAGACGTTGTAGCTCGGCACGTCGGTGCGGATGTCGAGATCCTCGCCGAGCGCGTCGATCCGGAACGCGCCCGGTTCGCCGACGCCCAGCAGCGGGCAGGCCTTCGGGTTCGCCTGGCAGAAGCGCAGGAAGTCGTGCGCGTACGCGTCGGGCAGGATCGCCAGGTTCGCCTGGGCAAACGGGCCGCAATGGCCGGCGGTCGGACCGCGGAACGCGCCGCGGCGCACGGATTGACGGAATTCGGAAGGCGTCATGAGAGTCGGTCGCAGATCGGGATGGCGTGGCGATGACGGTGATGTGTCATCGGATAGGGCGAAGAATAGAAAGGAAAAAATTTTGTCGCCAACGAGTTTTTTTGCGCCTGTTGTATAGAATTTCTTAACGNATCTGCGGGTTTTCCCCGGTCCCGTTCACTTTTCGTCGCCGGCAAGCTGCGCATCCANTGCCTCGCCCGACCGCCATGAACACGCGTTTTCTCGAAACCTTCGTCACGCTCGCGAAGCTGCGCAACTTCCGCACGACCGCGGCGGCGCTGCACGCGACGCCGGCCGCGATCTCGCAGCGCCTGAAGGCGCTCGAGGACGAACTGCATACGGTACTCGTCGATCGCGACAGCCGCGAATTCCGGCTCACGCCGAACGGCGAATACCTGCTCGGCTATGCGAAAGCCGTGGTCGAGGCGACCCAGGAACTGCAGGCCGCCGCGTCCGGCGAGAGTGCGCTGCGCGGCAAGCTGCGGCTCGGCGTGATCGAGACGGTCGTGCACAGCTGGCTGCCGCACTACATGCGGCGGCTCGCGGCCGACTATCCCGAGCTCGAGATCGACCTGACCGTGGACGTCAGCGTCGTGCTGCAGCGCCGGCTGATGGCGGGAGAACTCGACCTGATCATCCGTGTGGAAGGCAGCGACGAGGCGTCGGTCGTGTGCGACGCGCTCGCGAACTACCCGGTGCGCTGGATCGCGCGTGCCGGGCTGCTGCCGAATACCCGCGCGGGCCTCGCACGCCAGGTGCTGCGCCAGCCGATCCTCACCTACGGCCGCGGCACCGCGCCCCATCGCGCGCTGGAGGACATCGTCCGTACCCTCGCGCATGCGCACGGCGTGCCGCTGTCGGAGACGCGCATCACCGGTTCGCCGTCGATCTCGGTGATCGTGCAACTGGTGCGTGACGGTTTCGGCGTCGCCGCGATTCCGGTGCTGTTCGTCGATGCGCTGATCGAAAGCGGCGAAGTCGTCGAGCTGCCGCTGCAGCCGTCGCCGCCGTCGATCGTCGTGTCGATGTCGCGGCGGGCGGACGCGCCGCGGTTCGTACACGGCGCGTCGATCGCGGCGCGCGCGGCATGTCACGAGTATTGCGAGAAGAGCACGCGGTTGCTGGTCGAAGCGCTTTGACTTTGCAGCGGCGGACGACGCGCGTTCGACATCGCCGCATGAATCGCCCACAATCGCGTTCGACGCGTCGCCGCATCGGCGCCGCGCACCGTGAATGACGGCCGCCCGCCCGACATTCGTCGCTTCGCATGATCGTGCACCACGAGAAGGCAACATGCAGATTCGTTCCGCTTCGCCCCGCCTGAACCTCGCACGCGTCGTGATCGTCGCGCTGTATGTCGCGTCGCTGCTGCTGCCCGTCGCGGCCGAACCGCCGAACGCGGCCGGCGCGGTGAGCTGGTGGCATGGCTACACCGTGCTGGTGCTCGGCCCGCTCGCGATCCTCGACCTGCAATTCGCATGGCTCGGCAACCCGCTGCTCGTCGTCGCGCTGCTCAGGCCGAGCCGTACCGTATCCGCGCTGCTGGCCGTGGTCGTGGTCTTCGCGCTCGGGTGGCATACGATCCCGACCGATGCGAACTACGAAACGATCCGCACGTTCGGGGCCGGGTACTACTTATGGATAGCGGTGATGGTGGGCGCCACCGCGCTGCCGTGGATCGATGGGCGCGGTTCGCAGGATGACGGTGCGCCGAGCCTCGGCGTCGGTGCCGCGGCTGGGGCCGCGCCGACCGGCACCGGCGCAGTCACCGGCAGCCCGGCCCGACCGGATGCCGCGCCGTCATCGCCCCGACCGCCCGCCCGGCAAAGCGGCTGGACCGTGACGGCAACCGATACGCGCATCGAAGCGACCGACGGGACCGGGGCGATGCGCGGCATCGCGCTGTCCGACCTCGGCGCGATCGTGATCGAGACCAACGACCAGGGGCCGTTCGCGTCGGATATCTGGTGGATTCTGTTCGATACGAACAAGCAGTTCGCGTGTGCCTTTCCGCAGGATGCCGAAGGCGCGAAGGCGGCGGTCGACCGGCTGCTCGACCTGCCCGGCATCGATCACCGCAAGGTCATCGACGCGCAGACGTCGATTCAGAACGCGACGTTCCCGATCTGGGCGCGCACGGCGGGAGAACCGGCCACGCCGGGAGAAACCGGCGCGACCGCCTGACCGACCGGCAACCGTTACGCGGACGGCCCCGCATGCGGCGGCGTCAGCTTGCCGTCGCCATACTCGCGAAGCACCTGCGAAATCACGACGCGATACCCGTCCAGCCAGCGCGCCTGCTTCGCCTTGGCCTCGAGATGCGCGGGGTGCTGCATCAACTGCCGCAGCGCCGCCTCGGATTCCCAGTAGTAGACGTTCTGGATCAGGCCGGCTTCCGCGTTCTCCCACGTTTCCTCGCCGAGATAACCGGGCGTCGCACGCGCCATGTCGGCGATCTGCCGATCGAGCCGGTGGAATTCGTCGTCGTACTGCCCGGCACGAAAAATGAAGGTCGATGCGTACATGCCTGCTCGCTCTGCCACGATTGAAAGAGCGCCAAGTGTACGGCACACGCGGCGTACCGCGAGCGTCAGGCGGCGAGCGGCGCGGCGTCGGCGCGATCGTCGAGCCACGCGTCGATGCGCGGCGCATCGTCACGTGTGGCGGCGGTGGGTGCCGGCATCGCCGCGAGCGCTTGTCGCGCCCATCCCAGCGCCTGCGCGAAGCCGCGCAATTCGTGCGTCGCGGGCCGGTCGGTGGCCTGTCGGCGCGCCAGCGCCGCTTCGACGTTCGCGCCGATCAAGGCCAACTGGGCGTCGATGAAGTCGACGCACAGCGCGCGGCAATGCGCGGAAACCTGCGCGACGGCCAGCAGGACCGGCACGATCGACACGGTCAGGTAGCCGCCGGGCGCCAGCCGCGACAGCGCATGGCTCACCCCCGGCCCGCCGTCGGCCAGCGACGCGAACACGGCGTCGCGCCACACCGCGCGCTCGAACACGAGCGCCTCGCGATGCGCGTCGAGCGCCGCGCGATCCGCGACCTGCCCGGCCGTCACCAGCGGAATCGGGAACACCGATTCATCGGCAGACCGCACATGCCCCGCTTCGACGATGCAGTTCGCGCCCAGCCACGCGGCATCGTCGCGCCGTGCCGCGAGCACGCGTGCCTGCAACCGGTCGGGCAGCATCGGATCGAGCGGCACCGCGCCGCAGATCGAAGGCTTGTTCGCATGCACGCCGCAGCGGCCGTCGTCGGCCAGCGCCGCGCAACGGCCCAGCGACGGATAGTCGTAGCCTTGCAGCGTCAGCGCGAGACATTCGCCCTGCACGCCGCCGCCGCGATGGAACAGCCGGTCCGCCAGCGCGTCGGCCGCGGCGACGTCGTCCGCGTCGAGCACATGCTCGCGCCCGCCCGCCTGCCAGCGTTCGCCGATCCGCCGCTTCGGCACGCGGCGAATCGTCAACGCGCCGACGAAGCGATGCCGATGCCGGAACAGCTCGCGCAACGACAGCGTCGGTGCGCTGTTGCAGCAGCGGCCGCACGCGTTGCACGCGAGCAGGTAGGTGTCTACCACGGCCGCCGCACCGAATCCTGGTAGCGCGTGAGGATGAAGCGCGCGACGTCGTCCGAGTGATACGCGGCGACGAGCTGCGCGACCCACGGCTTCGCGCGATCGGCGTCGCGCACCGTGAGCACGTTCGCATACGGCGAGCGGGCGTCCTCGAGGCTGATGCTGTCGCGCGCGGGTTGCAGTCCGAAGCGAGCCGCGTCGTCGCTGTCGATCGCGACGAACGCGGCCGTGTCGAGCGCCGCGTAAAGCCGGTCGCGGCGCAGCGCGACGAGTTTCAGCCCGAGCCGGTTGCCGGTGACGTCGCGCAGCGTCGCATGCAGGCCGGCTTTTTCGCGCAGCGTCACCAGCGTGTCGTTCTGCAGCAGCACGAGCGCACGCGCCATCCCGCGCGGATCGGCGGGCAACGCGACCGTCGCGCCGGGTTGCAGTTCGTTCAGGTTCTTCAGCTTGCGCGAATAGAACGCCATCGGCAGCGTGACGGTCGGCGCGACTTCGGTCAGCGCGTAGCGTTTCCGTGCGCGGGTCGCGGCAAGCTGTTGCGCATCCTCGAAGCTGGCCGCGTCGATCCGCCCGTCGGCCAGTGCCGTGTCGATGCGCGATGCGTCGTCGAATTCGACGACGTCGACGCCCAGCCCGCGCGCGGCCGCCACCCGTTTCACTTCGTCGAGGATCTGCGCATGCACGCCACGCGTGACGCCGACGCGCACGGCCGGCGCCGCGGCTTCGGCAGCCACTGCCGCGCCGTGAAGCACGACGCCGCATGCAGCCAGCAGCCACGCCGCCATGAAACGCCCGATGCGCGCCGTCATGACGCGTCCCTCAGGATCGTGCGAAAGCCGATATGCGACGCGCCGAGATCGGCTTCCTGCTGTTCGCGCGACGATGCGCGATAGCGCACGCAGTAGTCTCGCGAGCACAGGAACGAGCCGCCCTTGATCACCATCGGCGTATCGTGCCGGCGCGTCGGCGGTGCGACGGCCGCCGTATCGCCGTTCGTGTGCGACTGATGCGGGCCCGTGTACGCGTCCTTCGTCCATTCCCATGCGTTGCCGATCATGTCGTAAAGACGAAAGCCGTTCGCCGCATAGCAGCCGACGGGCGCCAATCCGGCGTGGCCATCCTCGGCCGAGTCAAGCACCGGAAACGCGCCCTGCCAATAGTTCGCGGCCGGCTTGCCCTGCGCATCGCGCGGCGCCGCATCGAGCGATGCGTCGTCGCGGCCCGCCTTGCCCGCGTATTCCCATTCGGCCTCGGTCGGCAGGTCGCGGCCGAGCCAGCGCGCATACGCGAGCGCATCGCGCTGCGTGACGAGCGTCACCGGCAGGTTGCCGAGCCCTTCCACGTCGCTGCCCGGACCGCGCGGATGCCGCCACGACGCGCCCTTCACCCACGACCACCATGCGAGGTCGCGCGCGTTCAACTCGTCGCGCGTGGGTACATGAAACACCGCCGCGCCGCCCTGCTGCTCGGCCTCGGTCACGTATCCGGTGGCCTGCACGAACGCGGCGAACTGCGCGATCGTCACATCGGTCTGGTCGATCCAGAAGCCGCCGACGCGCGTCTTGCCGTCGCCGACCGGGCGCTCGTCCGCATAGCCGCGCGTGCTGCCGAATACGAATGCGCCGCCGCGCAGGTGCACCATCCCGGCCTGCGGATCGTCACGCCACGTCGACGGCAGCCCCGAATAGCGTTCGCACGCGCGCTCCGAACCGAGCGGCGCGAGCGCGCGGCCGCGATTCAGGTCGTCGAACGCGCCGTCCGCCGGCGCCGCCGGATTCGCATAGCCCGCCGCGAACGCGGCGGCGAACAGCGTGGCGGCCAGCGCCGCGCCGATCGTCCAGAAACGCAACCGCATCGTGTCGCCCCGCGATCAGTAGTAGCCGCGCGGACGCAGCGGTTCGACGCCGCCGACGTTGCCCATGTAGGTCTTCCACTGGTCGACCAGCGTGCCGATCACCGACGGGTTCTGCGCGGACACGTCGGTCGTCTCGCCGCGATCCGACGCGAGGTCGTAAAGCTGCCAGTGACCGTCGAGCGGGCCGAGCGGCGGCTCGGTCCACAATGCCTTCCAGCGGCCGTCGGCGCTGCGCAGATACGCGCGGCCGTACGCTTCGTCGCCGAACGGCGTCGTGTGCACTTCGCCCGTCGCCGAACCGGTGAGCACCGGCAGCAGCGACTGGCCCGTGACCGGATACACGTAGCGGTTGTTGTAGACCACCTTGCCCTTGTTCTGGTCGACGCCCGTCAGCGTGTTGACGAGCGGCGGCGCCGGCTGCGACGGCGGCGTGACGCCCGCGACCGCGAGGAACGTCGCCGTGTTGTCGGTCACGTGCGTGAACGCACGCAGCGTCGGCAACGCCTGTGACTGGCCCGGCAGGTGCACGATCGTCGGCGTCGACACGCCGCCTTCGCCCGAATAGCCCTTCGTGAGCCGGAACGGCGCCGCGCTCACTTCGGCCCAGCGCAGCCCGTACTGCAGGCGCTGCGCATTCTGCTTGCCGTTGTCGGTGCCGAGCGCCGAATAGGTCGGCTCCTGCGCGTTCGCGGTGTCGGTGGCGGTCGGGTCGGCGCCGGAATCGATCGGCCAGCCTTCCGCGCCGTTGTCCGACTGGAACATGATGAACGTGTTGCCGTATTCGCCGATGTCCTTCAGGTGCTGGATCAGCAGGCCGATGTTGTAGTCGAGATTCTCGACCATCCCCGCGTAGATCTCCATGTAGCGCGCCTGCGCCTTGCGTTCGGCCGGCGACAGGCTCGACCACAGCTTGTCGACCTTGCCGGGGCCGTAGTCGCTGTAGCCGTCGGCGGCCGAATGCACCGCGTTGATGTACTTCGCGCTGGCCGTGCCGTTGTTCGCGGTCGCGGGCGAGGCGACCGTCGTCTCGGGCAGCCCGTCGAACGGCTTGAAATCGGCCGGAATCAGGCCGAGCGCCTTCTGCCGCGCGATCCGCGCGTTGCGGATCGCATCGTAGCCGGCGTCGTACACGCCCGCGTACTTGTGCAGCCACGGATCGGGCACCTGCAGCGGCCAGTGCGGCGACGTGTAGGCCGCGTACGCGAAGAACGGCTTGCCGTCCTGCTTGTTCGCATCGATGTACGAGATCAGCTTCTGCGTATAGAAATCGGTCGAATAGAACACGGCCGGGCTGCCGCCCGTGCCGCCCGGCTGCCCGGGCTGGCCCGGCTGCACGTAGCGGCCGTCTTCCGTGTAGTTCGACGAGCCGGCCGGTTCGTGC
>Ga0058696_1000852_pt1 | contig 12639 bp, 8 predicted proteins | sample AgamicMgSfrz_FD_55077 | JGI IMG/M metagenome (GOLD analysis project Ga0058696, IMG submission 55077) | Agave microbial communities from Guanajuato, Mexico - Mg.Sf.rz | ecosystem: Host-associated > Plants > Phyllosphere > Phylloplane/Leaf | place: Guanajuato, Mexico | collected 2012-05-30 | reverse complement strand
GGCTGGCAGCCAGAGGGCTGGCTTGGCAGCGTCACGGAGGCATTGCGTGCGCTGGACATGCCTGCCTTACTGGTACTGGCTGCTTTACTGCATCTTGGTGAGGCGATGCTGGTTCGCTTGCAAGGGGTAACCATGGCTTCGCCATTGCTCTTTGAAGGCAAGCGGGGCAAGCTGGTCGGAGGATACCAGTTGCAGCATTTCTGGCCGGTCCCACTGCTGATTCTGGTACCGGTAACGGGGAGCGGAGCAGAGCTCGCTTGGAATCCACTCTTGAACGCAGGAGGCGGCTACATGCTTATGGCACTTCCTATCCTGCTTGGATTCGGTGAAGTTACGCAGAGCATGCTTCCAGGGCAAAAAGTACAGATTTCCGCCAAGCGGTTACTGTTCTACGGGACAGGCCTGCTTGTGCTTAGTCTCTTGGCGGCATGGTGGTCACCGCTTATGGTGGTTGCTGCTCTGGCTGCATTTATCGGACATGAGTTCCTGGTGTGGTACAGCGGGTTTGAAGAACAGCACCGGAGTCCGGTGTTTGTCCATCCGGTACATGGCCTGAAAGTACTTGGCGTCATTCCGGATAGCCCTGCGGAAGAGCTGGGAATCGAAGCAGGGGAAACGCTGTATAAGGTGAATGGTGTGATGGTACATTCACCCGAGGAACTGCATCGTGCGCTGCGGATGAATCCGGCCTTTTGCAAACTGGAAGTTCGTAACCATCAGGGTGAGAGCAAATTTATGCAGCGGGCCATCTATGAAGGTGAACATCATCAGCTCGGGGTGCTTATGGCCCCTGATAATCATGAAGCTTGGGCAGTGCAGCTGCGTCCGCTGACCCTGTTCCATATCATCACACTCAAATTATTTGCCCGCCGCAAAAATAATCGCAATGATGAGGCTCCGCTGGCTCTGCCAGCTCCGGCCGTGAATGAACAAGGATCGATAGAAATGTAATAAATAAAGGGTACTTCACCGCTAGGACAGCGAGGGAGTACCCTTTCTGTTATTTTTCAACTATTTCTTCAACATAAAGATGGCGATCTGCGTCCGATCACGCAGGCTTAGTTTGCCAAGAATTTCGGTGACATAGTTTTTGACCGTACCTTCACTCAGGAATAGTTTAGCCGCGATTTCCTTGTTGGACAGCCCTTCGGATATCGCTTCTGCAACGGCCAGTTCCATTCGTGTTAAACCGTAAGCATCAGGAGGTTGATGTGGATGTGTTTGAGGAGCCGCAGCCGGACGAAGCAGACCCGCGAGTTTGCGGGCAATATCAGGGTGAATCAGCATATCACCGTTATGTACTGTTTTGATGCCTTGAATAATTCGGTCGGGGGGTACATTTTTGAGCAAATAACCGCTTGCACCGTTCTGCAGAGCCTGAATAATGTACTCATCGTCATCAAATGTCGTCAGCATGAGCACACGCATGTCAGGGTAGCGCGATTTAATGATCCGTGTGCCTTCAACGCCATCACAGTCCGGCATCCGGATATCCATCAGTACAACGTCAGCAGCGGTTCCTGCCTCAATCAAGTCAAGTGCCTCACGTCCATTTGAAGCTGTACCCGTGACGATAATGCCAGGATCAAGTCCGAGCAATACCTTAAGACTTTCACGAATAAAAGAGTCATCATCGGTGAGAATCAGCCGAATGGGCTGCAGTTGGTCAGCTTCCTTTCTGTGGATTGGTTCATTTCGTTCGGACATAAGCATCATCCCTTCCTTTTCAGATCAAATCAGCTTTATTCGCCATGGGCAGGCGTGTAATCACGGTGTAGGGAAAAACCGATCGGATCTCGAGCTGGCCTCCAATGGATTCTGTACGCAATCGCATCCCTTCGTGTCCCATGCCTGGCTTGGTTGACTCTTCTGTTGAGCCCCTGCCGGACCGCATTCCCTTATGTGGGGCNTTTGAGGGTTGCCGGGTTCTGATTTTNCCATCATTACTGACTGTCATGCAGACCTCGCGTTCTCCAAATGCCATCTCCACCGTAATTGAACTTGCGTTTCCGTGCCGCAGAGCATTGGTCAGCGCTTCTTTGGCATTTTTATATAATACGATCTGCATGCTCGGATACAGCTCNCGNGATGGGCCGCGGANTTCATAACTCGTCTTCACACCGGTCTCTCTGCCCACTTCTTCCAACAGATGATCNAGTGAATAGGCATCGGATACATACGAATCAGACCGCATCTTGTGAAGTGTGGTGCGCATATCATCCATGCNTGCCGCCAACTGATCACGTATTTGTCTTACCATTTCCGTACCCTGTTCGGTGTCCAAAGGAAGGGTTAACAGGGCAGCCTCAGACATCATTTTCGTACGAATAAGACGGTGTCCTATATCGTCGTGAAGCTGCCTTGAAATCCGTGTCCGCTCTTCCGCCTGGGCCACGCCTTCGAGCTGCTTCGTAAACANCAGCAGTTGTGCACGTGCATCCTGAAGCTCGAAATGTTTGCTGCGAAGCTCGTCGTATACCTGTTCCAGCTGTCCGTGACTGCTTGCCATTCTGGAACCCTGCCAGGAGAGTGCGGCGGTAAGGACAAGGAGCAGGTTTCCCACAATCCTTCCAGTGGTCTCTTCCATGAATGGAAATCCAGGGTCGATTGGTATTGAGGTATACCAAGGAAGCAGCTCCTGGGGTGGAGCGTTATGCCAATGCAGCGCAATATTGCTGGCGACAAGCTGAACTCCAAACATCAACCAGCGAGATGTCCCTTCAAGGCGATACATATATACGTAGAGTATAGATAAGGACAAGAACAACATGAAGGGTCCGTATAAGGCAATCAGCCAGCAGGACCAGAGCATTTCGGCCAGAACGAGAAGCAAATGCCGAGCACGAGAACGGGCGAAGTCTTTGCAGACAGCGAGTCCGAGGGCGATGATGATATACAGCGTATATAAATCTTCCCGGTCCAAGGGCTGCATCAAAAGGTACAGGACAGCAGGAACGAGAATTAAACCGTATTGCAGTATACGCATCGGCATAGGTAAGAACATCCTTTTAAAATAGAATGGGAAATTACGGGTAATGCACCCCTGATTATAGCACAGCCTGCTTCTTCTGCAGGAGATGACTTAAGTCACCTTAATCTCATGACCTTTTGTACCTTTGCGGGACTGTTGGATTCGGTACAATACAGATATGAAATCCGGCGGCGGGATGCTGGAGTGGAAGAGGAGTGTATAAGCAATGGCTATTCTTGAAATGGAACATGTGGTCAAACGATACGGCAGTAAACTCTCGGTGGATCATTTGAACCTGAGTGTGGATAAAGGGGAGATTTTTGGACTCTTAGGACCGAACGGAGCAGGCAAAAGCACCACCATCAGCATGATTGCCGGTCTGCTCAGCATCGATCAGGGTGAAATCCGGCTGGATGGCATCTCAGTCAAGGAGCGGCCGCTTGAAGTCAAACGCAGGATTGGACTCGTGCCGCAGGATCTGGCTCTGTATGAAGCGATGTCTGCTGCAGAGAATGTCACTTTTTTTGCCAGGCTATACGGACTGCGCGGGAAACTGTTGAAGGAGAGAGTGCAGGAATCGCTCGAATTTGTCGGGTTGCAGGATAAAGCGAAGGATGCCCCATCCACTTTCTCTGGCGGAATGAAGCGCAGGCTGAACATTGCGTGTGCGATTATGCACCGGCCGGATCTGATTATTATGGATGAGCCAACGGTGGGGATTGATCCCCAGTCGCGGAATCATATTTTGGAATCCGTACGCACGCTAAATAAGATGGGCTCAACCATTATCTACACAAGCCATTACATGGAAGAAGTCGCGGCAATCAGTAACCGGGTGGCGATTATGGATCAGGGGCACATTATTGCCTGCGGCACCGAAGCAGAGCTGAGAGAGCGGGTAGCGTCCGAGGAGAAAATCGTGCTAACCGCATCGGGAATTGGACCCGGTGCGGTTGAGGAACTGAGGCTCCATCCGCGTGTGCGTGCGGTAGAGGCGGCAGGAGACACCCTGACCATTACGTTGCCTTCGGCTCAGCAGGATCTGCAGGATATCCTTTTCATCTGCAGCAAACACGAGATTCCCATTCAGTCGCTTAAGGTTGAGGAGCCTGATCTGGAGACGTTGTTCCTCAATCTAACCGGCCGCACGCTGCGGGATTAGGAGGTGGCTTTGATGAACATTTGGCATATTTGCAGCTTTGAAATAAGGCGGATTCTGAGAATCCGATCGGTTCTCCTAAACCTGTTTGTTCTACCACTGCTGTTAATCTTTATATTGGGGGCTGCGTTATCAAGTACGATGGATACGGGGAAGGACAACGTTCCTGGCCGGGTAAGCGTGGGAGTGATTCAGATCGGTTCGAGTTCAGGTTCAGTTACGGAAGCCTTGAATGCATTTGTGGCGGCTCCGGCTGTAGCCGAAATGATGAAAGTACAGCGCTTTACGACTGAGGAGGAAGCAGTACGTGGTCTCCGGCAAGGTGAACTCGATTTTGCAGTCTTAATCCCACCCGATCTGGAGGAACGGATGGCGAAGGGGGAAGACGCCAAACTGCAATGGATTCTGGGAAAAGACAGCACGCTGAACATCGTAGGTGAGACGTTGTTTACTCGCTTCACGGATGAACTGAACAGGCATATGGCAACGGTAGAAGTGCTGGGACCGGAAGCAAGTATGGCCATGGCATCCATGACTGACGAGGGCTCGGGCAATATCTCCTATGTTAACGTCAGTAATCCTGGAACAGCAGGTACCTCATACAGTGCCTCTCAATATTATGCTGCATCCATGCTGGCCATGTTTATGTTATACGCAGGCATGACGACGAGCAACAGCCTTTTTAGTGAGCGGGACAAAAAAACACTAACCCGCCTGCAGGCTGCTCCCGTAGGCAATGGTGTCATTTTTGCAGGGAAAATTGCAGGCAACAGCCTCCTGGCCTTCATGCAGGCGCTGATTATTGTGCTGATGACCTACTGGTTATACGGCGTGAATTGGGGGACACATCCTTGGCTGATTGTTCTGATCTGCGTACTGATTACCATATCTTCAATGATGATCGGCGTGATTGTGGCACTTGTGAGCAAGAATGCGGCATCCGCAAGTGCGTTAATGCAGGGCATCATCATTGCCATGACGTTTATTAGCGGCGGGTTCACGCCGATTGCCATTGATTTTGTACAACGGATTGGTGAATTCACGGTGAATCACTGGGCCCTGCAAAGCTTCCTGCGAATGATGCTGGACGGTTCGATGAGCGAGATTATGCATAATATCCTCATGCTCGGTGTTGTGAGTGCTGTTTTGCTTGCCATTGCAGCTGTGATCTACGGGAAGGTGGGATACCGCTATGAATAGTCTGAATATTGCCTGGTTAATGATCAAACGCACCATAGGACGCAAACGAGGATTTATGGCGTTCCTGCTGCTTCCCTGCCTTGTTGTCACAGGCGCAGTTGCGTTATTTGGGAGTGAGCAAGCCACGCGGGCGGTTATTCCTTATGTGAATGAGGATCAAGGGGCAGCGGGAACATGGATCGTGAATGAGCTTTCCAACAAGCAAGAATATTTGCTCAAGCCCGTAGACACCGAGGCCGAACTGAGAGAAGCGATTACCCGGCAAAAGGGGGATTCGGGGATCATCATCCCTGCTCATTATACGGATGACTTGCTGCAAGGGAAGCAGGTATCGGTTGAGCTGGTTGAACTTCGTGTCAGTGAGAGTTCCTACACTTTGCGGGCTGCAGTCGAAGGGATGGCCGCCGGACTGCATCAGTCGGCCCAGGTCGTACTTGCAGCAGCGAGCGCAGCTTCAGGTCAAGGACAAATGGCAGAATTGGCATCAGCTCAAGAGCCATTCGAACAGCTGCTGCAGAAAACGGCGGAACATCAGATCTCCGGCGAAGCTACAGACCTGCAGATGTATCCCAAACCAGGACTGAACAATGTGACCGGATTTACCATCATGTTCATGATGGGACTGCTGACCAGCGCAGTGGCTGTCATTATGGAAGACCGCAGGCAGCGGACGATGGCCAGAGTGTACACCGCTCCAGTTCGTGCGTATGAAATTGCGCTCGGCAATTTCCTGGGCAGCTTTGCCATCGGCATGATTCAGATTGTGCTGGTGCTGGGGATCAGCCGGTGGGTGCTGCATTATGATGCGGGTATTCCATTTGGTGTACATTTCCTCATCCTGGCTGCATTTATGCTGGTNTCCATGGGCATTGCGAGTACAGTCGCCGGATTGATCCGCGAATCCAAAAATGCAAACGTCCTGAACTCGCTTATCATTACACCAACCTGCATGATTGGAGGGTGCTTCTGGCCGCTGTCGATTATGCCGGACTATATGCAAAAGCTGGCGAACTTTGTCCCGCAAAAATGGACGATTCAAGCGGTTGAAACGATCTCTGCAGGAGGCACGTTGTCCGACATCAAACTGCCGCTGCTTATTCTGTGCGGCATGGCTGCGATATTGCTGACCGTCGGATCGGTTATTCTTCGTCCCAATCAGCCTGGTGTGGATGCATGACCTATGAAAATGTCCTGCGACAATTCAGGATAGGTTCATTTATTCATTAGAAAAACTTCCATAAATTCGAACTGCCGGGTGCACATTTGTGTATCCGGTTTTTGGGCTGTATCAGTTAAGGAAGGTGCCAAGGGTCTGATTCGTGGTGACTGCTTTTGGGTAAATCAGTGAAGTTATACCTATGTCCTCGGGTTGTTATTCTATGATAAATTGTTCGGTAAGGAGTTAATTAGACAGGGTCCATCCGGTATGCAGACTTGTATATGCCAGCATATAACAGGGCCTGTGGGATTGTCCTGTACCATTTTATAGATGTTGAACAGAAAGAGGGTAAGTACTTCATGACAATCATCGGTATTGATCTGGGAACAACGAACAGTCTGGTATCCTGCTGGGCCAACGGAGAACCCGTTATTATTCCAAATGCACTTGGCAACCGCCTCACGCCTTCCGTCGTGAGTATCGACGACAACGGTGAGATCCTTGTGGGTGAAGTGGCGAAAGAACGGCTGATTACACACCCCGAGCGGACGGCTTCTGTCTTCAAAAGGTACATGGGAACCGGGCGAACGTTCCAATTGGGTACATATCATTTTTTGCCGGAAGAATTGTCGGCCTTTATATTGAAATCGCTGAAGGCGGATGCTGAAGCCTACCTGGGGGAGCCCGTGACCGAAGCGGTTATTAGCGTGCCCGCGTACTTCAATGATGCCCAGCGCAAAGCTACACAGCGAGCAGGAGAACTAGCCGGGCTCAAGGTGGAGCGCTTGCTCAGCGAGCCAACAGCAGCGGCCATAGCGTACGGTCTGCATCAGCAGCAGCCGGAAACGAAATTCCTGGTATTCGACCTGGGCGGCGGTACATTTGATGTGTCCGTCCTGGAACTGTTTGATCAGATTATGGAAGTGAAGTCGGTTGCCGGAGATAACTTCCTGGGTGGCGAGGATTTCACAAGGCTGCTTGTGGACCTGTTTGCCGAGCAGCATCAGATACAGCAAGATACGTTGTCAGGCAAGGCACAGTCAGCCCTTTGGAAGCAGGCGGAATCATGCAAACGCGCACTGGTCGATGGGCGTGAAGGAATGATGTCCTTAACGCTGGAAGAGGGAGTACTGGAACTTCGCGTTGACCGTGCAAAATTTGATCAGGCGGCCAAACCATTACTGGCACGATTGCAAAAACCGGTCGAGCGTGCACTGCGCGATGCTTCAGTCAAATTAAATGAGCTGGATGCCGTAATCCTGGTAGGCGGGGCTACGCGCATGCCGCTTATTTATTCGTTTACGGGCAAATTGTTCGGCCGACTGCCTGCGAACCATCTGCATCCGGATGAGGCTGTTGCTCTTGGTGTGGGGATTCAGGCAGCAATGAAGGAACGCCATGCCGACCTGGAGGAAGTGATTCTGACGGATGTATGCCCGTATACACTGGGAACCTCTGTATCGATGTCGCTGGGTAATGGACGATTCGAATCAGGCATGTTTGCGCCGATCATTGAACGGAATACGGTTATCCCCGTTAGTAAAGTGGAGCGGTATTATACGATGCACAACAATCAGGCATCGATTACAGCGGATATTTATCAGGGGGAGAGCCGACTGGCGAAGAACAATGTCAAGCTGGGGGAACTTACGATCTCGGTACCGCCTGCACCGGCAGGGCAGCAGGCCGTAGACATCCGATTCACGTATGATATTAACGGCATTCTGGAAGTGGAAGTGTCTTCGGTGGAGACAGGCGAGAAAAAGGTAGCGATTATTCAGGGCAAGGAAAGTGATCTGTCCAAAGAGGAAATTGCCGAGCGGTTCAAGGCACTGGAAGCGATCAAGATCCATCCGCGGGAACGGATGGAGAACCGTTTGCTTTTGGCTCGCGGAGAACGGATGTATGAAGAATCACTTGCTGAGTACCGTACGATCATTGCCGAGGTCATGCTGCAGTTCGAAGAGACCCTTAAACGCCAGGATGACCGTGAGATCAGGAAAGAAGCAGAAAAGTTGAAGGAAGTGCTGGATCAAATTGAAAGAGTGCGGGAGTGATACGTGAATGGACATCTGGACAAGATTGGGACTTGAGCCTACGCAGGATACGGGAGCCATCAGACGTGCGTATGCGAAGCAGCTTCGAAGTACGCATCCGGAAGATGATCCGGAGGGGTTCCAAGAATTGCGCTTGGCTTACGAGCAGGCTCTGAAGGCTGCGAAAGAACCGATGCCGGATCAGGAGCTGCTTGCAGTGCAAGCAGAATCGCAAGCACAGAAGCAGCCNGACATGGAATCCCGCTCTGTTCCGACGGAAGGCTCTCTGCAAGAAGCTGCGTCCGAATCCGAAGAAGGTCCCGTGTACTTTACTGTGGATCAATGGGATGCTCCTGTGGAGACGGCAGCGACTTCGCTTCAAGATCCAGCGGCAGTGGATGACACGGTCCATTTGCTGGAACAAGCACGTTATATTNTAGAGAATGTATTCAAACGGGCAGATTCGGCCGTATGGGAGGACTGGCTGCAGAGCGAGGAACTATGGCAGCTGGATGTGAAATTTTATACGGGAACGGAATTGCTGCGCATGCTGTATGAACGTCNTTTTTTACCGAAAGCCGTCTGGGGGCNGTTGGATGACTTCTTCAGCTGGACNGAACAGCGGGAAGAGCTGAAAGAGGTGCTTCCGGAGGAGATCGCAGAGTATCCCGGCTTGGAATTGGGACGTCCGTGGGAGCTGCGTTATGATACGTTTGATCCGGGAAGGGACGTGGACTATGAGACCTTCATTCGCTTGCGGGATACGGCATTCCAACTGATGCTTCAAGGTGATGTTGCAGAAGCCGGATCACACATTGATGCAGGTATGGCACTGTATCCTGATGACCCGGATCTGATCCGTCTGGCCGCCAAATTCCGTCTGTGGAACAAGGAGGAAGACGCCGCTCTGGTATTGTTTGAAAGGTTGGCTGCACTCGAACCGGATGNAGTGGATGGACTGCTGCATAGTGCAAGGTTGCTGTATGNCNCCGGACAGAAGGAGCAGGCCGAGCAGCTATACCNCAAGGTTCTGGAACGCGAACCTCACCAACTGGATGCATGGTGTGGACTAGNCTTGTTTTATCAGGAGAAGGGGGAAGTGGAAACAGCACTCCATATGGTTGAGCAGATCCTCACCCAGCATCCTCATGATGTGGAGATGCAGATTACACTGCTGGAACTGAAACAGAAACGGGTTGAGCAAAAGATCAGACTAGCTGAGCAGGAAACGGATACGGTCGTTCGGCGCACGNTTCAGCGTGAAGCTGCCGAGGGGTATGCCGAACTGTGGAACGATGANCAGCTTGTTCAGTATTTGGGCGAAATTAACGTAAACGAAGAGCTGGATGCGGCATTATATCTAATCTGGGCACAGGGCTTTGTTCGAATCGGCAAAGGCGAGGAAGGAATCGAAGCCCTTCAGTATGCTGAAGCTGCTGCGAGCAGGGAAGGGATCAGCAGCTTTCCGATTTTGCTTGAACGTGGACAACTGCATCTGCGCATGGACAATAATACGGCTGCCATAGAGGATCTGGGCAGAGCGGCGGAAATGGATTCATCCCATGCTGAGGTCAAGCATTTGCTGGCGAGTGCTTACCAGAGGGAAGATCAGCTTGAGCCGGCCATTGAACTGTCAGGTCAGGCGATTGAGCTGAATTCCGAACCGTATGAGTATTATTCGCTGCGGGCACTTTGTTACTTTAGAATGGGCCGTTATGAAGAAGCGCTTGCCGATTATGAGATCGTTGTNGTNAAAGAGCATGACTTTGCAAACGCCTGGTACCGGAAAGGGTTCGCACATCTGAAGCTGGGGCAGTATACCGAAGCTGTGCATTCCCTTGAAACTTCTTTGGTTTATGAGCATGAAGCAGTCATTTATTATTACCTGGCCATTGCGCGAGCGAGGCTTAGGGAGATGGAACAGGCACTGCAGGATATTCGGCAATTCCGGAGTGAGAATCCGGAGGACCAGGACGGACCTTTAATTGAAGGAGACATCCTGCGTTTACAAGGGCAGCTTATGCCGGCACACAATACATACGTCAATGGATTAAATGAACATCCCAACGTATATGAGCTTGCCAAAATGGCTGTCGTTTGTGTGATGGAGTCTGATATGGAGGACAAAGATTCATACTTGAACAAGCTTGCGGAGATGATGTCCAACATGGAGACAGTCGAAACGTGGGGGCTGCTGTTCATTACACGATATCTGGTAGAGGTCCAAGACTGGGGAAGTGTCCGTGTTTATGTAGAAGCCTATGTGGACGGAGAAGAACCCGGGGATATCGACCCTCACATTTGGTTGTATTCCGGGATTGCAGCCTATCATGCAGGGAATATGGATCAAGCCATTCTTGAATTGGGCAAAGCCTACGGGGCAGGTCTGCGGGGTGATGTGTGCAGTGTGCTGAGCATGGTGTATTACGATAAACATGAATGGGATCAGGCTCTTGCCTATGCCGAAGAGGCTATTCACAGTCAGCCAGACCACCCGGATTACGTTGTACGTCGTGACGCTATTGCAGCTCGTGCTGCGGAACGAGGATTTTCCTTTTTGAAAAAGCTTCGCAAAACCAAGCCGGCGTATGAGCTGTGGCCTTCGAATGTACCACTTCAACATCTGAAGCCAGATGGCGTCATCGACTTACATTTCACATAGGGAGGAGGGTAAGGATCATGGGACAGGACAGAGGAGCGGCTCAGGCTGTGCAGGGGATTACGGATAAACAGCTGTGGTTTCGGGGCATGAGCGCCATCATGGACGAAATGAATGGACTGGATATACGCAACGATTACGAGCATGATGAGGACGAAGAGGAAAAAGATCGATTCCGTACCTCTCTGGAGGAAGAATGGCGTATTCATAACAGAGATGAGCTCCTGTCGGGATTGGAATGGATCCGGGAAGGTGGACATCGGGTTGCGTTTGAACGAATGAGAAATTTTATGAATGCATTGTCGGAAGCTGACCAATGGAAGTGCATTCACTCCCTTAATCCCGAAACGGGCCGATATCATGAATATCTGGTGGTCAAAACGTACATGTACAAACTGCCCCCTGCCGGCATCGCAGCCTGGGATTGGGGAAGGTACGCAAACTTGTGCCGCAAAAGTGCGTATGTCGGTTTTATCACTGAAGTGGAGGCTGAACAATTGATGTTGCAGGCGGCTATTGAGGCACAATCGGCTTATTCTTCGTGGAAAGAGTATGCGGTTGCTTTCTTGGCGGGCAGGCTGTACTGGTTGGAACAAACGGCCGAGCCGCTGGTTCAGCGTCAGGTGAATTATGTGCGTAATTTGTTCGTGCAATCAAACAGCATTTATAACAAGGTGGACTGGAATTTGTCCCTACAGTAAAATAAGAAACACAAAAGCACGTTCTACTGAATTCGGTTCAGCAGGAACGTGCTTTTTTGGTGAAGTAACAGGATGCCTCATCGATTGGAAATTAGGATTAGGATTGAAGCTGACGCAGTACAGTAATTTCGACACGGCGGTTTTTTTGCCTGCCGGCTGCGGTTGAATTGTCACCGGTGGGACGTGTGTCCGCGTAACCTGCGTACTGAAATCCGTCAGGGTCCAGGTTCTCTTGGTCCAGGAAAAACCGAAGCACAGAAAGTGCGCGTTCTCCGGAAAGCTCCCAGTTGTCTTTATATGTGGAATTGGCTCCAACAGGCACGTTATCGGTATGACCTTCTATGCTGACGACGGTACTCAGGTCACGGAACAGGCTCGCAAGCTTGCTTAGTGTAGGTGCAGCGTCACTTTTCAGAGCAGCTTGTCCCTGATCGAACAGAAAGCGGTCACTCAGCGTAATGGAGATTCCCTGCGGGTTGTCTGCCACAAAAATCTGATTTTCCAGTTTATTATCCTCGATGTACTGGGTAATCACATTGAACAGATTCTGCAGCTCCTCCTCCTGGGAACGAAACTGTTCTTCCCGCTCGGTCAGTGGCTGATCATCTTCGGGAGTTGGTTTATCTTCACCCTGAACCTCGGTTGGAGGAACTTCAGTAATGGTTTGTCCTGCAGATTCATCGATTCCATTGCCAAGGTCAAGAATGGAATCGGATTGATTAAATGTATTTTGCAGTGATTGGGTTACCACGTC